>Ga0247840_10004604_pt1 | contig 21616 bp, 10 predicted proteins | sample LaCruzMarch2015__FD_192404 | JGI IMG/M metagenome (GOLD analysis project Ga0247840, IMG submission 192404) | Freshwater microbial communities from meromictic Lake La Cruz, Castile-La Mancha, Spain - LaCruzMarch2015_17m | ecosystem: Environmental > Aquatic > Freshwater > Lake | place: Spain... | reverse complement strand
CGGGCTTGTCAGCCACGAGGAAGTAATCCCCTTGGCGGCTGCCGCCGCTGAAAAAGTATTTGTTCCCGATCTTCGTGATCCCGCCGGTTTCACCTCCTTTGGTCATCAGCGGACGTTCGAGAAAACGGTCGCACGGCACGCCCTCGAACTTCACCGGCGGTTTGATTTCGTAATGGATGCCGTCCTTGCTCCGGGCAAAACCCATGCCGATATATTCCCTGCTCTCCGCATAGACCAGGTGAAACCAGCCGCCGTCGGGATGCGGGTAGCTGACCGGCGTGCTAAACCAATTAGGATAATCGGGATGGGCCTTGCGGAGCTCCGCGTGGCTCGTGAAGCCGCCGACCGGCCCCAGACGCTTCCATTCCTTCAAGTCGTTGCTGACCGCAAGCTTGAACCAAAGTTCCTTTGCCTGTCCATAGGCGATGACCCAGGGACCGTCCGGCTTGAGTTTGTAGATTTCCGGGTTTAAGGGATCCTGGTCCGGAGTCTCCTTCTCGAACCACGCCCCCTCATGCTTCCAATAAACGCCGTCTTTTGATGTCAGAAGATAAAAAGGAAGAGCATGAGGATGACAGTCATAAACCATGTAATATATGCCGTCGTTCCACCACAGGAACATCCCGCCATAAGCCATATGGGATGGAATCGGAACCTTCGGGGAAAACGGCACAGGGAACAACCCCTCCGGCGGCGGCTGGGCTTTATTGATCTCCGCGACAGAGAGCTTGGTGATGTCGGGTTTGCCTTTGGCTGTCTTCGCTTCGCTTCGGCTTTCGGCCGCGTAGAGGGTGAATGCCCCCGCGCAGAGCAGGCTGGTGAGGAGGTTCTTTTTCATTGGTTTTTTTCTTTCCTCTGTTTCGGAGCCGGGATCGGGTCGGCCATCTGCGAGTGCCAGTCGCGGAACGCCTTGTCCAGCTTGCGGACCTGTTCGGGATACTGGGCGGCGAGATCGTTTTGCTCGCCGATGTCCTTGCCCAGGTCGAAGAGCCGCCATTTTGCAGGATCGGGGCCGCCCGGGCCGGTTTCGCGCTGCACGATCTTCCATGTGCCGCTTCGGGCGGCACAGTCCGGCTTGGGAAACCAGCGGCACTCCCAGAATAAGGCATCATGCGGGTCGCCGGTCTTTTCGCCGTTGAGGAACGGCAGCAGGTTCACGCCGTCGAGCGGTTTTCCGGCGGGCTCGGACAAACCGGCGGCGGCCAGAAACGTCGCCCCCAGGTCCATCGAGCTGGTGAGTCCCGCAAAGCGTTTCCCTGCCGGGATATGGCCCGGCCATTTCATGACCATCGGCGTGCGGATGCCGCCCTCCCAGACATCGAATTTGTAACCACGCAGCGGCCCGTTGCTGGCGGCGGTGCGGGAATGCTCTTCCGCATCGGGTGCCGGGCCGCCGTTGTCGCTCAGGAATGCGACGATCGCGTTCTTTTCCAACCCGGCAGCTGCGATGGCATCGAGCACCTGGCCGATGTTGCGGTCCATCGCAGTCATCATGCCTGCATAGGTGCGGCGATCCATGGCGGCGATCTCGTCGTTGGCCTGCTTGTCCGCGTCCAGTGCATGGAGCGGGGCGTGGACGGCATTGAATGTGAGCGCGAGGAAAAACGATTTGTCCTTGTGCAGTTCGATGAAACCAGCGGCCAGCTTGCCAAAATGATCGGTCAGGTATTCGGGAGCTTTCACGGTCTCGCCTCCCGCCCGGTAGAGTGGAACGCCAGGCCCGTAGGCTGACATCCCGCCGGGAATCATCTCCACTTCGTCAAAGCCGTTGCGTTCGGGAACTGCCTCGTCGATGCGATGTTCGGGCCGGCCCCCGCACAGATGCCATTTGCCAAACAAGCCGGTCGCGTAGCCCGCCTGCTGGAACAACTCGGCGATGGTGGTTTCCGCCGCCGTGCGTTTCTGGCCTTCCGGCCACTGTCCTGAGTTGTTGTTATAGACACCCCACCGGGCCGGATTCCGCCCGATCATGATCCCCATCCGCGACGGCACGCAGATCGGACCGGTCACATAGGCATCGGTGAAGAACGTCCCCGCCGCCGCCAAACGGTCCAAGTTCGGCGTCCGGATGTCCTTCGCTCCGGTGAACCCCAGATCAGCATAGCCCATATCGTCGGCCACAATAAGAACGATATTGGGCCTGCCCACCGTGGCAGGCTGTTCCGCCGCATGGAGCGTGAGTGCCCCCGCACAAATCAGGATGGTGAGGAGTGGTTTCATTGTTGTTCTGCGTTGGACTCTTGAGCTGCCTTTTTCCGCTTCATTTTCTTTTCCGGTCGGCCTTGTTTTTCGCCGCGTCCGCCATTGATCCATTGCGCTGCGTCGCTGCGCTTCGGGCCGGGGTCGAAGAACCGCTGGCCTGCGCCGATGCGGTTGTAGTCGCCCAGGTCGGCGCGGGCGGCCTCGGCGATTTTGGTGAGCGACGCGACGACTTCCGGGTGCTGCGCGGCGACGTCGGTGTGTTCGCCGATGTCTGAAGCGAGATCGAACAGGAGCGGCTCTTTGATTTCGATGGTGTCCGCCGGGCCGACATGCGGGCGGTCGGGCGAGCGCAGGCCTCCGTTCAGCCAGGGCGGATACTGGGGACGCGGCAGGACAAGTTTCCATTTGCCCTCGCGGACCGCCTGGAGGTGGGTGTTGAGATAATAGAAGTAGCGGCCGTCATCCGGTCCGGATGGAGGATCCTTGAGCAGCCATGAGGAGATGTCCCTGCCATCGAGTTTTTCTTTCGGCAACGCGCCACCGGCCAGATTCGTGATTGTGGGAAGCAGGTCGAGTGTGGAAACGACCCTTCCGCACGTCCGGTCTGGAGGGATGCGCCCGGGGGCCCAGGCGATTGCGGGAACCCTCACTCCCGCTTCCCATGTGGTGGCTTTGCCGCCTCGGAGCGGACCGGGACTGCCTCCATTCTCTTTCTGCATGATCCACGGACCGTTGTCGCTGGTAAAAACAACATAGGTGTTCTTGTCGAGGCCCTGCTCGCGCAGTGTGTCGAGGATGCGTCCGATGTGATGGTCGAGTTCCTCGATGACATCGCCGTAAAGGCCGCGCTGGGATTTGCCTTCAAACTCCTTGCCGACATTGAGCGCCGTATGCGGCATGTTCGGGCAGAGGTAGATGAAGAACGGTTGGCCCTTCTTTTCCTTGATGAGGCGGATCGCCTCGTCGGCGTAGCGTTTGGTCGAGGAATCGCCGGAGAGGTTGAACGGGTTCTCGATGATCCCGCCGTCGCGCATCAGGACGGTCTTGGCCCAACTGTCGTTGCTGGCCGGGGTGCCGAACTGCGAGTCGAACCCCTGGCCAAGCGGCCCGAGCTCCGGCCTCGAAATCTTGGATGGGTTGTGGCCGGCGAGATCCCATTTTCCGATCTGGGCCGTGAAATATCCCGCGCCCTTCAGAACTTCCGAAAGCAGGGTTTCCTGCGGATGCGGAACAGGCATGTGATTTTTCACGTTGTCCGGCTCAGCCAGGCGCATCGGGTAGCAGCCGGTCATAAGCGCCGCCCGGCCCGGACCGCAGATGGGCTGCGAGTAGAAATCCGTGAAGCGCATCCCCTCCGCCGCCATGCGGTCGAGATTGGGGGTGCGGATGTCTTTGGCCCCGAAGCAGGCGAGATCGCCGTAGCCGAGGTCGTCGGCGAGGATGGCGATGAAGTTGGGTTTGGCGGGGGCGTCGGCGGCAAGGCACGAAGCCATGGTGGAAAGAAGAGCAGCAGCCAGAATGTTGGGATTCATCGTTTTTCTTTCTTTGAGTCGCTGGTGATTCGCCCGAGCCGCAGCTTCATGCGGGCGGCGACTTCGGGGTTTTGGTTGATGACGTTGACTTGTTGGCGGGGGTCGTTCTTGAGGTTGTAAAGCTGTTCGGGTGGCGCGCCGGGCTTGAGTTTCCCTGCCGGCGTGAAGTCGCTGTTGACATTGCCGGCTTTGGCGAACCCGGGGTTGCCCTTGAATCCGCCGGGACCTTGGGCGGGGATGAAGACCCAATCGCCCTGTCGCAGTCCGACATGGGTGGGTTCTTTCGGAGCCATGATGAGTTCCTCCCGCGCCGGTTTTTCCGGGCTTCCGGTGAGGGTGGAGAGGATGTCGAGGCTGTCCATGGCCGCGCCCTCGGGAAGCTTTTCACCAAGCAGATCGGCGAAGGTGCGGATGAGATCGATCGAGCAGATGAGCTGGCCGGAGGTGGATTTTGGCGGGATGCGTCCAGGCCAGCGTGCGATGAACGGGACGCGGTGGCCACCCTCCCAGGCGTCGAACTTGAATCCCTGGAGATCGCCATTCAGGCGGTGGCCGAGTTCCATCGCCTTCATCCCGCCGCTGTTGGGCATGCCGCCATTGTCACTGGTGAAAATGACGAGGGTATTGTCGGCGACACCGGCTTTCCCGATGGCGGCGAGGACCTCGCCGACCGACCAGTCGAGTTCCTGGACGAAGTCGCCGTAGATGCCGGCCCCGCTGGTGCCCTTGAAGCGTGGGTGAGGGGTGAACGGATGGTGGATGGCCGTCGTTGCAAGGTAGAGGAAGAAAGGCTTGTCCTTGTTGGCCGCGATCCACTCGACGGCCTTTTCGGTGAGTTTGGTCATGACCTGCTCGTCATCGTAGAGCGCATGGGCTGCCTTGCCCCCGGAAAACCCGTATTGGCCGGGTTTTGCCTCGCACTCTTTCTGCGTGAACTCGCGGGTATTGGGATTGGGAGCCCCCAATGCCCAGACCAACGGGTCGGCCGGATCGAGCCCGACCACGCGATGGTTTTCCACGAAGACAAACGGAGGATGGCTGTTGACGACCGGCACTCCGAAGAAATAGTCGAAGCCGAGTTCGAGCGGCCCGGGCTTGATCTCGCCGTTCCAGTCGGGCATGCCGCCACTGCCGAAGCCGAGATGCCACTTGCCGATGCAGGATGTGGCGTAACCGGCGTTTTTGAAGACAACGGCCAGCGTGACCGTGCCGGGATCGATGCAGAGCGGGCTGTGCGACCACAGCGGTGCAAACAAGCCTGCACGCGAGGGATAGCGCCCGGTGAGCAGGCCGTAGCGCGAGGGAGTGCAGACCGCCGAAGGCGAATGGGCATCGGTAAAAAGGCGGCCCTCGGTGGCAAGGCGGTCGATGTTGGGCGTCTTGATTTTGGTCGCGCCATAACAACCCACATCGCCGTAACCAAGGTCGTCGGTGTAGATGAGGACGACGTTGGGTTTGGAGGGGGTCGCCAAGCAGAGCGAAGCGACCAGGAGCTCAAAGACAAACGGGAGAAGTATTTTCATGGGGGTGGGGTAGACGGACTAAACGGACATAACGGAGGGTCTCAGCCGGACCTGCGGGGTCTGTTTGGTCCGTCGTGTCCGTTCGAGTTGGAAAGTCTGCTCTTTCTGGCCTTCGACAGCCTTTCGGAAAATCCACCGCCTTCCTCGAAGTCTTTGGCCTGGCGGTCCAGCAGTCTTTCGGACAGCCAATGGGCTTGGGCGGCAAGGATGGCCCCGAGATTGGCGGCCCTCTCCTCGGCGGGTTCGGAAACGCCGGGTTTGTTAACCCAAGCGGCTGCCCCGGCAAGGGTTGTCGGGCGCAGTGCGCGGGCTTCTTCAAAAAGTGGTTCGCCCATTTTCCAGAGCCTGAGGTCGCGTCGCTGGAGGTGCTTTTTGTAGTCCCTCTCAAGCTCACCCAGACTGCTTTTGGCCACGTTGGTCAGGTTCATCTCAAGCTTCTTGCTGGTGGCACTGTCCTCGCTGCCCTCGCCGATGTTCTGATACCCGCTGCGGGCCGCTTGAACCATTTGATCGTGATGCCGGTCCTTGGGCGGGACATAACGATCGCAGAACCGGCAGGTGAAATCGTAACACAACTCCGCGACTTGATACGCTTTGAGCTTCCGAAAACCTCCGTGCTCGCCATAGATGCGTTCCGATGCCGTTGAGCGCAACGCCCGCTTGGGTTCACTGGTTTGCATTGTCGAGTTCTAACACGATTCGCAAATTGGAACCAGTCGCGAGGAGGGCCGGTTGAGCGAGTGTGACGATCACACGTCCCTCACCGGCGGCCAAAGACGCAGCGACAGGCTTTCCGTCGAGCGTGACCGAGACATTCCTGGCAGTCGTGTTGACCGGCAGTCCGAGTGAGATCTCGTTCAACTGAAGCGAGCCCCATTTGACTTCGAGGGTGTTTGTTTGGCGGTTGGCTTCGCGCTTTTGAGAGAACGACCCCCAGCCTTCAGCGGCGGTGAAGGCGGCGCGGAATTTGTCCGGGGTGAGCTTGGGATCGAAGCCGATCAGGCCCTTCGGCCCGTCGTATTCAAATCCGCACGCGGCGAGGAAGACGCCGTAAGACGCCATCGAACGGGCGTAGTGATCGCCGGCTTCGATTTCGTTGTAGGGATTGCGCTTGGAGGGGGCGTAGCGGTCATGGATCGCGCGCGTGACCGCGAGGCCCTCGGTGACCATTCCTTCGGCAATCATGTGGCTGGCGGCCTGGTATTCGAACCCGGTCATGCATTCGTTAAGGTATCCGGCGAACGTCCCCTTCGGGCGGCTGTCGCCCTGCGGCCATGTGGTCATGATCAGCCCGGCCTCGCCCGGCAGGGCGTAGGGGCGGCCAGGTTTGTTCACGGCACGGTAGGGGCCGACATCCGGAGCGAAGTTGTATTTGTAGAGCGCGCCGAGCGCCGAGCGGGTTTTTTCCGCATCCAGAATCCGCCCGAGTCCGACTTGAAACGCGTAGCTTTGGCCGAACACCTGATCAATGTGGCAGCCACCGAAGTAGCCGGTTTCGCCCATCTTATCCTCCGGAACGTCGATCTGGACGAAATACTCGCCGTTGAAGAGCTTGCTCTCGATGCTCTTGCGGCTCCTGTCGGCAAGGTCGCGGCACTCTGAGGCGAACGCGGTGTCGCCTGTTTCCGTGGCCATAACCTCGGCGGCGCGCAGGGATGCCAGATAGAGGCTGCTCAGCCAACTGACCTTGCCGAACCACTCGCCATCGAGCGTGTTGTGCTGAGGTCCGTCCACAATTCCGTCTTTGTCCGTGTCACGCGAGATTAGAAACTGCATCGCCTTTTTCATCCGTGGATAGACCGAGCGGAGAAATGTGTCATCGGCGCTGGTGCGATGCTCGCGGAGCGTTCTGAGGACGTATCCCGCCTGGGAGTCTACCGCCCATGGTTGCTGTGCGCTTCCCCGCATGCCGATGGTGCCAGTTTCAGGATTCATCCCGATGCCAAAGTCCACTTGGTCGCGCAGCCAGCGTTCGAGGCTCGGGAAAAGCCGCGCCATGGATTGCGCGTAGAGCCAGACATGCCCACAAGTGCCCGGACAACACCCAACCCCCTCCCATCCCCAGAAGCGCCCGTCGTCGAACCACTGCGCCGTCGAGGTGGCAAGCACCGAGGTGTTCGCCATCGTCCGGTCGAGAAACCAGAACGGCAGGGTCGAGTCATACCATGTCTTGACCCAGAGCCGTGTCTGGTCGGTGAGCGGGCCGAGATTTTCCACGACATGGTCCGCCACGGCGGTCGCATCCGCGAACCGCTTCGCATAGTGCCGGGTCTGCGATCCCTCACCGAGTGGCCTCGACGTGTTGAAAGGAAAATGCCATGCCAGTACGAACGTGACTTCCGCCGAGGCCCCAGGTTCGAGCGACAGCTTGCGGCCGACCGCTCCGATGAGCGGCTTGCCGAACGGAAGAACGGCCTCGCTGGTGGCGGGATCATTTGCAAACGCCGCTTCCGCCGGGTTGTTACCGGACAATTTCGCGGACGAAAAATCTTCGTAACCTCTGCCGACCAACGCGAGTGAGAGAGAGCCGTTGTCCGGGGATTTTTCAGGATCGTTTGAGGCATCTGGAGGCAGATCCCGGAAGGTGATATCGTCCGCCACAATATTACCCGCCTTGGAATCGTCGAAGATTTGCAGTTGCACCGTCTTTCCCGCCAAATCCCGGACATCGACAATTTCCGTCTGAATGAGGTTCTTTCCGGGGCCGTAAACCGTGCGGACCGCCTGCCCGTCCACCAACACATGGACACCTGCGAATTCATTGGTGCCCATCAGCCGGAGATCGATGAAGTTCCGATTGATCGTGAATTCCGGCGACGTCAGCGTCCCGGTTGCAGCCTTGCCGGTTCCGAAGCTGCTGGCTGCCCTTCCGGTGTGGCCGCGGAACGGCGGCTCCCCCTTATCCGGCTTGGCTTTCGGCCCTCCGGTGAATGCGTCTCCCGCCGGTTTCCATGCCCCGAAATCTTTACCGTTGAATTTTTCAAAAACAACCGGCTCCCGGATTTCTTTTGAATGTTCCATTTTGGCGCTGGCGGCGAGGACCGTGGACGCGGGTTGGCGGAGGATGCGGTTCGTGCGCGTGACCGACACATAGCTGCCGCTGCGAAGACCCACCGCATTTTCCAGCCAGCCGGCCAGTTCGACATCCGCCTTTCCCTTGCCGGTGTTGGTGACGGTAAACCGCAGGATCGTTGCGGGCAGACTGGACGCCTCGGGATCGAGCGGGATGAACGGCGAAAAAGCTTCGAGCGCGACGGTGATTGGCAGGACGGGGTCGCGGTATTCGACGCGTCCGATCGGGTATTCACCGCGGAACCGGACGGAGGGGAACCCGCTCGCGTCAAGCCGTCGCACGACCGGTTTTTCGTCGATCTCTGCGCGGATGGCGAAGCCTTGTTCGAGCGGCGACGAGGGCTTGAGAGGCCTGGGGTAATGCGGCCCGCCGGTGCCGGTGTCGATGTATTCGTTGAAAATATCCCAGTGCCAGAGTTTGCCGTCGCCGCCGAGGTAAAGCTGCCCCGCCGCGATTCCGCCGATTGGCATGCCCATCCAATGGAGGGCATCGCCGGAAACCCATTGTGGCTCGCCGCGCGCTGTGAGGGATGCGATCCATGCGGGGTCGAGGCGTTTTTCTGGCGGGACGAGTTGGGAGTGGTCACTTGGAGCGCTCTTCGCCGAGTGAACGTCCAGTGCACCAACGATGAGCAGGATGGCGAGGAGGTGTTTTCTCATTTCGTAGTTTTCATTGCTTTGTCGTCTGGCTTGTAAACCGACCACTTCAGCGGGTTCATTTCCCACGCATCGACGGAAACTTCCGCCGCTGTTCCCCCGCGCTGTAAGAGTTCGGCCTTCAAGTTTTCCGGATCCGCGAAAAAGCCGGCCTGAGAGATAACGACCTCGTCGTTGGCGTAGAGTTCAAAGATCGAGCGATCGGAGAAGAAGCGCAGGGTGACGGTGCCGCCGGGCTTCACCGTGACGGGGGCGCGATAGACGTCGCGACGGGAGGAGAGCTTGGGATCGAGGCCGGTGAAATCGAGAACCAACTCCTGCTTCGCATGATCGTAGAAGGCCAGAATGGAACTCCTGCCATCGGTGAGGCTGATGCCGGTCTCGCCAACCGTTACGGCTTTGAACCGCGACTGGATTTCTGCGGAAGCCGCTTTGAGTTGTTCGAGCGGGACCGGCTTGCCGCGCAGTTTTTCCATGGCGGCGGCGGGACGCACCAGCATCCGGCCTTTTTCATCCAGGCGCAAGTCGCGTGGCATGCTGTAAGCATTCCACCAGCCGGCCTGCGAGCTTTGCACGAAGGAACGGACTACCGGAAACCACCGCCAAAGCACGGCTCGCCCGGCAGAGTTCACCGCAGTGGAAACGCAGTCATAACTCGGCGAGCCAAAATCCGTGATCCCGAACCAATCGGCTTTGAAGGTGCCGTCATCCTGCAACTGCCCGGTCATGCCCGTGCCTTTTTTTGACAGCTTGTGAATGGTGCTGAAAACCCAGCGCCCATCGAGCGGAAACAGTTGGCCGCACTCATTGACCGGATTCCCGTCCGGATCCTTAAAAAATGCACCCGCATAATCCCATTCGGTCAGACCGCTGTTCTTCGCACGATAGAGCGGTATCACTCCTTCTTTCGCGTCGGGTCGCACCGTGGTGGCCGCCATGAACCACTGGTCGCCGCGCTTGAAGACAGCGGACGGGTCGTTCCGCCGCCGCAATTCCGGCGGCACGCCGTTGACAGTCAGTTTTTCCTGTCGATATTCCCATTTCACAAGATCCGGGTCACGGCTGACCGCCATGCGCGGGCGCCAGTGATGTCCGTAGTCGCCATAGTAGAGAACGACCGCCTCGCCCTGGTCGTTGACGAAGAACGTTCCGTTCTCGTTCGGATAAAGCGGGTGGCGGATCGGCAGCGGCAGGATCGTCCAGGTGATCAGGTCATCGCTGACGAGATGCTGCCAGATGATGTTTTCAAATGAGTCGTTGAAGAAGCGGAAGCATCCGCCGGTCGTCCAGCCGAGGAACAGGTGGTAGCGGCCTTTGTGGTAGAACGCGATGGGGTTCCACTGCTCGCCCGGCAGCGCGATGTGATAGCGCGGCAGATGCGGGTCATTCTTCTGGAGTTGTGCGCGAAACGCGGGCATCTCGGCATCCAGCCAGTCGTAGCGTTCCGGCATGGGTGTAGTGTCGGGAAAAATCCCGCTGCCGAACGTGGCCAACGGAGGCTTCATGGCAGGCGCTGGCGTTTCCGTGATTCCCAATCTGGCAAGCTCTGCTGGCGTGAGCGCACGATCCCAGAAAGCCGCGTGATCCATCCACCCGCGAAACGGGGCCGTCCCATCCGGCAGCGCGCCAAAAATCAACGCCGACTCCGCCCCCTCAAACGGCAGCTTGTTGCCCGGCATCCAGGATGAACCGTTGCGGCTTTGGATCAGCTTGCCGTCAAAATACAAATTCAGCGGCCCGCCCTTTTCCCGCATGACCAACACGTCGTGCCAGCCGGTGTCGGAAGGGAGGCTCATGTTCACGGTTGAGAACTGACTGTTGCCCTTATTGGGTTCCAATCCGTCGGTGATCATCCCGTGAAAGCCGAGGTGGTTGCGCTTTATGAACGGCATGTGCCAGCCGCTCACATCGAAAGCCCCGCTGCCCGGCTTCATCGGCCCGCGCTGAACCATGACCGTTCCCGAAATCGGACCTTCGTGGGATTTCATACGGAGGGACAAAGTGAACTCCGGACAATCTTTGAGCAGTGTTCCCGGGAAATTGGTCGCAGTCAGAAACCCGCCGGAAAATTCGGCGGCCATACCGTCGCCGCCCGCCGCAATCGAATTCTCGCGATCCTTGCCTTCGAGCGCGACACCGGTCTTGACCGCGCCGGACGCCCTCAAATCGGAGCCGCCGGACATATTCCAGCGGTGCTTGGCGGTGGCCAGCGGATTGGTTTCCTCCGCATGGAGAGTTGATGCCCCCGCGATGAGCAGGCTCGTGAGGAGGGTGAGTTTCATTGGTTTTCTCCTTTATCCCGGTTTATGGAGTTGCGGGTTTCGCTTTGGTGATCTTGAACAACGCGGGGCGCTGGTCGGGGCCGGAGTCGATAGCGGTTCCATCGGTGGCGATTGCCATCACCAGGGGGACCTTGGCTCCCGGTCGGCCGGGTTGGAAATCGTTGGTGAGAACGGCGAGCGTCACATCCGAAGAGTTCTCCACGCGGAACTTACCCTCGCGCCCCGGGCCGCCCGGTCCGCCGAACCCGGCGACGAGGATGTTTTCAGAATCGACGATGCGCAGGGCCATGGACAACCCCTCGTTCTTGATGCCGTAAACCGCGACGTTCGACGCGCTGCGAATTTCCATTTCCGATGCGCCGCACGCATATTGAAACTGCGCCTGATAGATGGAAAACGGGCCGGAGGTGTTTTCGACAAGGATGCGTCGGCTGTCCGGGCCGTTGGGGCGTCCGTCGAGTGCGTAGAACGGATAGAGCCCGCCCGCACCGTTTCCGCGGACACGTATCAGCGGCCAGTCCGGCACGGAGGCGGCAGCGGCCTTCTTGAGTTCCTCCATCTTTTCCGGAGGGTGGTTTTCCTCCCCGTAATGCCAGCGATCCCCGAGGAGATGCGCCACCGCGCCGAGAGCGAGGCTGAAATCGTCCATCTGCTCCCACGTCCAGTTGCTCCAGGGACGAATGCCATTCGCGAGCGGAAAGAGATCGTTGGCGGTGTAGCCGGTCATCGGAAAGACGCAGCGGACGATTGATTTTCCGCCGCAGGCCCAATCGAGCATCGAGGCGGCCTGCACGTCCTCGCGCGGCATGAACACGCTGAAGAACGCCAGCACGGTTTCGGCGTCGGAGGTGTCGGCGGTTTGCAGGGCGGGCTTTGGATGGGCCGGATCCGCAAAGTCGCCATCCGGCATTGTCACAGGGACGATCATGGAATACGACGGGCTGACGCCGATGATTCTAGTGCGCGGTTTGAGCCGGAGTGTTTTCGTGATGCGATACGCGCCTTTCGGCAGGAAGAGGGTTTCGTGCTCGTCGATGGCGCGTTGGAGGGCGGCGTGGTCGTCGGTCACCCCATCGCCTTTGGCCGAATAGGGCGCATCTTTCACGTTGACGATGCCGGGGCTGTTCCATGCCGGAAAAGTGTCGTCGTTCCAAATGTGGCGGGAACGAAGATCGGACGGTGGAGATCCACCGGCGCGAAGATCCTGGAGAATCCCTTCGCGCCGCTCGCCGTTGACGAACACCCAGGAATGCGGCCCCTTCGCGTAGTCGTGCGGGACGGCCACTTCCATGACACACGTCCACTCGCCGGGCGACTTGATCACAACATCGCCCGCCTGATCGGAGCTCAGCAGGCTTTTGACATTCCGCATCCAGGTATTCCGCAGGTAGAGCGCGGTATGGGCGTCGATGGCGAGTGCAGCGGTGGCGGAGGAATCAATCCGGCAATCGATCAACGCACTGCTTCCCAGCGCGCGATCCAGCGAACGCAACGCGACGGCCGAGCCTTGCAGTTCGAACTCGCAGCCGACGAGGACCAGCGCACCGCGCTGCATGTATTCGACCGCGGCATCGCGCTGGCCGCTGAACCGGCAGCCGGCCAGCGTGCACGTCGGGCGGGCGGAATTCAGCATCGCGCCGATTTTCCCGCCCCGAATGGTGAGATTGAAAACCGCCCCGCCGCTGCCCGGCCCGCCGAGGATGCCGGTAAGTCCATCGCCCACATCGAACGCGCAATCCTGCAACGTCGAACCCTCCGCCGCATCGAACGAAACCACCGCCGCACCGGGATTGCCTGCGCCGATGCGCACGTCGATCCCGTAGAGCAACTCCTGGTAGCTCGTCGCTCCGACGTTGCGCTGCAACGGCGCGTCCGCCTTGTGACGTTTCCAGGAACGGGCGTAGAACTCGATCACGGGTTTCGGCTTGGCCGGGTCGTCAAAACCGCCGGACCGCGGCGCGAGCACGATCACCGGACGCTCCGTGCCATTGCGTTCCCCGATGAGCACGCACGGCCACATTTCCGTGAAGGGAAGATATTTGTGGTTCGGGGTGCGCTCGTCCGACCAGCCGCCCGCGCAGGGAATCGTATCGCTGACCGTGTAGGTCCCCAGCGGAAACCAGACCGCGAGCTTGTGGTGCCGACCAAAGGAAACCGCGTCCGCGATGGCCTTGGTCGAATCATTCTTCCCGGTCGAATCGGCGCTGAACGGCGGCTTGGTGACGTCGACAAAACCGGTGTGCAGCAATGCCTGCTCCGGCATCGCATTCAGGGCGGCAACGTCATCCGCGTTGATGCCGAGCGGGTCGGCAGCGGTGAAGGCTAGCGGCGGAGCCGCGTGGAGCGTGAGTGCACCCGCGATGAGCAGGATGGTGAGGATGGTCTTTTGCATTTCGTCTATTTCGCAGTTGCTATTTTTCCTTACTGTTCGAATCGGTCAGCTCGTCAGTCACGGCGGCGCCTGGGTTGGAAAGCTTGAAGAAGATTTCCCGGCCGTCGGGGTCGGGATACTCGGTGAGGACCAGATCGAGGTCGGGGGCTTCGCTTTGGGGCCGCTGCGGTCTCCAGGCGCGGACCTTTACGGCGAGGCCTTCGGGACGGATGGAGGAGTCGGACTGGGGTGCGGTGACCGACGCGGGGTCGATCACGATGTCCCGCAGTACCATGTCCTCCGGCAGCTTGTTGCGCTGCGGATTCAGAGTGAAAACCTGGGGACCGTGCAGCAAGGCCGCACGCCCTTCCTGAACTCCCCAACCGCGCACCCAACGCCAGGTCATCGGAAGGGAAAGCGAGATCGTGTCGCCCGCTTTCCACGCTCTGCGGATGCCTGATCTGACCTTGTCCATGGAAACGGCTTCCCCGTTCACTTTCACCGAGGGGTTGGAGCACCAGCGGGGAATGCGCAAGTGGATCGGAAACTCCCCGCCTTTGACCTCCTCGACCACGATCTTGACTTCGCCGGAAGTCGGGTAGTCGGTGACTTGTTTCAGCCGGACACTGCCGCCGTCTTCCAAGGGGACGGTGGCGGTGGACTCGGTGTAGAGGTTCACGGCCACGCCGTCTCCCCAGCGATAGACGATCTGCTGCGGAAGCTGGCTGAGCACGCGCCGGTAATTGCCGGGGCAGCAGAACGTGTCGCGCGGGTAATACTCGCGGGAACCGCTGAACGGGGTGAAGTAGCGCAGTTGACGGCCTTCGGGGGCCTGCGCGGCGAAGAGCGTGTTGAAGAAGATGCGCTCCATGAGGTCGCCCTGGCTGAGGTCCTGTTCGAGGTTCATGACTTCCTCCAAGAAGCGGAGGCTGTAGGCCGTGGCGCAGGTTTCCGAGTGGCCGTGCGAGTCCTGGTCGTCCGACCAACCTTCGTGGCTGCCGATGCCGCCCGTCACCGACATGCCCGCTTTTTCCGGGCTGGTGAGCATTGGTCGGATCATGTGAGTCATCTTCAAATACCGCTCGTCCGGGGCGACGCGGTTCAGGAGCAGTTGCGTCACCAACCGGTCGAGATGGCGATAGACGTGCCAGATCTTCCGGTTTTCCCGGGACACCGCGCCCGCGGTTCCGACCGGTTCTTCCTTGAGCTTGGCATCGTGCCAGCCGCGGTCGAAGGGCGGGTCGTTTACCCATTCCAGCAGGGAGGCGGCTTGCGACGTGCGCTCGGGTCCGAGCACCGTGTGCCGGGCGATGTCGAGATATTTGGGGTTCCCCGTGGCGAGGTGGAGCATCAGCGCCGCCTCGCAGAGGCTGATGGTGCTGTAGTTGTATCCTCCGGGATGCCCGAACTGCCGGGCGGAATCGATGAAGCAGTCCATGAGCCGCTCCGAGGCCTCAACGGATTTCGTGTTTCCGAACAACAGTCCATCCCGGGCGAGGGCGAGACATAGGAAGGCTGCGTCTTCCGCTGCGAACCCCTCAAAAAACTGCCGGTTTCCTGGCGAGGGAAGAAACTGGCCCATGTAGCCGTCCTCGGATTGCGTCTTGAGGACTTCGTCCACCAAACGGTTTTTCAGCGCCATCACGCGGGAATCTTTCGAATAGGCGGCGAAAAAAACCGCCGCGTCGAGGGTTTCGCCAAGGCCGTTGAACAACATGCGCTCCGAGCGGAGAAATTCCGCTCGCTGCGCTGCCGTCTTGGGGCTTTCCACGCGCTCGCGGAACGGCCCGAGAAAATCACGCTCGCAATCCAGCGCCAGCAGGTTCTTCTCAATCGTGAGATCAATCCGTCGCCCGATCTCGCCACCGATACTGACGCTGCCCGGATGCAATCGCTGCACGGGGCCGGGAAGTTCATTGGGCGCGGCCGATGACTGCGGCGCGGATGACTTGGGCGCGGCCTCCTTTTCGGTGGGTTTCCGATGGATGGCCACGTTGCCGCGCCACCAGTTTTTCTCCTCGAAATCCGGGTTCTTCACCGGCATCGCGGCACCGGTTTCCTTGAACCAGGCGTCGAGTGCGGCGCGGAGTTCCTTGGCTTTGTCCGGGTTGGAGGCGGCGAGGTCGCAGGTTTCGCTGATGTCATCGCGCAGGTTGTAGAGTTCGGTGCGCGGGCCGATGACGAGTTTGCCGTAAGGTGTGTCGGCGGGCGTGAAACCGCGCGGGTCGAGGTAGTCACCGAACCAGTGGATCAGCTTCCAATCCCCCTTCCGGACGACAGCGCACGGGGTGCGTCCATACATCACCGTGTAGGTGGGCATGTGCCAGAAGATCGCGTCGCGGTCGGGCACGCCGGATTGAGTGAGCAACGGCACGAGGCTCACGCCGTCGAGCTTGTGATTTGCGGACGGCGTGGCACCCGCCACTGCGGCGAAGGTGGGATACCAATCGACGGTGTGGACCGGTGTGGCGCACTCGCTGCCAGGCTTGATTTTGCCCGGCCATCGCGCGATGAGCGGGACGCGGATGCCGCCTTCATAAGGCGAGCCCTTGCCCGCGCGCAGGGGCTCGTTGCCCGCCACGCGGGACATGCCGCCGTTGTCGCTGGTGAAGACGACAAGGGTTTTGTCGGCGATGCCGAGCTCGTCCAGCTTCGCCAGCAGGCGGCCGACGTCGTTGTCGAGATGCTCGACCATGGCGAGATACTCAGCCGTCGGGCGCTCGTCATATTTCCCGTAGATCCCGGTGCTTCGCTTGTAGCCCCGCGCCGCGTGCTTTTCCACCAGCGCCTTCGGTGCCCGCAGGGCGGTGTGGGTGGTAAAATGCAAGGCGTTGGCAAACCAGGGTTTCTCCCCGGCCTGTTCGATGAAGCGGATGATGTCGTCCGTGATGGCGGTGACCGCCTTGTCCTGTAGATGGTCCTTCTCGCTGGCCGGGCCGCAGAAATCGAAGCCGTATCGGTCGAAGTATTTTCCGCCATCCGATTCGAGGAGTGCGGCGCAGGAATAGTCATCGGCGATATGCCACTTGCCGGCAAGGCCGGTCGTGTAGCCGGCTTTGCGCAGAGTCGCCGCGAGCGAGGCTGTCTCCGGCGGCATGTCCAGCAGGGCCTCCGGCGGCTTCATGAATGCCTTCGGCGGCTCCTGCTCGTGGTTGACCTTGAACAGGCCGGTGCGCGCTCCGTATTGCCCGGAGAAGAACGCCGCGCGCGTTGGCGAACATTGGGCGTCCGCGTAGGCGTCGGCGAACCGCATCCCCTGCTTGGCGAGGCGGTCGAGATTCGGTGTGGCAACAGCCTTGTTGCCGTAGCAGCTCAGCGCCGACCACCCCATGTCATCGGCTAGGATGAACAGGATGTTGGGTTTGCCTTCGGCTGTCTTCGCTTCGCTTCGGCTCTCCGCCGCGTGGAGAGTGAGCACGCCAGCGATGAGGAGGGTGAGTTTCATGGTTTTATCAATTTGGAATCCAGCGTCATCGCCCAGCACTGCCGGCCGGCTTTGAAGCGTCTTTGGTTTTCAGTCTGGCGTCCGGCCTGTCATCCAGGCGGATACCGGCGCATTGGTTATCGCAGCCAAGAATCGCACTGCCGGTCGTGGCGTCGGGAGTCGTATAACCTCCGGGATCGCTCAACACGTTCCCCTGCACTTGAATGTCCGAGCAGCCTGTCAATGAAATTGCCTGCTGGCGGTGTGTTTCCTTGGGGCGGGCCAGCGCGGTATATTCGACGGGGCGCTCAAAGCGGTTGTTTGCGATCACGCCGCCGCTGACGTTGGTCAGCGCGATGGCCGCTTCACCGGGGCGAAGGAACGTGTTGCCCGTGATGGCGATGTTCCGCAACCGCTGGGTTAATCGGTCAAAGGTGCGGGAATAGACTTCAATCGCAGCGCCGTTTGGCGCGGGACTGACGTCAATGAAAACGTTGTTGGCTATGGTAATGTCGCGCGGAATGCCACCCTCGACATAGGTCATGTCGCTGTTCAGTTGGATGCTGCTGCCATTGCGGGCGAATGTGCAGTTCCGCACCGTGCCGGCTCCGGATTGAATCAGCAGCCGCTGGTAGTTGTCCTGCCAGTCGCAGTTCTGAATCGTCCAGCCCGCGCAGGCGTGATCTGGGAATTCGGCGATGGCGTTGGCAAATCCGTCCACCGTGCGGTTCAGGATCACGGTGGTTCCTTCCACGCCGGTGACCAACGCCTCGCCGAGTTGTTGCCCGGTGTTCTTATCGTGGAACAGGACGCGGTCGCCCGCCGCCAAATCGGGCAAAACGCCCCGCTGGAACTGCGGGCTCAATTTGAAGTTCACCCGGTTGCCGTCGCTGCTCTGGATGTTGCCCCAGTAGCCGTGGAAATTGGCCATGTCGTCACCCGTATGGCGGAGGGTGACGTGGTCGAGCGTGGTGCCGCGACGGGTGGCACAGAACATGAAGCCCTCCCCGCCCTGCCACTGGCTCGTACCGGGCCGGGGACCGAAGTAGACGTTCTTCCACAGGTGGCCGCCGTCGCCGCCCCATTCCGCGCCCCAGGCTTTTGGCATGTAAACGCGGATCCCGGCGATAGTGATGTTGCGGGAGCGCTCGATCTCGAGGGCGCACGACACGGTGTAGATGCAGGACAGTCCATCGCCCACGCGCAGGACGCCCAGTTCCCCATAGGCGCGCTGCCAGTCGGGATTGCGGATCGTGTTCAACAACGCATCTTCCTTCATCTCCACCCAGCAGCGGCCGGGCTGCGATCCGGGCGTGATACCGCGATACTTCAAACGCGTCCCGCTTTGCAAGGCGTAGAGCGGGGCGCAGAACGTCCCGTCCGCCTTGAATGGCAGGAGGCGTTGCTGCGCCTGCTCGTGGAACGAAGCGGGCACGGTGAGTCCCGGCGAGAGCTGGATCTCGATCCGGTTGCCCGCGAAATCAATGTCCGTGATTTTGCCTTCGACGTGCCCGCGTGTGCCGCGGTCAATGATGGCCCCACGAAATATGAGGTTCGCGCAGTCCTTGAAACCGACGGCAGAATGGGCGGTGTGCGCCTGATCATCGGGAAAATCGAACCAGAAGGTTGCCCCGGTGGCGTCGATGGTGAATGTTTGGTCCGCTGGCCGCTTCAATCCGTTGAATTCCAGCGGGAATACCTTGCCGTCGCGGCTCCTGGTCTCCTTGCCAAAGCGATAGTCGCCGGGCGGAATCCGCACGGATTTGGCCCCGGCCAAGAAGGCCGCTCTCACCATCGGCAAGATGCGCTTTGCCGCTTCGCGTTGGGCCTGTTTTTGTTCCCCGGTGAATTGCGGCCCGGACGGGGCGTCGAAGGAAAAGGCGGCATCCGGGGACGTTGTTGCGGGTTCGGCCAGGATCTTTTGCTGCGCGGCGGTCAGGTGCGGTGGCGCAGAGCTTTGCGAGTTGTGGCACGCCGACAGGAGCGCCAAGAGCGTTGGAAAAACAACGGGGGGCAGCCACTCGCCCCAAGGCCGGAATGGGATGCGGGTCTTCATGGAGCGGGCCGACCCGGTTGTTTCAACGGGGTGATTTTTGCTTTGGCCTCCGGCCTGCTCTTTTCGCCGTCGCCGGGTTCGCCGTCTGCTTTTTCTGTTTCCCGGACCAGATGCGCGGGGTTGAGGGGCGGATTCTTCGCGTTCCAAGCCTCGAAAAGCGCCTGCAGGGATTTCACGCGCTTGGGATGCGCGGCGGCGAGGTTATTGGTTTCGTAGGGATCCTCGGCGAGGTTGAAAAGCTCCACCGGTGAGCTGCCGTTGTTGACCATCCATTTCCAGTCCCCCTGTCGCACAGCCTTGGCGCTCTGCCAGCTCCAGCAAAGGTGATCGTGCGGCGGATCTTTCATCTCGCCGGTCAGATACGGCAGGAGGTTCACGCCTTCGAGCGGGACGTCCGGCAGCGGTTTGACGCCGGCGGCGGCCAGCGCGGTGGGAAGAAGGTCGAGCGAGCTGACCGGGGCGTTGTAGGCTTTGCCCTCCGGCAGGCGGTCTTTCCACTGGATGACGAAGGGCACGCGGATGCCGCCTTCATAGACGTCGCCCTTCACCCCGCGGTAGGGCACGTTGAACGAGTAGTTCTTGACGATCTTGTCCGGCGTGGCGGTGCCGCCGTTGTCGCTCAGGAAGACGATGAGCGTGCGCCCTTCCTGGCCGGTGGCGCGCAAGGCGGCGAGAATTTTCCCGACGGCGTCGTCCATGCTCATGACCATGGCGGCGAGGACGGCGCGTTTGGGATCCTTGATGTGCTTCACTTTCTCCTCGTAGCCGGGCGGCATGACCATCGGCATGTGCGGCGCGTTGAATGCGGTATAGAGAAACCACGGCCGGTCGGTGTGGCGTCGGATGAAATCGGCGGACTCGCGCCCGAGGGTGTCGGTGAGATAGGATCGGCCGTCCCACGGCACCAGCGTAGTGCCGCGCACCACGGGGTCGTGGAGATCCTGCGGGCGCGGGGCGAGGTAGTTCTGTCCGCCGCCCTGGAAGCCGTAGAACCCGTCGAACCCGTGCTTCTGCGGATGGCCGTCCGGGCCGTCGCCGATGTGCCATTTTCCGACGATGCCGGTGGCGTATCCCGCAGGTTTGAGATGCTCGGGGAAAATCCTCTGGCCGGTGGCGAAGCAGGCCGTGAGGTAGTTGTTGTTTTCGTGGCCGAAGCGCTTCTGGTTGCGGCCGGTGAGCAGGCCTGCGCGCGAGGGCGAGCACTGCGGCGCAGTGACGTAGCCCGCAGTGCAGCGGATACCATTAGCCGCGAGCGAGTCAATGTTTGGCGTCAGGATTTCCTTGCTGCCGTTGAAGCCCACATCGGCCCAGCCTAGGTCGTCGGCGATCAGAATGAGGATGTTCGGCTTCGGCGCAGGCTGGTCCGATGCCGCATGGAGGGTGACTGCGCCCGCGATGAGCAGACTGGTTAGGAGGGTGTTTTTCATGGTGGCTTCCTGGTTTATTTCTTTAGATTCCCTCCGGTGCGGGTTCGAAGGTGATCGTGTGCTCGCCCGGGCCAAGGGTGGATTCGGGTTGCCCGTCGGCGATGTGCCAACTGGACGGCGGGCGGATGGTTGCCGTGGTATTGGCCGGGATGGTGATCCGCGCGACAACCCGCTCGCTTTCCCGCTTCCATGACGAGCCCACTTGTCCCGAAGGAATTTCGAGGGTCGAGCGGACCCAGTCGAGGCCCTTGGGGAAGTGAGGCTGGATGTTGACCTGCTGTCGTTGGCCTGCCGGTGAGTCGTAGCGGATGCCCGCGAGGTCGGTGACCATCCAGCCGATCGGGTGGGTGAAGGCGACAAAATTCAGGCCGCGGCATTTCTGGGTTGATTCATCCAGGTAATAGGCCTCCCAGAATGTGGTGGCATCGAATTTTTCGATCGAGCGGGCGGGTCCCGGCGCGGCCGGGTTGACGATCATTTCGTGCGCGATGTCCGGGTGTCCCGAGCGGGTGAGCTGGGGCAGGATTTCGTGGCCCATGAACCCGGCGTCGAATATCTTTCCGTTGGCGCGATAGATTTCCGCCAAGGCATCCGCGACCCGCTGCTTCTGAGCGGGGTCATCGAGGATGTCGAATGCGAGGACGAGGGAGTTGTGGACGCCGTTGCCGAACGATCCCCGGGAGGCGTCGTAACGAGTGAGGATGGCCGCCCGGATGCGTTCGGCATGGTCGCGTGCGTGGGCAGCGTCCTCCGAGTGGCCGAGCGCATCCGCCATTCCGGCAAACGCCTTCTGCGCCTTATAAAAGTGCAGCGCGGCGATGAATTGGTTGTCCGAATCTTCGCGGGAAATGTCTTTGGGCGGCGCATGGTCGCCGTGCTTGTGGAGGAGCGGCCAGACGCCGTCTTTGGAATTCGCCGGGTCTTCGAAATGGCGCAGGAACCCCCGCATGAAGGCGTAGTGGGTGCGGGCGGGCTCGATGTCGCCGTAGTGGCGGAAGAGTTTGTCGGCGATGAAGATCGGGGTGACGCTCCAGGTGAAATCCTTGGTGGAATCGGTGATGCGCAATCCC
>Ga0247840_10004603_pt1 | contig 21617 bp, 28 predicted proteins | sample LaCruzMarch2015__FD_192404 | JGI IMG/M metagenome (GOLD analysis project Ga0247840, IMG submission 192404) | Freshwater microbial communities from meromictic Lake La Cruz, Castile-La Mancha, Spain - LaCruzMarch2015_17m | ecosystem: Environmental > Aquatic > Freshwater > Lake | place: Spain... | reverse complement strand
AGGTTTAACACCTCGAACGATCTTAAATTTATGTTGACCTATGTCAAAATCGATCTCAACACACATACCTTTATTATTGATAGTGTTTACCAATTGCATCTTATTAATATCACGATGAGCTTTACCAAAAAGACCAAACGACAATGCATCGAGCATAGTACTTTTTCCACTACCATTTGTACCAACGATAAGCGTCGTAGGACTACGATCTAATTGTACTACAATAGGATTATCACCGGTTGATAAGAAATTCTGCCATGATATTTTTTTAAAGATAATGATGATATAGCCCCTCTAATTTAATTTTTACGATTTCGTTCTAAGTTTTTCTTCCATGGTAACATTCGTAAATTCTCGATTTTTACCATTTCTTCAATTGGAATATTATTTTCATATCCATGTTTAATTGTAACTATATGATCTAATTGGTATCCATCTTCAACACCGCAAATAGTCCTTTTATAATTATTTGGGTTTATGATATCTTTATTTTTTTTCATAAACCTTTTGAGAAGCTCTATGTACCTGACCTGCGTAAGATTTATATGCAGGCGTATATCTTTTCATTTTTCCATAATATTAAACGAAATACTATCACTCTAAACAATCTCCATGTTTGAAGCTTCTACGTATAATTCACGCATGAGGTGTTTCATTTTTTCTTTATTAAGTTCTGTTTCAACTGCATCGACATATGAATCAAGTAGTTGAGTTGTATCTTCAACTGAAATGGATTCACTATCAACGTTCTCACCCATAAACTCATCAAATGTTTCAGCAATCTTGAGTTCATGTGTATTAGCATGTTGTATTCTCTCAATAAATCGATCAAATAAGAATGCATCAGTTTTGTTTACTACAACAACTTTTACGAATTTGTCTTCTAATGTTGATACATCATATCCATTATAATCCATTTCCTTGTCATTGTACAGGACTTTTTCAAACATAGTAATAGGATTACGCACAGGAGTTATCTCACGAGTCTTAGTATCAATCACATGGAAATACTTTGGATCGCCAGCATCGGCCCACGTAAATTCCATTTGTGATCCAAGGTAACTAATATTACCTTGTTGAGATTTTGTATGAAAGTGTCCGGTCATTACCATCTCGAATCGATTAAACAATTCAGCTGACATACCGTGAGTATTAATGACACCTTTCATCATATCAAATCCTGTTAACTCAAGATGAGCACCTAGCCAATCTGCATCACAGTTTTCAATAAAGCGCACCATTTCGCCATAGTTCTCATTATTAATCCATGGAACTAATGCAATACGAAGACCATCATAGTCCATGACTCGTGGTTCCATAATGATATTGACGTTAGTTTTAAAGTGACCGAGTAACTCTTTCAATGAGCAGAGTTCGTTTGTATTCTTGTAATAGACGTCGTGGTTACCTGGAATAATATCCATAGTAATACCCATCTCACGCATCGGTTCAAGAAACACTTTACGGTTTTGATTTTGAGCTTTAAAGTTTACATATTTACGATGGTCGTAGTAATCCCCAAGGTGTATGATCTGCGTAATTCCATGCTCTTTAAGATATGGAAAAAAGACATCTCTGTAAAACTTTTCTTGGTACTCAAGGAATATGTCCGAGCTATTTCTAACACCACAATGAGTGTCATTCAGGACTGCAATTTTCATTTATATTATCCCATAAACAATTCAATCCCGTTTAGGATCTCATTGCCATTTTCATCTAACTTCTTCTTTTTCTTACCTACACCTTTTACTTTGATGTTCTCAATCGTAGCAAAATCTTTGAGTGCTTTATCGTGTTCACGAACTCGACCAATGCGATCACGTAGTGAATCAACGAAGTTACGATTCTGACTAATCTCAGCACCATTATCTTCATCGTATTGCATGAAGTCTTCAATACCTGATTGTTCAATATAACGGAACTTAATATCCTGTTGTCTCTTTTCTTTACTTAATCGACGAAGGAATGCAAAATAACAAATCTGAGTAAAGTATGAGAATGCATTAGGTGTACCTGTACGAGTAGCATAATCAATATCATAGTTAAGAATAGCTTTTAAACAATTCTCAACCGCATCCATTACCATCTCTTCACGATAAGTGTATCGAATGAAGTTTGACTTATGGGATAACCCTTCAGAGATTTTAAGAAAGCATTCTGCAATATAGTTAGGTACAATTGGAATCTCAGCTTCATCTTTCTGAGCTTGTCTAACGAGTTTTACATAATCAACAACAGCCAAAGAAAACTGTTTATTATTAACATAATGTAAAGCTTTCTTCTTTGGAATTGTTATTACTACTTCTTCATTTGTCATTTCACCAGTCCTCAGTTCCAACTACTTGAGTAACAATTGTTACCGTTTCGTTATCTTTATTTTTAATGTCGTGTTCAATGTCAAGGGTATATCCAATACCTGACGTATCATTCTTAATCAATTTAAAGCTATCAATGTTTAAAGTTACGAGAGTATTGAGTAATTCAGTTATGTCTGCTCTGTTTAAAATCATCGTTGAGTCCATGTAGTTTTATTCATACTACTATTATACCACAGTATGTAGAAAAAAGACAGGATTATTTTAAATTTATTTGCATTTAGCCCTGTACAAACCACTGAGATTGTGGTATAATAAAGACTAGTCTGTACGGAAGGGGATATACTAGTGCAATGTAGTTGACTTAGCACCCGTTGGCTCAAGATCATATTCTTCAAACTCATCTTCGGCTAAATCTTCTTGCTCTCTAAGTTGAAGTACTAATCGAACATACTTCTCTTTAATATCATTGGCAATCTCAACAGTCGAGATAACATGCATAGGGTTGATTAAGCACTCTTCTCCTTTTGCTAATGGTTGCCATTGTACAAAGAAGAATGAGAATCCCTTCTCGTTTAATGTAGTAGTTACTTTCATTGGAGAGTGTACAAGTAACATCTTACCTGAGGTGTCAGCAGAGATATATCCGACTACTTCTTCACCTGAGGATAATTTAACATGTCTAATATTTTCAGCGTCTAACTCAATCATTTAAATCCTATTGTTCATGTATACTATTATTTATAATAGTGGAACTTCATGTAGAGTGTAATTAAATCTTTCCTTAGTGTATATCTTTATACGCTCAGCAGCATGATTTAGTGTATAGTTCTTGTTACTCTTCCAGTGCAAATCATCTGCCAAATCAAATAATACAGTATCACGCCCATCATCTGACTTACGAAGACCACGGCCGATCGACTGTAGTACTCTGATCTGCGACTTAGATGGCGATGCAAATATAATATTATGTATGTTCCTAATATTGATACCAGTTGAGAATGTGCCCATTGAGGCGACAATAATAGCATTCTTTTCTTTCTCCGTAATGTGTCTTACTTGCTCGCGTGTATCTACATCAGTAGCGCCTGATACAAAGAAGATCTTACGCCTTTCATGTGCCTTTTCTTTTATCAGGTTGTATAATGGTTTACCGTGTTTCTCGACATATTGAAACAATACGAGGGTATTACCATCTTGATCTAATGCAAGATTACTTATAAACTTATTCCTCTTCTCGTATTGAACGATAAAGTCAATCTCATCTTGGTACTTTGCTTTTGATACTACCTTACAGATATCTTCAGGATACTTTAATAGTAATACGTTGATCTTCAACTGAGCCAAAGCACCAGAGTCCATCAAGTCTTTGGTCGTAGTTACGTAGTACGCTGGTCCAAACAAACCTTCAAGGATAAGCTTATGAGTTTGCGTACCATCAAGTGTACCAGTAGTACCAAACCTATACTCACAATCATGCATCTTCTCTAAGATAGACATAAGCGATTTAGCTTTAAAGTTATGAGCCTCATCACCAATAACACACCCAAATTGATTATACCATGTTCCCGGCATCTTGTATATAGATTGCCATGTAGAAATAATAACTCTTTCAGTCTCAGCAAACTTAGACTTACCAGCATATATCTTATGTACCATCTCTTTGTTAAAGCCATCGTCATACTCAGAGTAGTCTGCAAAGTCAGAGTACAATTGCTCAACAAGTGATGTTGTGGGTACTATAATAAGAATACGCTTTTTATCATTATTCTCTAAGTACCATCTTAGCATTAAGTAGATGATAAGAGATTTACCTGATGCAGTTGGAGATATTAACATCCCTCTCTTATGAGTTAATCCGTGTAACACCGCATCTAATTGATAATCTCTTGGCTCAATAATAGTACCCTTTGATGTTAAGTGTATGTCTTTCATCCACTCTAAATCAATTTCTTGTGTAGTATCAGGGTAACCATAATAAGCATCATGAAGCAATTCAATCTCGTACTCACGACCTTCTGCTGCAGCAAACTCTTTTAGATAAGAATACAACCCTGCATACAACTGCCGAGTTCTAGAATCAAATAATCGTATACGACCATCCCACATCTTATTCTTATATGCCGGCATAAATTTATATCCGGGAACAAAAAACTGAAAATGATCAACCAATTCATTTAAGATCGACGGTTCGGCGTCAACAGTAATGAAAGTATGATTCTTTTTCTTTATCTTGAGTATTGAAGACATTATACGCCTGAGGTAAACCTACGCCAATCAATCATATTCTTAATGTTTTGATGTCTCCATTTGATATTTTCCATAATATCAGTAAGAGTTTCAACTGTAGTTTTAATATATTCAATCTGACCTTTAGCAGCTTGAATCTGTGGGTCACTATTATAGAAGTAATCCATATCGCCTTTTAAAACCTTTAAGCCTGACATTGGATCATAACCCCAACCCTTTTCGTCAATCTGGGCTTTAGTCATCTTACCATTATACCATAGCCATTTATCTTTAAGCAAAGTTTGAAACTCCATCTCACGACGGCGTTGTAAAAGCTTTGTTATTGAGAGTAACTCTAGGTATTTTGAGTGGAGTTTTGCTGATTGGATACTCGCCGCATCGAGATTCATTTCATCAATGGGCGAGTCTTTTTTCCACATTTCTAATATATCTTCTAGCTTTATCATTCATGTACTCCATCATTTTATAATTACAAAATTATTTATACTACTATGCGCCGCGTTGTTTTCCTAAAAAAGAAGCTAACATCCAAGAACTCTTTTTGAGTTCAGCTAATCGACTAGCAGCAAAATCAGAAACATTCCATTCTTCTTCCTCTTCAGAAGATCGATATACGTCCTCAAGAGTATCAATCATTGACTCAACATCGTCATAGAGTTTAGTCATCATTACCATTGGATCAATTGAATCGATGTCCATGTCATCGTCAATGTCAGATAGTTCCATATACTCTGCAAATGAGCCGGGTGCAAAGTGACCAATTGAACGAATATTTTCTGCAATTATATCAGTTGCTGCTTCAGCCTGTTCATATAGTTTACCAAAGAATTTGTGGTATTGTTGGAAGTTTGGTCCAATAACATTCCAATGAAACTTCTGTGCTTTAATTTTAAATGCTACTGTAGTTGCCAAAGCAACCTTTAAGTCTTCTATTAACATGTTAGATCATCTTATAATATGAATAATTGAATGTTACACTTGCTGTAAGGTAGTCTATTGATGTACCTGTAGCATCAAATTGTAACGCTGACAAGTTTGTTGGATAAGCATTAACAAACTTAAATTCTCGAGCTTTATTGTTGTGACTATTTAAAACGATAAGAGACATGTCTCGCACTTTACGAACACCTTCGTCTCCTTCTGTCACCATACCTAATAACCAATCGTGAATTTCTAAATAGTTTAAAAATTCTTCGTCAATCAAAAAGGTTAATTCGAGTAGACCATAGTTAACCTTATCACCCATCATACCAATGTTACGACGAGGAAGGTTTAATGGTGCGTGATCAACTGAAATATCAGGTAAAGTTACTTGTTGTACGAGGAACTCAGTGTTAGGATATTTCTTTGAATCAATGAGTAATCTAAACGAATTAGGCGCAACAAATGAAGGACCATCTGCTAATGCAGGACCAACACCTTCATCGTAACTAATATTTGTATCGTATGGCATATAATCTCCTCAATACTATTTATACTTATCGAAAATTAAAAATGGGGCCGAAGCCCCATTTTGTTTTACAAAGTAACCTTTCGATTACTTGGTTGATTAACCCTCGCCGAGGATATTGTCAACCCGAAATATTCTATAGTATTGATTACTACGAATAGCACCAGTATCGTTACCAGCAGAAGAACCAACGAATGGGTTAGCAATCATACCATAACGTGTCTTGAAGCCGATTTTTGGTTGGAATGTATTCTCACCAACTGCACGAACCATTGTGAGTGGAACGTATGGGCAATAGAACATACCAGCATCGTAAGGATTAGCACCGCGATAGCCAACAGTAATATAATTTACTGAAGCATATGGGTCGATGTAAACCTTGATACCACCAACTAATGTACCAGCAAATGTATTGCCAGTGTCATCAATCTGTAGGTTACCATTAGCTGCCAAAGCTGGAGCATAGTCAAGCATACCAGAAGCTGAAAGAGCAGCTGCTACGTCTGATGAACAAAGGATGAAATTACCCTTGCCACGACGTGTTTCTTTAGCGATTTGGTTAGCTTCACGTTGCAACTGAACTAACAAGCCTTTGTACTTCTCAACTGACCAACGACCATCTGCATCGGTGTCCAAGTCAAAAATACCATTAGCTGTCAAGTCAGATTGCAAAGCACCTAACTTAGCACGTGAGTTGATTGTACGAACTAATTCGCGGTTGATTTCAGCCAAGATTTCAGCTGAAAGGATGTTAGCTAATTCAGCTTCTGCATCCAAACCATGAACTGCGCGCAAATCTTGTGCCAATTCCATTGTGTACTCAGCCTTGAGTGCACGGGATTTAGCAGTTACAGTTGCTTTTTCGATTGTGAAGCTCATTTCGCCGAATTCGTTAGTAGAACCATCACCCAAGGCTTCTGCCTGAGCTGTAGTCATACCACCACCGAAACCGAAGTTATCAGCTACGCTATCGCCACCAGAAGGAACTACATCAGTACCTGGCAGTGAAGAAGAATCACCAGCGTGAGTACCATTCTTTGGAGTACCGGTAGTACCATTGAATGAAGATGAGCTATAGTCAGTATCGGCTTCGTTGAACAATGCTTCAGTAGCTGAAACACGGCTAGCGTTGTCGTTGTACTTAGACTTCATTGCAAAGATCAAGCCTGTTGGGCCAGTCATTGGTTGTACGCCTGCGATATCGTAAGCGATTAGGTTAGGCATTGCACGGCGAACCAAAGAGATCAAAATTGGATCCCAGTTGTTGATCGCACCAGTACCACCAGAAGTGGAATTGGTAGGAGCTGACTCAACCATGAACTGCTGTTGATGACGCTCTTCAGACAAAGCACGCTCTGTGTTCTCGAGAACTTGAGCTGTTACTGATTTTTTAAACTTATCGTTGAGTGATGGGGCTTCAGTAGCATTTAGTATTGGGCTCCACTTTTCAATTAGATTTTCTGCATTAAACATTTAGGTATTCTCCTATGGATTATTTCTTAAGGGCGGCGAGGTAACGTTCCATCATTGGGGATACTGATACTTCATCAGCAGCGCCTTCATTCAGGGTTGATGCTTCGTCGACTGTATGGACAACTTCTTTCTTAAAGTATGATTCTTTGATGGTTGATACTTTCTTAATGAAAGAATTAACACCTTCGTAATCAACACCTTCAGCTAAAGACTTTAGCTTTTCTGCTTGGGACTCTGAGAGGCCTGTAGCGGATTCACGAATAATTACTTCGCGAGATAATGCGTTAACTTGTTCAGTCAACTCAATACCACGTTGAACAGATGCATTCAACTGCTCTTCTAGATCGCTAGTATAAGTGGTCAATTCATCAACCAAATCTACTTTGCTTTCAGGAACAGTGATGTAGTGTTCAGTGAATACACCATGTAAAGCGCTCATGAAGGATTCAGCGATTTCAGTACGCAGACCATTTTCGATCGCTACTTTATTCTCTTCCATCCAGTTTTCGATTACATAATTCAAGTAACCGTCAATCTTCTCTACGAGGTCTTTTTGGATTGTAGCAGTTTCTTCAGCAAGTTCTTCTGCATAAGATTCTTCGAGACGTTCTACGTGCTCGACTAACTTAGACTTCAGAGCTGCTTCAAAAATTACTTCGGCTTTCTCTTTGAAACTCTCGGAAAGAGTTGCTTCAGATTCTACCAATGCTTTGAGATCTTCGTCAAAGGTGCTTTCAGCAACTTCAACTTCTGATTCATCAGAGCTTTCACCCAAGATATCCGCAAGCTTAACTTGCAATTCTTCTTTTGTTAACTTTGACAATGCTTGATAACCAGCATTAATCATGCCGGCTTTTGTCTTTGGCAATTCAGAAGCTTGTGCATTGGACTTATCGCCCTTGCGCAATTTCTGACCTGGACCTACCTTCGTTGCGGCTAAGACACTAGCTACAGCTTGAGTATGTGCATTTGCCGGATCAAAAGCTTCGTCAACGCCTTCGTCCACAGTTCCATCTTCAGTTCCCTGATCGATTTCATTGTGGAGTTCGTCGTCAATTAACGTATCTTTTTTACCGTTTTTGAACATTCGTTATACTCCTGTGAGTTAAAGTTTTGAGAGGAAATCTTTAAACACTTTGATCTGAGCTTCTGCAAGTCCAGACTTTGATGCGCGTTTAATTTCAGTCTCATACCGTTCAATTTCAGACAAGATAATTACTATCTCGTTTGGATCCCATACAATTTAATCAAGCGTTTTATTGGTGATATAGATAAGTTATACATTTTAGCAATTTCGCTAATTGTATGATTCTTTCTCAACTCCAATAAAACGGTTTTTTCTATATTAAAAGAATTTTCTTTTAACGTATTAGAAATTTTTATTTTAGTTTCATCATTTAATACTTTACCTTTGTTACATATAGAGAGCTTTAATTTTTGCTCTTCTGACATTGGAAATCTAATTCTATTAGCAAGTGCTATATAATTTAATTTCTTTTTATTGCATGTTTCATTATCTTTTAAATGCTGCCATGCTCTATTATTACACCCTTTACCGATGTAAAATGGTAAACTATTAATTGGATCTATTAAAGCATAAACGTAATACTTATTTTGTAACATTATAGATTTTTTGAAACATTATTTAAAAAATCTTTAAATAGCTTTGTTTGAGATTCAGCAATCTGTTTAGTTGTCATTTTTTTAATAATATTTCGCGTAACTTCAATTTCTCTAGCAACTAAAATGTTATTCTCATAAACAAACTCAACACCTTCCATAATCCCGTTTACAAATGCATCGGGAGCCGAAGGATCTTGAACGATGTCTACGGTGGCCAAGATAAAATCTGATTTTACAACTGAGATTCCATCTTTCTGCTCAAGACTACCCATTCCACGACTTGAGACGCCTAATTGTACTCCACCTTCCATAAGACCTTTTACGATCTTACCCATAGGTGTATCCAATATAAGCGCCTTACCTATCACATTACTGCCATCCCAACGGAGTTCAGTGATGCGATGTGATACTTTATCCAGATTGATCGTTGGACCTTCTGGATGATTTAATTCTCCAACAGCGCGGCCCTTTGCAACCTGCTCTGTTACATATTTACTCACTGCACCTTCCAAAATATGTTTTGGATAGATACGTTTATTGCGGTTCGGTTTATCGGCTTGCATATAAACTCCCTCAATAAAGGAGTTCTTTTTACCGCCAACTTCTTCCGTAACGTACTGTACGTCTTCTAAATGTTCTGTAATGAGTAACATTATCTTACCTGAGTAATTGGTGCAAATTTAACAGTATTTGCAGCTGCAAATAACTTCTGAGTCTTTTGTTTATCAATCGTAATAGTCTCACCACCAACAAGACTCATACTACCAATAGTAGCACCATCAGCATCAGTTAAAGTAACTAATTGAACTGATGTTGCAGTGTTTGTTACTTTAACAGAGTTCGCTAAGCTTACGTCAGTAGCAGTACCACTCGATGTTGGTGCTGCAACTTCTACTCCAATTGGTCTATACGCTGCCATTTACTTTCCCATCAATTCTGAAAAATCTTTAATAGCCTGTTCGGCTTCCTTTGCTGAATTAAACTTGTCGAGCTCATCACCATCTATAATGGCAATATACTTTAACCCAACTTTCTTTACTTCAGCCTCATACTTCTTATTCTTTCCAACTTTAAAGGTTTTTACGCTTATCGCATTAGTGGCGACAGATTCACTAACGTTAGTCCGAAACTCCCGAAACTTCATCATCGTTAATATCCTCTAAGGTTTCTTCATTAGACTCTTCTTCCTGAGTAATACCCATCATAGTTTGTCCAATCTCAATCTTTTTATCATTCAACGCATCGTTGATCTTATCTACCATTACTGTGCTAAAAGCATTACCAGCAGTAGACATATCACCTGAATCAAGGGCGTAAATTAAATCATTAATACTAGTCATATATTCCTCTTTTACTTTTATTTATACGATTTTACTTCTTAACAGTAGACTTTGTTGCCCCATGCTCAATCTTCACTTTAACTTCTTGTGGAGGTGGAGGTGGAGGTGGTTCGTCTTCAACAACTTCGTCTTCAGCAAACTCAGTTGCTTCAGCTTCCATCTGTTTATCAATTTCTTTAATCTGTTCATCATCTTGTTGTAAGATGTTTTTACGAACCCATTCGCGAGAAAAGTATTTACCAACGTATTGATCTACGTCTTGAAGAACACCGAGTCGAGATGCCATTAACTCGGCTTCTTTTAACTCAGCAAAATGAGTATCTTGTAAGAAGTCAACATTAATGTCTTGCTTCATTTCAAGCCATTCTTCTTCGGTAACAATACCTTTCAGAATGAGTTGTGTTTTAAGCACATCAATAAACAACATTGAAAACTTTTTACGAAGACGATCAATAAACTTCTGGAACTTCAACTCATCTCGAGTAATCTCTGTAGATCGACCAAGACTAAACTGTTGTTGTTCTTCTAATCGAGATACTGGAACGTTAAGAGACTTATACAGTTTCTTTTGGAAATAAACAATATCATCAATCTGGCCTAAGTTCTCACCACCTGGCAAAGAAGTAATTTCTGTTCCACGACCACCTTCACGCCGTGGCAGCCAGAAGTCTTCCAACATAGACATATGTTTACGATCATCTTTCATCTCACCCGTATTAGCATCGTAGACCATCTTATTACGATACTTGGCCATGATGTTCTTCATGTACTCTTCAGCTTTACCCTTTGGTAGATTACCAACGTCAATATAGAATATACGACGCTCAGGAGCACGAGCTAAACGATAGATGACTAATGAGTCTTCCATCATTCTTAATTGGTTAACAGGCTTAATTGCCTTATGTAAGTAGGATAACCCTTTCTTACGAGATGCATCAGTGACACCTGACGTAACGTATGAAATAGAATCCTTTGCAATCTTTAGTCCTTGTTGAGACTTAGACATCACGTCATTTTGAAAGACGTAATATTCGTTTACACCTTTAATTAATTTTACACCAGTCTTTGGATCACGCTCTTCTTTTACTTCGCGGATCTTACGAATACGAGTTGGATCAATATTACGTAACTCTAGAATACCTCTCTTAGGATTCTGTTGGTCAATAATCTTATGGTAATAGATTCTACCATCAACGTACCATTTGCGGAAAATGTCATGGCCATTCCAATTAAAGTTTAACAGTTCAACAACTGTTTCAAACTCATCGGTAATCATTTTCTTAATCTTGTCAGGTTGATCAAGATCATCTAATATAATTGAAACTGGTGCAGAGTCTTCATTTGAGACGATAGACTCATTTACAATATCTTCGATTGCAGCATCGCATTCAGGTTGCTGAGCAATATCGCGATATTTTAGAATTAGATCTTTTTCTGTTTTAACGCCGGCGCCGTCCATATCAATATATGAACCAAAGTAGCCCCCAGCATTAACAACTGTTCCAACGCCTTCTTCGTCATCAGGCGCGACAAAAGATAACCTCTTTAGGTCTTCTTTTTCTTGATTTTTACGTTTGATTTCAAAACCAAACAGGGAAAATCCATTTTGTGTTTCATCTGCCATATATTATATCACCTTTAAGTAAGATAGGGAAGGACGTTAATCCTTCCCTGTCAATACTATTTATTACGAAGTACTTGAGGTAGATTCCCAATATTGTACTTGCAACTCAACTGTAAATTCTTCAATTGCATTCTCATTATCATAAGAAACTTCAATCGGAGAAATGTTCGTTGGAAAACAACCACGAATGTCATAACGCTTAACAACTAAACCAGACTTATCGAGTTGCTCGATAATCATATCGGATTGATATGAAGTTGGGTTAGTACGTCCAGTGTTCTGCTTATTGTTATTGATACCATTACTCCAACGCTCAAATGCATTGCGTACAGAGAAGTTAGTATCATTAATGATGGTGATTACCCAAGGTTCAAATGTACGATCGCCAGCAATCTGCAATTGACGACCGCGGAATGGAACCACGATCGGTGCAATGATTGATGCTGGCAATTGAGCTGCCTTACACATGAAAGAGGTCAACTCAACGTCGCCTGCTGCATATGATGGGAAGTTAATTGTAGCCTTGAATAGGTTTGAGCGAGCTCCACCACCTACTAGTTTTGATTTAAAGTCATCGACTCCAAGAATAGCCATTTTCTATATCTCCTTATTGGCCAGCTAATTCAGTAAACTCAACACCAGTGCGAGTAGCAATGAAGTTTAGTGTAATGAAATTAATTGAACGTGCTGGTTTAATGTAGATGTCAGCTACAAATCGATTGGTATCAATAATATCACCAGTATTATTTGTTTCATCACAAATAACACGGAAGTCATTAATACCACGACGACCTTGAACATCACGCAAGAACGGCTCGACTAAGTTACGGAACTGAGCACGAGTAAATTCATCGTTGAATTCGAACAATGAGAACTTTGATGCAGTAGCTACTGCTTTCTCAAGTACAATAAACAAACGACGTACGTTGATTCGATCAAAAGCTGATGGTTTAGCTTGTGCAGTTTTATCACCGTACAATACAATACCTTCGCCTGGGAAAGAAACGATTGGGTTGACGCGAGATTTATACAAATCATCACGCTCAGCTTGCTTAGGATTCAATGCTAACTTAGTTACACCACGTAATACACCACGTGTGAAACCAGCTGGAGAGAACCAAGGATCTGAAACGTTATCAGTATAAGCACATAAACCAGCAACTGCGCCAGCTGCAATAATCCAACGATACTTGTCATTATACTTATCGTATACGTACAAAGCAGTTGAATCCATTACACCATACGAACTTGAAGTAACTGAGTCAGCCCAAGTTTTTACATCGACAGCAGCAGTTGAATTATTAACTGTTTTACTAATAGCAGGGGAAACAAAAGCGATAGCATCTTTACGACCAGAAGCAACAGCAATAACAGCATTTGCATGTGATACTGCATCTGTTCCAGCAACATCAGCACCAATGATGAGATTTACATCAATGGTTTCTGCATCGGAATAGAAGTCGAAAGCAGTTGCAAGTTCACCAGCAGAGGCAAGAGCAGAAGTGCCATCACTACCATCATCTAATTGATACTCTGAAACAGTATTAGATGTAGTAAAGGATGTAGTTACTTCTGAAACTTTTTTACCAGCATCGGTTAATTCATCATCACTACGTGCAGCCCAAACGTATTTGGAAGCAGAATTGATGTAATCGAGGTAGTAATTAGTTGTACCATCATCACGTTTAGCATCAGATGCTTGTGATAGACCTTCGTAGATCTCAAGGATAGTGTTCTCTGTACCAGTCCAAGCGCCAGTAGCATCAACTACAACAACATGTATTTCATCAGCGGCAGTTGTTTTACCAAGAGCTGCTGCATATGTTGATGTGCCCGGTGCACTGTTAAACTTGTCGGCGTAATCGTTAAAGCCAACACTATTAAACGCAGTAGTTGATGTAACAACTAATACTTTAATTGCGTTACCAAGAGCGCCAGGATACTTAGCTACGAATTCAAAGCCTTCACCATCAGAGTCTGCGGCAAAAGTTTTTGTTTCGAAATCGTCTTTGTTTTTAACTAAAATGCCAACTCCACCGGCAGCAGCGTTAAGCTGACCAGTATTATTCGTACGAACTACTCGAAGAGCATTTGCGTACTGAAGAAATTGAGCGGCAGGCATGAAATACTTATAGGTGTTATCGTTGGGTTTGCCAAAGATTGTAGCTAACTCTTTCTCCGAACCTACAGTAACTACTTCTGATACAGGACCCCAGGCAAAAGCGCCCGCGGTTGCACCAATAGAAGTCGATACAGCAGGTACGACGTTGGTTAGATCAATCTCTTTAACCTCAACACCAGGCGAGACTAGAAATGCCATGTGTTATTCCCCTTCATTGTGGAAACAGTTAATAAGATTTGCATTATAAGGTGGTTTCTCATACTATTATTTATAAATAAGGATATCCTATCATTAGTATTTATCAGATACCCAAGCGGTAGACCAGACATCCCCTCCAGCAGTAAACGCACCTTCTTCTGCAACTTCATTTAATCCATCATCAGTAAATCCAAATGGAACTAAATCGTCCTCAATCATTCTTTGATGTTCAGCAAACATCAGTGTTTTAATATCAATATCAGTCTCATTGATAAAGAATGGTGTAGTAGCAAACCATCCAAACAATACTAAGTTCATCATTAAGTCATCGTGATTTCCAGGACTAGCTTCATATGAAGCGCCCATTGCAACAAACGTTGATAACTCAAGGATAGTGTCGGAATCAACAACTGTAAGCTTATTTTGTTCAATTAAGTCTTTAATGTTTGAGCAACCAATACGTTTAATCTTCTTATTCATATTAACACCAATAGCATCGGCCTTTAGTGCTGATTCGATGAATACGTTCTCGTATTCTAAATCGTAGTATAACCCATTACATACTACTTGTCCAGCATCATTTGATTCAATAATAACATAAGCTTCATTGTACGTTTTCGCATACTTATATATAATATCAGGAAAGAGTAATGGAGATATAAGATTATCGCGATAAACAGCGACTTGCTTAAATGGCTTGACGCTAACGTCGATTACGTTAAACGTAGAATAATCCTGACCTCGTCCCTTTGCTACATCAACAAAGATCATATATTGATGTGCTTTTTCAGGTTTGTCATAAACCTTGACGTTATCTTGAGTGTAGATAGGCATGGCTGCCTTTAGGCCTAGCAATATATTACCCGAGATAAGCGTATTTCCTGTTCCAAGGAACGTATTATGAGATACTAATATATCATCATGTGAATATATTCTACCACCATCAACATTGACAGGATCATAGAAGTATTCGCCTTGATCAATAACTTCTATTAATACTACTCGCTTTCCAATATTTTGACCTACAACAATATCTTTAGAAAACACCTCAGAGTTATCAACAATAAACTTATGATCAAACGCAGTCTTTAAACTAGATCCATCTTCAAAATCAAAGCGCAAAGACTTATCATGCCAATATCTTTTGACACCGTCAAAACTTTTAAAACCATTAGGTGTTAGTATTTGTATGTTTGTCATTATATAATGCTGGTAAAATTTTAGTTCGTGCTTTGTTTAGAACTATATTTCTAATAGTTGTTGACGATACACCATAATTTTTATGGTACTCTTTTGCGAATATACCATGTGGTGTTGATAACATTCTTCCTAATTTAACAGCTTCTTTATTATAATCTTCACATTTTTGTTCATATGACTTTATCAAAGATTTGTATAAAACACGTATTTCATCTACTAGTTCATCACTAAGCTTTGGCGGTTTTAACCTTTTACCTTGACGTATTTTTGACTGATGTTCTCTGTACTCTTTCCTTTGCCACGTTTTCTTAGATCTTTCTGACATTACTTCAAGATTCCCAACACACCTTTTCTTGGCAGATTCAGACATCTTTTTACGAGATTTGTCGGAAAAAATGTATCCTAAAGTATTGAACTTTGGTGAAGAATGACCCCAGCCTTTACCAGTTTCGGTATCATTTAAACCATTGTTAAAAGTATCATACACAGCAATATAATGTGATTCTTTATTTTCTATATAAGATCGATCAAACGATTCTTCAAGTACTTGAATATCAAATTCATGACCAATAAAACGCTTAGACCTTTTATGATCACCCATCCGCTGCTTCAGCCTCATGGCCAAGGTTATACCAACGTATTGCTTTAAGTCTGACTTCCTCGTCAATAGATAAACCACACTCTTCTCTTGTTCTAATTGCGTCATACAAATCGCCTATTCTTATATCGTATACAATTTTATTTATACAAATTGTAATTTGAGAAGAACTTTCAAGGCAATTGCCAAACTCTTGTGAAAACTGAAGTTCTGACGTGTTAGATATAGTCAACTTCTTCCATTCTTCATCACGTCCAGGAACGTCCCACCAGTCAACTCGAAATGGTTGATACTGACTAGTGCCTTGTACAGCACCTTCCCATAACTTATGAAATGTATTACCAATACCATTTGCAGTTGAGGTAATAATAACCTTAGTGTTCTTACCTGCTACAACCACAGGATATGTAGATGTATAGAACTCTTGAGCGTTGTCTACGAATGCAAACTCATCAAGGAAGAGTAAGTTAACGGACATACCGCGAATAGAACTCTTTGAGGTTGAACCTGATACAATCTTAGAGTTATTTGAAAACTCAATAGATCTCTTATTCAACGATTTACAACCCGGCTGTAAAAAGAATGGTAAGTTTTCAAGTGCTAATGTGATACGACCTAACATTTCTTGAGCTGTTGCACCTTTGTTTGCTAACACCGCGACAGTGACTTCAGGATGGAATATAGCATACCAGAGGATGTAGATTACGCTGCTAATGGATTTACCTGACTGACGACATGCAAGAACGATCGAGAATCGATTTGAATCAAAGTGTTCAAACATTCTCTCTTGGTATGCATACAGATTAAATGGTACTAAACCTTCATCAAGAGAAATAACTTTAGCATAGGTATGAGCAAAGTATTGAGGCGACTTCATACACTTAGTGTATTCAGTTACTTCTTCTGCAGTCCATTGTTGTTGAACGCCATCACGCTTGACCTGTGGGTTACCATTGTATCCCGTATCATGGTTTAGCATTGTAACACTTGAGGAATTAGACGAGTGAATCATAATTTAAAATAATTTATTATTAATCGTCATCTACGTCTATGACTTCATCGCTTGCAGCAATAGTAGCCTTCATCTTATCAATGAGGATACGCTGCAAGTCTGTCGATGAGCCAACGAATACGTTGTTTTGAGTCAAGGGAGGTTTCTCACCTTTTACGATACTCGTCTGAGAAACATCTTTCTTTTTCTTTTGGAGTTCCATTAAACGATCTGCAATTTCTGCATTCTGTTTAATCATTGTCGATAAGACTTCAAACGCTCGAGGATGCTCTGATTCGCGAGCAAGGTCAAGCATAAGACTAATTGCCTCGTCACCTTTTTCTACAAGTTCGTAGTATTTAGACCTAGCAAATTCATAATCATCTTGTACGTCTTTTTCGTTAGGTGTTGTCATGGCTATAAGTTGGATATAATGGTGATTCAATAATATTAATGATTGGGTCTACTTCATTCACAAGCGAAGCAATCGTTGCTGATGCTGAAGAAGTATTTCCTGCAAGCGTTTCACCTTCTTCAAAGAAACCATCGGGATTTGATACTGTAATTAAGCTTCCGGCTATTGCTGTTATACGACCTACAGCGCCTGACGTAGTACCTATAACATTTTCTCCTACCTGAAATACGCCTGTCAATCCACTTATTGTTACAAGTGTACGATCTGGAATAGGATTTGTATATGTTGTTACAAGAGAATACACATCGTTTTCTCCTGCAGTTGAAGGAGATACTTCAATCTTAATCGTTTGAATTGGTATTGCTGAAGAAGATCCAGCAAAGGAGGCTTCAGTCTTCTTAATGATTGGACCAAGCGCAGACTTAGGACCATAGTATTGTACTCTTGTCTCAAACTCAAGTGTAGTAATAATAGCACGGCGTTGTACAAAGTCACCTTCATAGTCATCCGACATCGTTACAGATTCAAGCGTAAAAGGCATATCATACTTAAAGTTACCATCAATGTTCTTAACAGTTACATTATATTCAGGTTGAAAGTATGGTAATATCTGTTCTAAAATTTGTAGACCATCATCCTGAGTTTTTGACAAGATGTTTAATTGAATATTAAGTTTATATGTTACGGGATACAAAATCGTTTGACGAGATGTTGGACTAGTAGAAGGTAGATTACGAACAGTACCCTTTTGTAGTTTAGTGTCAGAGTCATATGTAAACGCAATAATTTCAAATGACATGCGAGGTAAACGAATCGCTAACTTAGGATCATTTAAATGTGCTTCGTCTGCAATGCGCGCAAGAAACTTCTGACGAGGACCATATGATAATGGTACCTTAATCGTAGATAGAATATTACCCGCTGAGTCACGCTTTGTGACTTTTAAATTATTGAACAATGTACCAAATACGGCAACAGCTCGTTTTGTATGTTCATGATAAAAATATTGGTTAAACATTTTTAATTTGTCCGTTTTTGTATTTTGCAATTATTAAAATGATATCTAGTCATATTAGGCCCATTGCCAACTTTCTGACAATAAGGACAAGTTTTTTCTACAAGATTATGTTTTATACCTTTACCATAAGACCTACCAGTAAGAACTTTGCTCATGTGTTTTTTAAAATCTTCTGTTCTTGGTCCGTATACTTTTCCAGTTAATGCTTTACTTATACCCATAGATCTAGCTTTTCGCGTTTCTGGATTTGCCCAAGTTATAGCATTAAGCGCAGTCATGCTTTCACTAGTCCATGCTGTTTTTGGTGGCCCGATTGTTTTAACTCTATTCAGAGCTTTAATACTCATTTTTTCTTTGGTTTCATCTGAATATTTGCCAGACACTCCAGCTTCTTCTTTTAAGTTAGCAAAAGCTTTATTACTTATTACATTAAACTTATTACTATAAAAAAGACCATACTGTTTAAGTTCGCTTTCAGTTTCATATACGCCTAATATATTAGTTGTAACATCGTAACCATATTTTTTAATATGACGCAACCAGTACACGCCAGAACCAGTGTATTTTTGCACATCTTTTCTTTTAGTATAACCAAGATATTTTAAACCAGTTACATTATGAGTTTTTAAATATAATGTGTACATATTATGGTTCACCAAATGGATTTGAAGTTGAAAAATCAATTATATCCTGACCGGCTTGTTCAAAAATTTCATTCTGAGCTAAGGGTTCTTGAGGTATGTATAAATCAGGATCGTCAATATTATATACTCGTGTAATAGTCCAACCAGTATTTGCAGTATTGTTTAAGTTGATTATACTTCCTGGCGTAAATGTTCTTATTGTTCCGTCAGTCGACATTGAAGAGGCAATATAAAGATTTGCAATACGATTGACACCGCCAACAACTCGTGCTTGAGTCTCAATGAAGTTAGCAACTTCGCCTGTTACGTTCTCTTCTTCAATATCTGGTTCAGGTGAAGATGGAATTGAAATCGTTGGCGCAACAGTATAACCTGTTCCCGGCACAGTAATATTAATATCTACTACTGATCCTTGATTGTTCAATACTAATAATCCTTCAGCGCGTATACCACCGTTTGCAGGAGCAGAGAATGTTATACTTACAGGTTGTACGTAGCCAAACCCTGCAACTGTAATTGTAGTATCAACAACTGAACCTCCTGAGATCGTTGCAGTCGCTGATGCTGAAGATTCTATCTTTGGAGAAATGATTTGTTTTACGATATCACCTGCTGCGTATCCAATAGTACCACCTTGGATTTGTACAACAACTTGTGGTCCATAGATCTGTTCAAAGCGATCAACATCTTTAACACCTGTTGTAAACTTCTCAGCAGAGTATTCAAAGAGCTCACACTGTAGTTCATATGTTGGAAGTTGTGACAACTGATAGAATGGTTTTTCATGTTCAACAAATCGTATCTCAAACAATCCCTTTGATAAAGGCAAATAGATTAAGTCACCTTCTCGAGGACGTTCTTCGCGAATAGCATTTGCATCAATCTCAACTAACTGAGAGAATCTACGCTTTGATACGACAAATGTTGCGGTGTCACGTATCTCTAAACCAAACTTAGATAAGAGGTTACCCTCACCTTCAAATCCATCAGTGTTTGCGATATACATTTCAACAGTATACGCTTTGGCATACTTTGAGTATTCTTCATTGAGAATTTCGTCAGCAGTAACTGTATCTCTTGGGATATAGTATACATCTTGGCCGTATAGACGTAACGCTTCAATAACTATATCTTCGTAGAGATGTTGTTCAGTTCGAACCTTTGGGGAAAAGAAAACGTTAGTTGGCAATTTAGTTTATCCTACCAGAAAGTCAGGCGGAAACTCATACTTAAGTTGCATATCAACTTCAATCTTTTGAATGTCTTCAATTGCATCTTCATAAATCTTTTGGCCATTGAGTGTAACACCGCCTGGCAATACCATATTCTCAAACTTAATCAAATTTGTCGCCCACTGCCGCTTGATCAATGCAGTAGCATACTTCTTAAGAAACATATCATTATAAACATCGGTATGAGTATTTGGATCTACAATACGGAATGCATCAACGATAACAAAATCACCTTCAGCAATGTCAAAAGACCAATCAATATCAATATACAATTGATTCATATGTCGATTATATCGTGTTTGAGGAGTGCCATTCAGAATCATATTCATCGTTGACAAATACTCATTCATCATCTCATAGTTTGCAAGATTACCTGCAAAGCCTAATGAGTACATATCATTCAACATCATCTGATAACGAGCATCAAAGAAGTTCAATGATGAGTTTTTATCGTGGAGTGGAAAGATACCCTTTACAACTGTGATAGCATCAGGTACTGGAATCCATTTGTTTAATATGTCAGTTGCAGTAACTTGGTACTTATGATACACCGGTACGATTGCATCGGAATGATATTCTTGATAGAATTGTAATGCTTCATCGATACGATCAGATACTTGATCGTCATCAACGTTGATTTCAAGTACAGGTGCGCCTAGATTACGTAAGCAATAATCTATAAGTGTTTGACGTGAGTTAGGTAGTGCCATGTTATGTCCTTTATATACTTCTATTTATATAGATGACACCTGCGTCATATGATCAATGTGCCAAGGTGCACCTTGGCATTATTACATTTACTCTACTACTTCGACTTCAACTTTTTCAGGTTGCTTAGCCAAAGATTCTTCAAGTAATTTAATAAACGCTTGTTTACCAACGTTAAGCTGGTCAAGGTTAAATTGTGCAGAACCCATTTTGCGATCTAAATCTACGCAATGGTTAAACAATACTTGCTGTTCTTGAGATAAATCCTCGTAAACATATTCTACATCGTTGATAGTGATTGGGGTCTTTTCATTTTTTCCCATATCGTTCTCCTTTAGTTATACTACGGTTGATAAAATTATTTTACTGCATCCTCAAATGGCTTCATATCATAGCCAGCATAATAATCACCTTTA
>Ga0247840_10004600_pt1 | contig 21623 bp, 13 predicted proteins | sample LaCruzMarch2015__FD_192404 | JGI IMG/M metagenome (GOLD analysis project Ga0247840, IMG submission 192404) | Freshwater microbial communities from meromictic Lake La Cruz, Castile-La Mancha, Spain - LaCruzMarch2015_17m | ecosystem: Environmental > Aquatic > Freshwater > Lake | place: Spain... | reverse complement strand
TCATTTATTTCATTTATTTCATTTATTTCATTTATTTCATTTATTTCATTTATTTCATTTATTTCATTTATTTCATTTCATTGTTCCTTATATTTTATAATATTATATATTTCTAATATACATGCGCTCGTTCTGTTTTTTATAAAATTGAATATCGCTTAATATAATTGTGAAACGATTTAAACATACGTTACAAGTATCAAATACATACATACTGTATAAAATCTATTTATATGACCGCTATTACTGAGACAAGTATTTCTGCAACTACTGCAAGTTTCCTAAAACACGAAGAAGACATCATATACGCTGAAAACGGATCTCTGGTGTTCAATCCTTATAACGAACAAAATATGGAGATTACATTGAGCGAAGTTCAATCTATTCTTCAAAAATATGGCGTTCCAAATCCCAAAATCTTCAATATGCAACTCTATAAACGCGCATTCATTCACAAATCATACACAAAACGCCCGTTAGCAGATAATCTGCGAGAAAATATCACCATTGCTGAACAACCAGAAAACTGCATACCCTTGAAAACAAAATCCAACGAACGTCTCGAATTCCTTGGCGATGGCGTCCTCGAATGCGTTACAAAATACATACTGTATCGCCGCTTCCCTAAAGAAAATGAGGGGTTCATGACTGAAAAAAAAATAGCTATCGTAAAAAATGAATCCATCGGCAGAATCGCATACGAAATGGGTCTGCATAAATGGCTCATCATTTCTAAACACGCCGAAGAAAAATACACGCGAACTAATCTAAAAAAACTGGGATGTCTTTTTGAAGCATTCATCGGCGCCATCTTTCTCGATTTCAATAAGATTGACGTAAAAGATGAAGACCAGTGGTTCGGTAACCTGTTTATTACCGGTCCCGGTTTTCAAATGGCACAACTCTTTATCGAAAACGTCTTCAATACACACATCGACTGGGTCAGCCTCATTAAAAATGACGACAATTATAAAAACATTCTCCAAGTCAAAATTCAAAAAGAATTCAAAACCACGCCGGATTATTTTCAAATATCACACACGGTGGATACGGGTTACACAATGGGTGTCTACTTGTGTCTCGGTCAGCAATTCTATGAAGCCGATTATCACAATGCGTACAAGTATTCCGACCTGAAATCGTTTTCAAGTATTCATTCCATCGTGCAAAATGAATCCAAAATTGTCGTGTTTTTCGCACAAGGTACACACAAGATCAAGAAAAAAGCGGAGCAAATTGCATGCGAACTGGCTCTAACGCTGCTCTTACAGAATGATATTTAAAAATTTAGATTGTAACCAGTACCAATACCAGTACCATTGAAACCAATCTAAACTTTAACAAATTCATACCTTTTTTTAAAATTTATTATATATATATATATATAGATGAAGAATTCGCATAGCATAAGCAACAGATAAAAGAAATGGAACAACAAGAGTTGGAAAAAAATATACAGATTTTTAAAAATGACCGCCCTGAAATAACTCCGTGCGAAATGTTTATTAATTTAAAAAAAAGTGTACCGCTTTCCGTTTTTATTCGAGTATACCCTTTTAATGAACTCGTGGATTGTGGTTTGGAATTTACTTTAGAAGAATTAATGGAATTAAAAAGGTTATATTACACTTTAGATGAAGGTGACCAACAATTATACATTGACTCATTGCGCCGTTTACAAGAAATGATAATAAGAATTAAATCGAATAAAATTCCTGGAAGTTATGGAAAAGGGTTTCAGTCATGGAAAGAACAAGTTGCAGCAAATCAAGAAATTAAAGATGTTTTACATAACCCAGAACCGCGTCAAGAAGACATTGACGATATTGCTTATAAATATTACATGGAAAATAGAATACCATCTACACCACCAGTACCACCAGTACCACAAAGTTTATTTAGTAAATTTAAAAGTCTTTTTAGCGGAGGAGGTAGAAAAACAGCAAAAAAAATGTATCAAAAGAAAAGGTCAAAATCGCGTTCTAAAAAATCGCGTTCTAAAAAATCAAGATCAAAATCACGCTCTAATAAATAATTTAGCAACTTTTTTGTATATCTTATGTTGTTTTTTATTATTAAAATTAGTTTATTTTAATAATAGTTTATTTTAATAATAGTTTATTTTAATAATAGTTAATAAATACATTAATATCATAATAATTATCATCATATAATATATTAAAAATAATTTGTCATCTTTCAATACATATATAAATAAATAAATCGTTGAATATAATAAATATGGATGAAGATGTATTCAATATTGACGCTTATATTGTAAATGGAACATTAAACCTACCCGAAAATATTTATAGAAAATATAAAAAAGAACTCATTGTAAATAGCATCATCGATAAAATCCAAAACGGTGAAATTATTTTCCCGGATCCGCCCCTCTTTTGTTCCCAGAAATTTAAGGAAGACGCATTTCAAAAACTTAAAAAATATGAACCCGAACTTGTAAAACGCCGTCACTCCAATTACCAGCAGAAGCTTTCCCGTGAAATTTGGCAAAAAATGAACCTCGCCGTCGACGGCTATAAATCCGATTACCTCTATATTAACACCCAATCCAGCGATTACGATGTCGATAAACTTGTCGATTGTTTCACCGGTTTACAACGCATGAAATGCAAACGTGAAGGACGCGATCTCTCTCCTTATGGTGCATGGAATAATAAAGATTATATGAAGTTCGTTATCGAACGATACATCGACGAAAAGGAAGACCTTACAAGCTTCAACTTGAGAGAATCGTTTTATAAATTGAACAGCGTGCTTCCCGAAAAATACAAAAACATGGAATGCAATTTTTTTAAAGCCACGCTCGCCGCTTCCGTTTATCACCTCTTCTTACGTAACAAACCGCATAAACGCGTCCTCGATATCAGCGCAGGATGGGGCGATCGTTTGCTTGCCGCTCTTTCCAAAAATCTTGAATCCTATCTCGCATACGATCCCAACACCGCTCTCCAGTCCGGATACAAGGAAATGATTGACGAATACATTGTTGACGATGTAGAAAAGGCAAATTACCAAATCGTTGACGCACCTTTCGAAACCGCCGCGTCTAACCTCCGAGGAAAAACGTTTGATCTCATTTTTACAAGCCCGCCCTACTTTGATCTTGAAGTCTTTACGACGGAGGGCGAACAATCCATCATCAGTCATTCCACGTTTGATAAATGGATGGTTCATTTTTTATTTCAATCTCTCTATGTGGCTTGGGACACTCTTGCCGCCGACGGAAATATGGTCATTCACATTGACGATTTCAGTAAAGGAGAAAAGAAACATCGTATTATCGAACCCATGGTCTTATTTGTATGCGGGTGGTGTAATAATGCCCGCTTTGACGGCGTGGTCGGCGCCAGCGGTTACAACAAAAAAAAGGAATACAAGTCACCCATGTGGGTTTTCAAACACAAGACGTCTCTAAAAGACGAGGTCGACTTTTGCAAAGAGAAGTTGAAAGAAAAGTATCCAGAACTATATGATTTAATCATGAAAAATAAACTCAAATTCGGCGATCACGAACTAGCCGAATCTGTTGCGACGTCATCGCGAAATATTGAAATTGGACAAGATAAATATGATTTTAAAGGAAAACTCTGTGTTATCCAAGGAAATAAATATAATATTCACACGAAAAAAGGGTTCACTGATTTTTATATTCAGTTAGAACACATTTTAAAACGTGTTGGGTTTACCGTGAAACTTTTGGACGACGATTTTATTTCCAACATTGAAAAAATACAACTTGATCAGATGGATGGCGGTGCTAAAAAAGGCGATTCTGGTACCTCTAAAAAAAAGGAGTCCAGGCGAAAACGCATGGAACGTGTGCGCTCAAAAGTTGCGGCACCAATTGAGCGCGAATTATATGCACAAGATGAACCCGAAGAACTCGAGTTGCCGCGCGTTTCATTTCAAGAGGCATTACAACAACAAAAAGAACGAGTACGCGTGCAAGAAGAACAAGAAGAAGAAGAAGAAGAAGAAGAAGAAGAACAAGAAGAAGAAGAAGAAGAAAAAGAGTTTATGGAAAAACAAGGACTTGCAGAGGAACAAGAAGAACAAGAGGAAGCGCTTTTAGAAACGTATGACGAACCAGCTCCCATCGAAGCGGAGTTAACACTTTTGACGTCGACCTCGTCTTCAGAAGGTAACATTGGTATAAAAAATAAAAAACAACAAATCGATCTCTTGCTCAATTTTGAAGACCTTTTTATTGATAAATCGGTTCCTCGATTCTTTTCCGGTATGAATCTCGCCGAAGCATTTGCTTTTTATAAAAATTTAGAATCCAAAGGCACTGTTATGTACCCACCCTCCGATTTTGTTTATTATACAAACTCAAAAATGTATTCCTTTGATTTACACTCTTCTCCCGAATATGCCGAATTTGTTTTACCAAAAAGTAAGACATTTTTGTTCCCTTACCATGATAACGGAGCGCTCAATCAGACATGGAGAGAAATGACAACATATTTCAAACGCATTCAGGATGAAACTGACTACATTGTTGTGAAAAGTGGGTTCTCAGCCGATATGAACGATGTCTATTTGGTCATTACGCCAAAAGCAGAAAGCGAACAACAATTTCCGAAAGAACTCGAACGCGCATTCCCAAAGGATAAACGCTTTATACTCGATGAAAACATCTCCGAATTACGAGATTTCATTTTTGATTTCATTCGAGAAAATAACGTCGACTTGGTCGTCATCGCAGAACCCTACAATAAAATCGTGTCGCAACGTAAAAATGAATATCGCATGTGGTACCTCGGCGGAAAATTTGTCGACTACTTTTGTTTTGGAATCGAGAGAGATGAACAGCAGAAAATAAAACTAATCGATAATGAGGCATATAATAGTAAAAATGAAATTCACGTGAATCTGAAAACACTCGCAGATAAAATATATCATGTCATCTTGCAAAAAATAAGGGATTTGTTGAAAAATGATGATTTCGTTCCCGTCGCCGTGCGATTTGACATGTCCTATGCGACCGATCCCCTCTTTTTAGATAAACATGCTGTCGTTATAAAACAAAAAGGAAATCTTCGTTTTTATTGCAATGAAATTGAAAATATTGATGGCACTTTTTATACAAATATTCCCGTATTGGATGTAAACGGGCATAAAACATCCCTCGGAAAAACATTCGAAAAGAATTTAATTTCGATCCTTACTTCCACCGTGTTTAAAGGCATGTCGCTTTCAAAACGTGCTCAATCTGATAATGAACTTATGGCCATTTTAAATGTCATTCGCAAATACACGCTCAAACCACCACCATCGGCATGCAATGGTATCCAACTAAAAAAGATTAATTTTACTTTTGGAAGTTCGAAACCCAGAGAGACAGAGAGAAAAATCGATTTACCTCAAGAAAAAGAAAAAGAAAAAGAAAAAGAAAAAGAAAAAGAAGGCCCATCCTTAGTCGTTTCTGAAGAAGAACCTGTAGAAGTTGAAGTGGCGGTCGAAAAAGGACAGGAACTGGAACAAGAACAAGAACAAGAACAAGAACAAGGACAAGAACAAGAACAAGAACAAGGACAAGAACAAGAAAAGTCACCACAGCCACCGCCGCCAATACCAATAGAATCCGCCACAAAAGAAAAACCCGCAGCAAAGAAAATTCGCGTAAAAATTATTAAACCAACTGACGTGGCTGATGTTTCTAAAAAAGGTAAAAAAGGTAATAAAGGTTCCGCAAGTACAAGTGCCGAGTCGGTTGGTGTTGGTGTTGACCCAAATACCATGCTGGGTTCTTTGGCATTAAAAGAACGCATCAGTCCACCTTCCGAAAAAATCGTCGCATCTCCCTATTTTATGAATAATCGCAAAATCTTCGTGGATTTTATAAATAAATTCTTTTTAACAAAATTCAAAGACGCGTCTGAAAAAGGTGCACCCATTACATGCGAAGAAATTAAAAAATCAAAAACAGACAGCGCCCGACTCTCTCTATTTCCTCATCAGCAAATCGTAAAAGATTATTTGAACATGTATACGCCGTATCGCGGTCTACTCCTATTTCACGGTCTCGGTAGTGGAAAAACGTGCTCTTCTATCGCCATCGCAGAAGGCCTTAAAACCGAAAAACAGATTATTATTATGACGCCCGCATCGCTGCAAGTAAATTACCGGAACGACCTCAAAAAATGTGGCGACGAATTCTATAAACGCAATCAACACTGGGAATTTATTTCTGTTCGAGAAGTTCCAGAATCAGAGAGAAGTGCCAAAATTGCCCAGATTTCATCTATTTTAAACATTAGCACCGATATGATTAAAGAAAATGGCGGCGCATGGATGATTAATGTGAAAAATACAAAAAATAATTTCCCAGATCTCTCTACTGAAGAACGCCAACAACTCGAAGCGCAACTCGATGTCATGATTGAAGCCAAATACAAATTCATTAATTATAACGGCCTTAACCGGAACAAAATTGCAGAACTCACCAATAATGGAAAAACTAACCCATTCGATAATGCGGTTGTCATTATTGATGAAGCGCATCGTATCGTGAATTCAATTAGCAACCAACTAAAAAATCTCAAACCCACTAAAAGCGATGAGAAAAAAGCAAAAGCGCTTATTTCTATTCAACTTTACAAGTATCTGCAAAATGCAGATAATGCCAAAATTATTTTATTGACTGGTACGCCCATTATCAATTATCCAAATGAACTCGCCATTCTTTTTAATATTTTGCGCGGTTATATTAAAACATGGTCTTTCAAGTTGACCGTTGACAAGGATCAAAGATTTGACGAATCCTCTATTATTGCCATGCTCAAAAAGCATAATGTGGCCAATTACGACTATGTGAAATACACGCCTTCTACTCAAACCATGACCATTACACGCAACCCGTTTGGATTCACCGATGTATCCAGGGGGTCAAGTGCATATGCCGGCGTCATTCGCGCACCTGTAGGCAATGAATCGAATGAACAATTCCTACAAAACATTAAAAAAATGTTTGCATCAGAACAAATACGATCAGAAGATCCTGTTATTACAAACTTTACCGCGCTTCCCGACAATTTCGAGGATTTTAAAAACAAGTTTCTGAAAATAAATCCCGATACATTTGAAATTGTGGGTGTAAAAGAGTTGCCCCTGTTCCAGCGCCGCATTCTCGGATTAGTGTCTTATTTTAAAAGCGCGCAAGAACAGCTCATGCCTCGACTGCTCGACATTAAACTCGAGCTCGTTCCAATGAGCAACATGCAATACAGCGAATACGTCGATGTGCGAACCGACGAAATCACAAAAACAAAACGTGCACAAAAAAATAAAAACATGTATGAAGTTTCTTCCAATTCTTATCGCATTTTTTCTCGACTTTGCTGCAACTTTGTTTTCCCATCTGCAAACGAAGCGGATGGCCGACCTGGTCGACCCAAGAAAGAGAAACTAAATGAACAAAATGTCGACGTCATTACGCAAGACGATGTGCGCCAACAACAAGCTGTTACATTTGTCGAAGGCGTCGAAGAAGATGCTCCGCTCGAAGTCATTTCCGGTGACAGCTCTTACAACGAAAAAATTCGCGAATTGTTTCAATATTACGAAACACATGACGAGGACTTGAAGGCGAATGGAGAAGGAATAGGAGGAGGAGGGCGTTTGAACGATTACAGTCCAAAATTTCTGAAAATGTTGCAAAATATAAGCAGCCCAGATAATAAAGGACTGCACCTTGTTTACAGCCAGTTTCGTTCCCTCGAAGGAATTGGCATGTTTTCACTGGTTCTAAATGCAAATGGATTCGCGCAATTCAAGATTAAAAAGGAAGGCGATAGCTGGGTCATGGACATTGCGCCCGAAGATGAAGATAAGCCCACATATGCGCTATATACCGGAACAGAAGATGCCGATGAAAAAGAAATTGTTAGAAATATTTTCAATAGCGATTTCTCTTCCACGCCAGAAAACATTAAACAATATTTAGAGAAAAAGAAAAAATCGAAATCCCTTAGTAACATGTACGGTGAATTTGTGCGCGTTTTCATGATTACCGCATCCGGTTCAGAGGGCATCAATTTGCGAAATGTGCGATTTGTTCACATTATGGAACCTTATTGGAACGGTGTGCGCGTGGAACAAGTTATTGGGCGCGCACAGCGCATTTGCAGTCACGAAGATTTACCAGAAGATGAAAAAACGGTTCAAGTTTTTGAATACTTGTCTGTATTTTCTACAGCACAAAAAGAAAAGTTGAACAAGGAACTGAAAACGACGGACAGCGGAAAAACGACGGATCAAGCGCTCTTCGACATTTCAAAAAAGAAGGAACAAATCAGTCGTGAATTGCTGAATGCTGTGAAAACCACATCCATTGATTGTAAAGTGCACAAAGGAACCAAATGTTTCGAATTTTTGGGAACGCCAGATTCTTCCTCTTTTTCATATGTTCCAAATATCGAGCTCGATGAGACGGAAAAGGAAATGGTGGCAAATGTGGCGGTCGAAGAAGAAGTGTTTAAACTGCTACCTGCAACATACAAGGGAGAAAACGGGGAACGGTTGGTTCGGTCCATGAAGACCAATAAAGTGTATTACAAAAATGACAAATTTGACGCACTCACTTCCAGCGGTAAACCATTTGATGTTAAAGAACTCGACCAATATGGAAACATTGAACAAGTCGGAGATAAACTGAAAATGTTTCGATTGTAGTAGATTTTTATAAAAAAATAGAGTTTTACTCTTTATTAATTAGTAATCACAGTTTACATTACATATTCATTCTTCAATTATTTCACACACGTCTCTTGGATGCACGAACCACCCTTGACCGTAATTGAGTCACAATAATATTCACAATCATTCACACAAACATTTCAATTCTGTCATCAACACCCCAGTTGAAGTTTTGATGTGTTTCAAACATCTCGCGCACATGTCTTTGAAGAACAAACCATTCTTGACCGTCATTGCGTCTCGTGTTTGCAGGAAACAACTCGGGATGCGTCCATTCGTTTCGTTCCTGGCGAATCAAAAAGTATCGAAACCCGTTGGATAATGGGCGCATACATTTCATGACAGTTCCTTGGTCGTCTTTTTGAATTTGTTTTTGCATTGTAGTTACAACTTTTTCAGGAACGATGCGATGCTGCGCCCATTCTTGATGACGCGCACTCCTTTCGTGTTTTTGCCAGTGTTTGAATTTTCCACTGTATCCGCAAACGCATGTCCATGAATCTGTTTCATTTGTTCTCCAATCGCCGACAGCATGTCTAGCGACAAAAGGACAACACGCTGGGGTCGGGTTTCTGTAAACACGTTCTTGGTTTTTGGCAATTTTGCGTGTTGACTCACGATTGAGTTCATTTTGTTCTTCTTGAGACATTGACAACCATGATGCTGGGTTGATGTGGCTCAACACACGAGTGACGCGACTCCACAATTCATAATCATCATGTCCTCTGAACAAACTGTGCACCCCGGCAAACAAATTCACTGGAACTGCAACAGGGGCAGCAACAACAGGGGCAGCAACAACAGGGGAAACAGCAACGGCACTCGCAGTACGATGAAGTGCGCCCAATGCATTCATCGCTTGAAGATACTCACCTTCGGGCATCTTGTCTTGATAATCTTCAATCACACGCATTAATATAGCCAAATTCGGATTCACGGCCATTTCAACTGTCTTGAGCTGTTTCTAATTATTTTTTATTAAAATAAAAAAAAATCAATTTATTTTTTTGGTACCGAAAATAACTTGATTTTTTATTTAAAATATTACAAACTATTTTTCATATTTTAAAATTTCTGATCTTGTCTTTATATATGCATTTGGATAGTTTTACTTCAAGCAGCGATTGCAAAAGCGGCGCATGGCCGAGTTGGTAATCAGCAGTTCGAACAAACACAAACATCACAATCCAATGTTCGAATCCTGTGGCAGTAGCTGCTAATTTTCTCCTTCAAATAAACCTAAAAGAACACAACAAAAAAAATGTAGGGGTAAATAAAATTCTTCATTAGCTTTACAGAAGCTTCTCCGTCATAGCGCAGGCGACGTTAACCTTGAGCAACCACGTTCTCCTTGAGGCGATACGATCGAAACGTGTCGGGGGAACACAAAAACCGGCGTGGCGCAGAGGAAGCGCGCAGGGCTCATAACTCTGAGGACATACGATCGAAACGTATCACCGGTATCTTACACTTTAGTACCTTTAAAGAAGCTACTCGTCATAGCGCAAGCGACGTAAAACTTGAGCATTTGTAACCGGCATGGCGCAGGGGCAGCGCGCGGGGCTCATAACTCCGAGGTCACTCGATCGAAACGAGTTGCCGGTATCATTACACTTTAGTAGCTTTACAGAAACTACTCGTCATAGCGCAAGCGACGCTAAACTTGAGCATTTACCGGTATAGCTCAGCGGCAGAGCGTCTAAAACACCGTCCTCTATCACCAAGACATGCAAATGTCCGAATTTGAAGATGGTTATCGCCTTATAAGCGGAAGGTCACAGGATCGAAACCTGTTGCCGGTATCTCATCCTTTAGTAGCTTTAAAGAAGCTGCCTGTCATTACGATATGACATTTAAGCAACTATAGCTTAGAGGCACAACTGGATTGGTGTAATTGGCAGCACACGGGGCACCTAGGGTCCCTAGGTACAAGATCAACGCTTGTATTCAGTATTAACCCCTATAGCTCAGCCGGAAGAGCACCGTAGCACGCGGGTAAACCGCCGGTGGTCACACGATCGAAACGTGTTGGGGGTGTCTATCATTTAACCGTTTTACAGAATTTGCTATACGTTTTTTATAACCTCGGGTTACGGAATGAATTGGACTGCTCATTATCGATCATCCTACGTTTATAAAATATTTTTGTAAATAACCTAATTTTCATATGTTGTTATTTTTTCCATTCTTTTTTTTAACAAGTTTATTTTTTCTTGATGAGATAGTTTGCCACTTAAATCAACAAATTTATTTGCCATTAGATCATATTTTTTAAAAATCATATAAAAAAACAATTCAATTTGTTGAATGTCTGTAAATATAGTTGCTTGGTTTTGTTTAAATATTTCTATATTATTCTCGTAGTGTTTTTTCAGATCAATCCAGTGCATTGTATGCTGCAAATGGTGCGCCACATGATAGTCCTCATTAAATACATTGTCGGTTCCGTTGACAAATGTTGTTGAATTTATGTATTCGTTATCAATTTGATCTTTATCACAAAACCCGTGCCATGTCCAGTTAATTGCTGCATAAAAAAGAATATTAAAAATAAATATTAAAAGATAATGTGTTAGTGCAAAAAACGGATTTAACTGATACAAGCCATAAAAAATGCCAAAATAAAAGCTGGATCCAGAGAATGTTCTTATTGCAAATATATATTGTTTTTTATACACAAAATTTATAATGTGAGGAATGCCCGTCCACCCAAATCCAAATATTGATAAATATAATAAAAAATCACATATACTTGTTCTATCAAATTGAATTACGCGAACTATATCTTTTCCGGTGTATTTATGATGATCTTTTACATGACACATTGCATACTGTTCTGGACAAAATCCATAAAAATTGCAAACAGTCCAATCAAATATGGTATTCAAATATTTATTTTTGAATATTCCATTAATTGTGTGACAAGCTCTATGATATATTACAGCACATAATGCGAAATTTCTAAATTTTGGTCCCATTAGCAAAATATGATATAGTAACATGTATGATAGCTTTTGTATAAAAGACAACGAGCAATACGTTTGAATATAAAATGATGCAAAAAATAATGTAGGTATAAAAGTAAAAAAATGTATAATCCAAGGAATGAATGGTTGATCCAATATATTTCTTAATGTATTTACTCCAATTTTAGTATACAATAGTGTGCTCTTGTATGAAATATAATTATAAATATAAGAACTAGAAGAATAATTATCCGATATCATGGTGCCCACATCTATTATCTTATCGTGTATAACTGTTAAACTTATTACGAGTGTAAGATATGGAATAAATAATAATAAAATTCCTGAAAAAAAATAAAATACTATCATTATATTGATTCCAATAATAGTCAATAATAGTATAATATATTTATGTTTAAATAGTATTATTATTATTATTAATTCTTTATCTACGACACCGACACTATACCCACGAAGCCGACTCGTGTTATCGCGAGACAATTTAATATAATAAACATAATAATAAACAACGCGAACCAATCCAACCAATGCGGCTCGGGGTTCGTTTTTTTATAAGATCGTCTTAAAATGTCGTACGCACCATGCTATGCCAGAATAAATAATATATTGTATTGATTTAAATAGTTTTTTTTACAATATATTAAAGGTTAGATTCTTATCATTGGATTCTTATAATTGGATTCTTATAATTGGATTCTTATAATTGGACTCTTATAACAGGATTCTTATAACATTATATAAAAAAGAAATAATTCATTAAGTCATTACAATCTGTCAAGATGCAACAAAATGAAAACGATAAAAATAAACTTTATAGTCAGACAATTTTACAAGGTCGTCTTACTAAATCAGAATGGAATAACATGGAAATTCCCGTTTCTCCAGATGAGTCAACAGTCATTAAACTCATTCGAGACAGTTACCATAATGTTCAGTTAAAAATGAATCATCATTCTTCCATGATTGGCATGCTAAAAACGTCATCATCTCCCGAAATGCATGCACACTTGTATCAGAAGCATTTTGAACAGCTCATTCGCGAGATGGTAAAAATGTTTCAATTGGTTCCGACATTTTCATGTGATGCCGACACAAATGCAAGTCATAGTGGTCGCGGTGACAAATGTGACAGTACTAATAAAAAAAACGGTAAAAATAAAATTGCCGAAATCAAAAAAGTCGATGCCATTCGAATCAAAAATAACGAGAGCGCAATTTCAATTCAATCTAAAACTATTTTCGAAAATACAATTCTAAAAATATGTAAACTTTTACTTGTCAAGAAATCAAAATGGAACAAGGCCAACAAGACAAAAAATGAGGTACAAACCGATTCAGATGATGACGACAACGACATTGACGGATGCAGTTGGATGTCTTATTATTACGCTCTTAAAATGAATTTGAAAAATAGCATTGTGCATGTTAATACGCATGTTATAGAATTTGTCAACTATTTGCTCGATATATTCGAAAATGATGTTGATATTGCGAGTTTCATCCAATACGCCGAACATTTTGTCGAAAAAAACCACCTTTGCACCAAATTCAAAGACATGGAACTCTATGATCACCAAAAACAAATATTCACTCACGCAAAATCTCCCAATCCAAAACTCGTGCTATACATTGCGCCCACTGGAACCGGAAAAACACTCACACCGATTGGATTATCTGAAAAACATAAGATTATTTTCGTGTGCGCTGCACGCCATGTTGGACTCGCACTAGCGAAATCTGCAATATCCGTTCAAAAACGCATAGCATTCGCTTTCGGGTGCAAAAGCGTCGATGATATACGCCTCCATTATTTCGCCGCGAAAGAAGCCACGCGCGACTGGAGAACGGGTGGTATTCGAAAAGTCGATAACAGCGTCGGAGACAATGTTGACATTATGATCAGCGACATTCAGTCCTATTTGCATGCAATGTTTTATATGAAAGCGTTTAACCCTGTTGAAAATATAGTTCTATTTTGGGACGAACCGACAATTACAATGGACAGCGATGCACACGAATATCACGACATTATTCGTAATAACTGGCAACAAAATATTATTCCAAATGTGGTTTTATCCTCAGCAACGCTCCCACACGAACAAGAACTTCAAATCACAATTGCCGACTTTAAATCCCGATTCTTAAATGCGGAAGTGGTTAGTATTGTCAGCCACGATTGCAGCAAATCCATCCCAATTGTCAGCAAGGGCGGATGTGTTCAACTTCCGCATACGCTGTTTTCAGATTATGCCGACATCTTATCTAGTGTTGCACACTGCGAAAAACACAAGACGCTGTTACGTTATTTCGGGATCGGGCAAATATGCGAATTTATTTCGTTTGTAAATCGAAAACAGTATTATTCAAGCCAACGATACAGCGTGCAACGCTATTTTTCATCCCTTGATGAAATCACGCATATTTCAATTAAATTATACTATCTCGCTCTTCTCAAAAATATTACACAGAACCCAGAAATCGATGCATGGACAAATATTTACAATCACTTTAAAGATTGCGATAGTTTATACGAATCTACCGGATATATCACCACATCCGACGCACACACGCTCACAGATGGGCCCACAATTTTCTTGACCAATAACGTCGAAAAAATTGCGAGTTTTTGTTTGCAAACGGCTCAAATTCCGGCGCAACTCATAGATGACATTATGGGTTCTATTACGCATAATAATAAATTGGCTGAACAAATTGAAACAGTGGAAAAACGAATCGAAGATTTACTGAATGAGGCAGAAAAAGGGTCATCAGACGACGGCGAAAGCAAGGATAAAAAAAATAAATTCCTCGATAAAAAAATGGACAGCGGCGAAATCAAACAACTCAATCAAAAATTGCAAACGTTGAATGAACAGGTCAAACGAACTGCGCTGCACGACCTGTTTATTCCAAACCGTCCCGCACATATCGATAAATGGTGCAAGGTGTCTCTAAATAATAAACCGTGGTCGTGCGATATTCAAGACATTTATGTTGAAAAAATTATGCTGCTTCATATTGAATCGCACTGGAAAATATTGCTGCTTATGGGCATCGGCGCAATTACCGATCATAAAAATGCCGCGTATAACGAAATTATAAAAGAACTGGCTCAAGACCAGAAACTGTTTTTAATCATTGCTTCATCAGATTACATTTATGGAACGAATTATCAATTTTGTCACGGATACATTAGCCGCGACTTGAATGACATGACACAAGAAAAAACAATTCAAGCCATGGGGCGTGTTGGAAGAAACAGTATTCAGCAAGATTACACCATTCGATTTCGCGATGATGACTTGATTCAAAAGCTGTTTTTACCATCCACCAATAAACTCGAAGCTGATAACATGAATCGACTTTTTTCTTCCTTGTAAATTTTTTTATTTATAAAGTCGATGGAATAAATATTATAAATATTTCTAGCATTTTACAAATTTTTATTTACAAATTAGTTTAAATAAAAATTGAATATTTATACATGTTCTACAATCTCAACAAAAATCATTCATTCATAGTTCATCACAATTCAAAACGAATTCCCTTTTAAAAATGACTTCTAAACAAGCCACTGTCCACAAATTTTCTGAGCTACACAACAAATATTATGTGAATCGCGGATACATGATTTCCGCTGTCAACGATAACATCGCAAAAAAATTTGTGGAAGATCACCCCGAAATCACATGGATATTCGGGTATAACAGTTACGCCGAAGCCAATATTCAAACTGCAAAAATTAATGTCGAAATTTTCGGTAAAATGTTTACTGTTTTGCTTGAACGCCCAATGTATCCAGTCGAACGCTCAGAATTTGAATGTTATTTTGGATTCGGTGGACACTGTGAGGGTTTCACACCGTATCGAATGATAATGCGTTTCGCAACCACGATTGAAGAACACGGATTCGATTTTCGAACGCTTTTACATCGCAATCATTTAGAAGAAAATAGTAAGGAAAAGATCGAAGCCGAAGCCGAAGCCGAAGTCGATTCCGCGAATGTCGACATCTCATACATTAAAGATGTTTTCAAACTGCTCGTCATCGGCGGATATGTGAAATACTGGAAAGCTTGGGATGAATTGAGTCAATGGTTTCTTCAACACACTGACAATGAAAATATTCGAACTTGGCTTCAAACCGAATCATTAAGAGAAAAATCGGAAAAAAATTGCTTGTCCACTATTAATAAATACGTTTTTGAAATGTTTCCTGCTACGCAAGTATAACATGGTCTACAAATAGGGTATTGGGTATACAATACAATACAATACACGCCATAATATTTACTTATAATTTATAATTAACTTTTATTTTTTTATTACATTAGTAATTAGGACAACTTTATGATAAAATATTTTATACGTATATTTATATTCATAACTATTATTAAATTATTATGAGTCAAACTCCTACCCATGATTCATTTTTATCACAAGAATTTACATCACCATCACAATCATCACAATCACAATTAATAGTAGTACCATCAACTCCAGAATTTCAACGTGCTCGTTCACAATTTGGAAGGCCTCCGTCACCACAAGTAGCATTTAGCCCAGGCGAAATATATACTCAACTTGACACAAGATCGTTTGAAGAAGAACGAGAACGCCAACAACAACTTGCTGCTGCCGCTCGTCAGGCAGAGGATGATGCTCAGCAAGCCGTTTATGATGCTCAACAAGCCGAGTATGCTGCATATCTGGAAAGAAATCCTCCTAGTCCGATTCCTGATTTCTCCCAACCTCTACCCCACCCTCCTGGTTTTCAACCCTTGACACCTGCAGAAGAAGCTATTGCACGGAGAGTGGAAAATGCCGGTCGTCCAGTGCAGAGACCATATGTTTTCTATGGAAACCAAGATCATGCCGCCCATGCAGAAGCTCAACGTGAACGAGACGATGATCTCGTAAGGCAGTTTATGCGTCGAACACAAGCGGCAGCGGCAGCAGCGGCGGCGGCAAAAAGAGATAGTAGAGCAAGAAGGGGCGGTCGATACACTAAAAAAAAATCAAAACGAAACGTAAAAAAATATACAAGAAAATCAAAAAAAAGTAAAATGCAAAGGAGAAAAAGTCATCGTCGTAATTAAGTGATAAGTAATATAATAACTATATAATAAATATAATAATGTAGGTAGTTTAATATGTATGTTATATATATACATATTAAAAACACACACTTTTATATATTATTATACATTATTATGATTATAACAAAAATTCATAACAAATATTACAATATTGAAAATTTCAACCATCCAGGTGGAAAGGATGCAATATGGCACGCGTACGGAAGAGATGCAACCACAATGTTTGAAATGTATCATCCATTTGTAAATAAAGAAACACTTCAAATTATTCTTAAAAAATACGAAACTACAGTTGATGAAGCAAAGTCGTATTTATTACTAGGCGAAAATAATGTTCCGCAATTCGAATATGATACCGATTTTTCAAAAGAAGTAAAACAAGAAGTATTCGATTATTTTAAAAATCAAGCAACTCAAAATAACACAACAATTAGAAAAATAACAAAGGCGTCATCTTCTCGATGGACACTAATAACGCTTTTAAACATCTTGCGTATTTTGAGTATGTATTGGTGGCTTACCGGATCCATATATGGCATGTTTGCTTTCCCTCTTTTTTCTTGGCTTGCATCTGTAAATTGTTTTCATGATGCTTGTCATTTTTCAATGTCTGATAACTCAAAAGTAAATAAAGTGTGCAGTTACTCCGGTATTGAATATTACACGCCTTTAATCTGGTACTATCAGCATAATATTTCTCACCACGCGTATACAAATATCAAAGACAAAGATGTCGACATCTATCATTCAAAAAAAATTATTCGTTTATCAAACTATACAAAATATTCACACGTATATAAATACCAACCCTTGCTCGTTATATTACAATATTTATTCTCCAATTTAGGAACTGAAATAAAAAATTCCATTAAAATATATAAACATACTTATTTCAATATTATTCCCAGATATAATGTTTATTGCATGGAAATACTAGATAAAATTGTTTTTTTTACTCATTTTATATGCAGGTATGTAATTTTATACTACTGGTTCGACAATTTATTCTCTGTGCTCATTCCAATGTTTCTAAGCAACGCGCTATTTGTTATCAATACCCAAATAAACCATTTACACGACGATAAGTTTCATAATGAAAAGGATTGGTATAAACATCAAGTCCTTGCCTCATCCAACCATTCCATTCCAAAAAAAAATCCAAACTTGTACCACCTATTTTCATACATATTTAGTGGCGGTTTGAATTATCAAATTGAACACCATCTTTTTCCCGGTGTAAACCATTGCCATTATCCACATATCCAATCCATCATTGAAAAAATATGTAAAAAATATAATATCACATATAAAAGTTTTAATGGGTATTATGACGCATTTTGTAGCTACTATAAACACATTTGCAGTTTATCAATTGATGACTCAAAACAAAAATTAAATTAACTTTATCTGCAATTACATTATTTAGATATTTTTAGAATATGTAAAATATAAAAAAAAACAATTTAAATATATTTTTTTGTTAACATGTATTATAAACAATATAACAATATATTTAGATGCAAATCTTCGTGAAAACCCTCACCGGTAAAACCATTACGCTCGATGTAGAATCCGTAGATACCATCGCCTCACTTAAGGCAAAAATTCAAGACAAGGAAGGGATCCCTCCTGACCAACAACGACTTGTGTACGCTGGAAAACAGCTTGAAGACGACCGAACATTAGCTGACTATAACGTGCAAAAAGACTCGACTTTGCATTTAGTACTTTAAAATAAAAGAATCTACTCTACACTATTTATAAATTTTTTATCGAAAAAAATAAAAAAAATCACACATTTATTTTTTTAAATTGAAAAAATAAATGTTACGATATACATCCAAATAGTGTTCTTCATCCTTCATTCTTTCGGTTCTACTTTCGCAGCCCATCCATCCATGATCAACGACCGATACAAATTGATTAAACGCGTCGGTTCGGGTGCATTCGGACTCATTTTCAGTGCAAAAAACGTAAACACAGATGAGTCTGTTGCCGTCAAACTCGAGCCAACCGCAAAACCCGACACACTAACACATGAAGCCGCCATTTTACAGCATCTTTCAAACATTCCTGGTATTCCAACCCTCCGTTACTACGGCATTCCTGACCACAATCGTTACATGGTGATTGACTTGTATGACAAAACTCTGCAAACTGTTTCATACGATTATAAAAAAGCCGTTCCCGTCGCACTCGTTCGCGCATACGCGCTGCAAATCATGCAAATTCTTTCCGCAGTCCATGAAAAAGGATTTGTTCATCGCGACATAAAACCCGAAAATTTCATGATCAAAACTGGTGATGCCGCTACTCTTTACTTGATCGATTTTGGCCTTGCGCGAACATACATTGACAGTGAAACAAAAATGCATCGTAAAAACAAAGTGCGCACCGCTGATGCCGACGGAAAGATTAGCGTGACGGGAACTTCGCGTTACATCAGCGCCAATGTTCATGATGGAAATGAACCCAGCAGAAGAGACGACCTCATTTCAGCCATGTACGTTGTTTCATACTTGTTGAAAGGATCGCTCCCATGGAAAACATCGGGGTCAAATGACGCTCTTTCCGAAATGAAAAAAATGATCCAACCGGAAGAATTATTTCTCGGTTTGCCTGCCTCGTATGTCGAGATTTTTAAATACTTGTCTTCACTACCGTATGACCAAAAACCCGATTATGCATTCATAGTCTCCAACCTATAATGCAACCAACCCAAAATTCATTTATGATAAACAAATAAAATTAAAAGATTCTAATGATTTTTTTATCATTATTTTAGAATCTATTGGAATTTTTTCATTTTGACCATCAACTGTTATATTTGATAAGTTTGAACCCGAACCATCCAAATAAATAACACTATATTTATCAATCATTCGAATCATATATTTAGATTCATAACCAAATTTTTCTTTAATAAATTCATATAGTATTCTCAGTTTATTGTGTTGAGGAAAATAAGATAATGATACATTTTGTTGATCTGGTTTTATATGTTTACTAATAACAAGGTCTGAACCACATGAGTGCGTTGTTTGAATAAATATGGCTATAATATCGTGAACATTAATTTCATTATTTTCGTTTTTTATTTCGTGGTCACCGTCACCATCACCGCCACAATGCAGTGTTATATTACTATCAAATTTTAAAAACATGTTATATAATGTGCTTACATCATATTTTAACCATCCGGCAAATCTCGGAATATATTTTGAAATCTGAGAACTAGTATCATTTATTAACTGTGGAATACCTCCAATAATGGTATTAATACTTAATACTTGTTTTTTTTCTTTGGTATAAACAACTGTTGGAAAAACCTTCATTAATTTCATATTATGTAATGAATTGTTCCATTCATACATTGACTTAATATTAAGTGCCTTGGATAAATGATTTCCTGAACCTAGCGGGATAACAGAGAATGTAATTCTTTCAGTATAAGTATTATTGTTATTTACGCCATTTACAATTTAATGAATCATTCCATCGCCTCCAACTATAAAAACAGTCTGAATTTTTTCCAAATTTATCGTACTGGATAACTCTCTTGCATGATTAGTGCGTTGAGTTATGATAATAAATAATGTATCACTACTTTCATTGCTTTCTTGACTTATCATTTCGTGGGTATAATGACCAACATGTTTTTCAACCGACTTATATTTGCATTTTATACTTTGAATAACATTATCAAACACGTGTTTACTGAATGACCCCGAATGTTCGTTTACAAAAATTATGTTATTCATTTATGTTTTTTATAATAATGTATGGTATGTTTATATGATAATATATATTTTTATATTTTTATAATAATATATATTTTTAAACCCTTTTCTTCACATTGCTCGTTTTTTATTTGTTTCACAATTTTACTCGCTTTACTCGTTATTTCTCGTTTTTATAATAATTAATGCATGATATATGCAGCGATAAACACTCGTTAATTCTCGGATAAAAATAAATAAATGGATCAAAAATCCGAGAAAGTACCGAAAAAAAGCAAAAAGATCCCCAAAAAGTCCAATTCTTGTTTTCTGACGAGCGAAAACTCATTTCGCGTTTTTCGAGGATCTTTTGATAATTTATCGGTATTTTTTCCAATAAAATCGCAACTATTCTCACCCATTTCACCGAATATAATCGACAAAAAATGTCGGAAAATTATCAAAAGATCCTCTGAAATCGAGGATTTCATATTTTTTTACAAGAATCGCGATTTCGGAGGATCTTTTGATAATTTTTCACCTTCATTTTAAAAAAATTCCAACGAAATTGCAAAATCATCCTCGAAAATCGCATTTTATGTTTTCGTTATCGCCGTATTTCGCTTTTTGGAGGATCGAATCGTCATTTTTAGTCTGCAATTTTTTCAAAAAAACGAGTAAAATTGCTGCATTCATCGTAAGGCGACTATAAAAAAACGAGCGGTCGCTGCATAAGCGAGCTACCAAAAAAAAAACGAGTAGTTTGAGACGCTAGTCGGTGTCCTCATTAAAAAAAAACGAGTGATTGAGAGCATAAGGCGAATTTATGGTGCGGTCCTGAGCGCTACTTTTTTCATGAAAAAAAATCATTTTTTTTTGAAGTTATTTTTTCTATTACTATAAATGCTTTGACTTCGAGAAAAATGTCGAAAAAAGTTGTGATGCTCGTTTTTTTGGGGCCAAAACGGTCCTGAGAATTTTTTGGGGTTTCTAAAAAAAAGTCAAAAAAATCGGAAAAAATGCGTTTTTTTCGAAAAAATGCTTATGGTCTCAGACACATTTTCACGAAAAGTCGTATTACCATTTATCATACA
>Ga0247840_10004598_pt1 | contig 21633 bp, 21 predicted proteins | sample LaCruzMarch2015__FD_192404 | JGI IMG/M metagenome (GOLD analysis project Ga0247840, IMG submission 192404) | Freshwater microbial communities from meromictic Lake La Cruz, Castile-La Mancha, Spain - LaCruzMarch2015_17m | ecosystem: Environmental > Aquatic > Freshwater > Lake | place: Spain... | reverse complement strand
AATACTCCAGTATTGCTTGCGGTTGGCCTCAATCACAACTTCCAAATATGACCCCAATCTGCTTCCAGAGAAAACGAAATTTTGAATTGCGATGGGTATAATGAGCAATTACAGACACAGTTAATTTATCGTTGGTTCTTCACGATTTTCTTCTAGACTGCAATCACAAGAAATGTAGTCGACGGCCGCTGCACAATTGGCCGTAGCAAACTCTGACTGTTCTACTTCTATGACACCAGTTGCGGATTTTTGAACAGTCACCAGCAACCCACCTTCTAGATTTGGGGCTACCTGCCCATTGGTGTTTCTCTCACCAGATTTTTCTACATCGGGAGCGGACAATGGAGCATTCGGCCGAGATACTCTCGCCGCGTGCAATCCTTTTTCCCCCTCCTTTAACTCATACTCAACCTCTTCTCCGTCCTTGAGAGTCTTAAAACCCTCCGATTCAATAACAGAGTAGTGAACAAAAACATCCTTTCCGGTTGTGTGCTCTATGAAACCGAAGCCCTTAGCGTCGTTAAACCACTTTACGACTCCGCGAAATAGCTCACTCATACTTTTACTCCATTTATTAGCATGTCAGCATACGAGATTTACACGGCCGTGGCCGCCAATCCATTTACTGAATTATTTCAATATATGTCTTTACGCAACAATTTTAATTATCTAGCTCCTTATTGTGTAATTGCAGATCGAATGTTGGTGCGCAGCAAGGGGAACTGGGAAAAGGTGCCAGCTGTTTTTCCGCTAGCTCTGTGCACTGTAAAAAGGTTGTGGAACCTTTATTGGGAGAACCTTTATTGGGAGAGCAGACACTGCCCTACCATATTGCAGAGCTGTAGTTTTTTCTAATTACAGAGTCCTTGCTTAGAAGGGAGGCTTTCATTGCTCTTGCATGGGCTACGATAATTCTGTCGAATGGGTCTCTCGTCCAGGATTCGTTTATTGCTTGCGCTGAAATAGCTTGAAGAGAGAGGTCGCAAACTCTAAGACCTATTTCTTTTTGGAGTATGGAAAGAATCTTTGCGGATGTTAGCCGTATTCTCTTTATCTCGTATAAGAACGCAAGCTCTAATGCCACCATCGGCGAGACGAGGCTCTCTTCTTGCTCCAAGACACGCTTGCAATCCGGCGAGAGCAGATCCACGCTGCCCTGACAAAGCCAAACCGCGACATGTGTATCAAGATGGGCCATCGGACTTCCAGTGTTTTTCCCAGTTAATGTGAACCAACTCTTCTGGTTCGCAATTCATCACACTGCGCTTTTTTAAGTTTGCCAGCTTCGATGGTGGGTCTTCTGGGATAAGTTTCAACATCCTTCCATTGCGGACAACCTCGACGGGAACGCCTGTCTCCAGAGCCTCATCTATTAAACGATATATATTCGCCCTCAAAGTAGAAGCAGTAATTGCCATTTGATTGCCTCCTCGCAGGCTAGTGGCATGGAATAGAAATTCATGAGCTAACAAATACCACGGAGTGACGTACGCTCGCAAATCGAAGGCGTACGCTTCCATCCTAGGGGATTGAGGCGAGCTGCCGCAGTTCGAATCGAGATCTTAGTCAACAATCCACAGCCCTACTTAGTTCCTGTCCTGAAGCGACGATTTTGAGTCGAGGTTGGGAGAACGGGAATTGCAAAAAGCGGACGTTACTAGCTGTAAACGAGCATTTTTGTAATCTCCCGTTCTCCCAAGATCGGCCAAAAGCGTCGCTTCAGGACAGGAACTACTTACCTTGCCCCTTAACCTCACAAGCCTCAGACTCAAAAGCAGCATTGTAATTCCCAACGTATGTTAGGCGAACGCCTAAGAATTTGCTTGCGAATGCATCTGGGTCATCTTCGTATAGGTCGCTTATGCTTTTGTCGTTTCGGCTTGTCCATATGCGTTTTTTGAGGATGGATCTTGGCCATAAAGCCCCTAAATTTTTCGCTGTTGTGTCTGGTATCGGCGCATCTATTAGGAGTCTGTTTCCAGCATCTATAACTTCCAGGACGACTAAGTAGGATTTTGGCTCTTTTGCTGTAGGGAGATCCTCCCCATATACATGCTGCATCAAGGGATCCACCTCATACTGATTCTCCATTCCCGCGGTGAACAACGGCTCCATGAACTTTTCAGTCAGGCCCATCCCCATGTGCAGGTTGCCTTTCTTGGCAACTTCGAGTGTCCTCTGTGGAGAGATGTCGTATGCAATTGAAGACGCATTATCTACCTCAAAGATTTTCTCGATCTTGAAGACTTCAAAAAGGCCTTCGCCTTTGACGTTAGCGGTGCGCAGCGAAACGATGGATGCGATGTCTTCGTCTTTAGGGACAAACCACATTTCAGAAAACATATTTCTAACATGTTTTAGAGTGAGATCTCCGATTGAATCAGTTTGAGATGCGAGCTTTCTTATAGGCTCGGGATCGAGTAGAGAGTCCTTGACCACATAGGAATGCAAAGTGCCTGCATCTGCCTCCATAGGTTCGCCATTGATATCGATGTGACCAGAAAACATCTGGAAGCAATAATCACCATTTTGAGCGAACCTGAGTTTCATGGTTTTCTGCTCTACTTTTCTCCCCTCAATCGTGCTGGTTATCGGCCCATCCAAAGTCGTATCGACAAGTGATGGCTTAATCGATGGATTACCATCGAACATTCTACTGGAATGCTCAGCTCCACTACCAAGCGAGCTGACAAATGCATTGATCTGATCGAACGCATTCAATGCTGGAATTGGGATAAGAACTAGTAGCAAGCTAAAAGGCACAATCGCTTTAACCAACTTCGACCGCATTCTCGGGACTAACCAGAGCGCAAACATTGACCATAGAACAAAGGACGCAGACACAACTATCACCGCTGCGTCTGAACCAGTCACGGCCCTGGCTAAGTCAGGGCTGGATAGGAAATGGATCGCGGTCAATGTCGGAATGAGAAGCGCTATGTAATGACCTATGGACTTCGAATATGCCGCTAGTGCTACGCACATGAGAACGAATGCTGTAGCACGCAGGAGCAGCTCGACGAGGACTTGTGGCCAGTACAAGGCCATCGATTCGAACTGGCTCAGAATCAACATCTCACCACAGACCGGCAATATTATGCCGAGAAGGATCAAGACTGAGAGCTTTGCCCATATGATTGTTTTGCGTCCAAGTGGCCTCGTTAAGAGAAACGCATTGTCATCGCAGAGGTTATCTTCTTGCATGACTGAGGGAACCAGAGCCATAGCAAAAACCAACCAAAAAACCATGCGCACGAAATCCGCTATATCTTGAGGCACCGTTAGGTTCTCAGACGACTGGTGTGGCGATGCGAATAGGTAGAAGACAAACAGATGAAATGAGAAAGCCAGCATCGTGCAAAGGACAATGAGCCAATACCGGCTCAGATCCTTTTTGATTATCAGGAGGATGTGTTTCATTGTGAGCCCCCTGCTAGAGTGCAGCCATGTTTGGCGTAGTCTTTGATTGGGACATTGTGGATCTCGATAGGAGCAGTGAAACCGGTGATTATGCGGGGGGCTATACTTACTAGGATCCAGTTTAAATAGGCCTTGCTAATTTGAGTCTCATTTCCGGTGTCTGAGTTATCCGCACCAGCAAGGATCGCTTTTCCCACCGATGAAACCAATTCCTCCACCATGACTTCGTTCTCCGTCAGGTAGTTAATACCCAAATCCCCGTTGTCTGTCTTAATTAACAATTCTCCGAATACTCTCTCTGATAATAAATCCCACGAAGAATAGACAAGACGGGCAGCTCTTCCATCAGCTGAATTGTAGATAACGTATTCATTTTGGGCTGCACTATTATGATACAACAATGGAGAAAGGTTATTGCGGGGAGACAGAGGCTTACTCGTTAGTGGAGAAAATAATAAAACTTGATTGATGCGCATGAAGCTATCGGTGAGATCCTCTTCTCCAGTGGGAGGCAGAGCGAAGACACCAATCGGCCAGCTCATGGTCGGAGGCTTAATCATCATGTTAAACACAGGCACAACATAATTCGCCTCCAGCGCATACTCCAAGCCCACAGCCTGTCCTTTGAGCTCCGCGACAGAATCAGCGGGGATTTTGTATTCTTGCGGCAAGTAATAGTCTCGCCCAAGCTCGCAATCTTGATGTGAGATTAGCTTGATCTCGCGCTTTGCTATGCCTGAGATGAACTTCTCTATTACCGCGTCATCCAAGCACGGGATTGTGCCTCTGTCTGGCGTCTTTATGCTCACTAGGTTTCCATCGGCATCTGACATAGATAGCTCTACAAATCTAAGCAAATGCTGGGTAGTCTCAGGGCTAGGAGAATCAGTCGGCAGGATAGCATTGAACGACTTGCGTGGCGATGTGGCTGTGTCCTCTCCCTCGCTCTCTTGCCACACACTGATTTTTGGTGATCGGATTGAGACAGATTGCTCGGGAACCTCTTTAGCTATCATCCGTGCGCATGCAGAGCGAGTGGTTATCACTGCGTCTACTTGAAAAAATAGGCAAATACAGGCTGAGATGAATATAGGTAAACCTATTTGCCAACGTGACGCTCGAATATTGACTAGGTAATAGGCAACTCCAGAGCCTGAAGCCACAGCTATGAGAGTATAAAGCGTGGCGCGGCCCATCATGTCATCAATCGCCTGCAACTCTGTAAAACTGGGCACCCGATAAAACGCCGTGGGCGTCCAAACGCCAAAGGTATGCACAGAGTACCAGAGAGTCCATGCGATGAAAGCTGATGCGAGTGCCACAATTAGGTACTCGGTGTATTTCTTCGTCCACGATGCAATCAGTAGGCACGGAAAGAGGAAAGCAGATAGCTGTATAAACAATAGAGCCAGCGCATAGGCGATCAAATGCGCATCCATAGTGAACATATGCATCGCCAGCCCTGTTCTTATGAGCTGTGGCAAGACGGCTAATGTGAAGATGATCGCCAGCTTCGCCCAGAAGAGACTCTTCTTGCTTATTGGCCGAGTTGAAATAAAAGCATCGGATGAAAGAGGAGGATCTAGATGCACCAGGGAAGGGATCAGGAAGAAAACAGCCGCAAGCATGTATAGATTGATAGGCACGATCTCATTGGAGAGGTAGTAGTCGAGAGCATCAGTCGCCCATGCACCGAAGCTGTCCAATATACACCAGTACCCAAGAATGACAGCTATAATTATCGCTCCCTTGGATCGTCCCAGCACTTGAACTATGGTTTTCATCCCGCACCCCTAAGAAAGCCTACCGGTTGATATGAGAGCTTTATAAATATCCTTGAGTGGCATTTCCTCCACATTGGACACAGCTATTTCACCGGGCAACTTCGAGATCTCTGCGTCTAGATCGGCGGCATTGAAATTTTTATGCACAAAGCGAAGGAAGCGATCTTCTTGCACGGGCTGGAGCCAGTTGGATGGTCTGGATCTTGGGACAGTCTGACTAGATGAGAATTCGAGGGTTACGAGCTTAAAGCGCCCTACCAGAGAGTCTAGCGATGAGTGCTCTAGTATCATCCCGTGCGAGAGGACCGCTATGGAATCTGCAATGCGCTCAACTTCGTGTAGATCGTGGGACGATATCAGAGTCGTCGCTTGAACTTCAGATGCGAGCTGGATAATTGCGCTTATGAAATCATCGCGCCCAACAGGGTCGAGACCGCTAAAAGGTTCATCGAGAACTAGAAGCTCAGGCCTGTAAGCCAAGGATGAGATAATCGCTGCCCGCACTCGCATTCCGCGAGATAGCTCACTCAATTTGGAATTTATAGATCCCTTCAAATCAAACTGTTCGAGTCTCTGCTCGGCCCAGTTCTCGTCCCATTTTGGATAAAGACTGCTGCAGAATTTCAGAAAACCTCGAACTGTCATAGAAAGAGGCATCTGCTGACTCTCCGAAACAAACCCAATCCTCATAAAGTCCTTAGCCACGAGCTTCTCTACCGGAATGCCTAGAATGCTCGCGGTTCCGGCATCTCGCTTGTGGATATTGACTAAGGTCTTGATGAGAGTCGTCTTGCCAGCACCATTTGGGCCAAGCAGAGCGCACACAGTCCCACGCTCTACGTTGAGGGATAATTTATTGAGCACACGCTTATTGCCGAATGACACACACAGATCTTTTGCTTCGATCGCATTATCGCTCATGAGTCCTCCTTAGATCTGACTTTCTTCCAATGATTATCGACGGCCGAGATGAATTCCTTTTTGGAAATACCAAAGGATATTGCATCCACTACGATGTTAGAGAGCTTGTCTCCCAAAATAGCATCGGTTTTCTCGGCGTTTTGTTTGGGTCTGGGGGCAACGATTGACCCTATGCCGGGTTTGATCTCTATGAGTTTTTCGTTGAGTAGGGCCGTGATGACCTTTTGTGCCGTGTTTGGATTGATCTGAAGCTCGCGGCTAAATTCGCGGACCGATGGAAGTGCATCGCCCGCCTTCAACTCACCCCGCGCTATAGACTTCTTAATAGCCAGAACGACCTGCTCGTAAATCGGCGTCCCCGATTTGAGGTTACTCTTGAATGGGAGCATGAGGTTGCCTTGATAACAGTAAAGACAAGTTCTCCATTAGCGCTGGGTGTATTATGTGCCTTAGTACACTTGGTGTCAAGGTGGGCCCAACGAGAAGATAGGTTCTCGGGTTTCTGTATGCCTGCGATTCTGAGTCAGTGGTGCCAGGCACCTGTATTGAAGCAATAGGCGTGAGAATTTATAACCGTTCAGGCCCTCGGTAAGTTGGGGCCTCATTGGCGTAGATCGCAACAACGGTGCTAACTCGATTGAACGGTTAGTTGTTGTCACCCCCGATTTGCATCCGCAAATCGGCCCCTGAGGGGCATTCGGGATGATTCAATTTTTGGGGACTGAACGGTTAAGAGAATTTATAATGAGGTCCGCGTGCGCCACATTTCCATTATGAATCCTTGCACGCTTCCACCGCGTTCCTTTTCTGTAAGGCTGACATTTCCGAACAAGGACTGATCTAATCTTTGAAGCTGCTCAAAATAGCTAGCGTGTGGGGAAATCTCCGGCCTTAGACTGTGCACCATAGAATAAGCTGCTCTCAGATTCATTCCACAAGATTTCATTAGATACGCTATGACTACAGTGGGAGATCTGTTTTGCGCTTGCCGGCAAAATACGAGGGTCTGCCCTTGGATGCTCTTAACTCTATCGAGGAACTCAAAGCAGTTCTCTAGAATTGTGCAAAGGGCTGTTGTTCCATCGTCTGCAAGAGGCTGGTGTAAAAATACGAAGGACTCGTCACTTGGAAAGCGAAATGAGGTAGCAACACATAGCAAATGAGTGATGCCCAGCTCTTTCATATGTCCCTCATCTCTCGCTTCCCGCTGAGTTCCTAAAAACAAATGTGGCAGGACCTGAATCAAATTAACGCTCCTCGATGTCTCTGCTAATAAAAAGGTTGTGGATCCTTTTGTTGGAATAGTTTCTGAGTCATATCTCCTAACGTCTCAATAGAGTTTCCACATCAGCTAGATCTTTTAGACGACCAGTGGCTTTCTTGTTTGTGATGAGGTCTTCTTTCGAGAGGAAAGAGACATCGAAGTTCGCCAGCCTACCAGACACACGGTTGCTCCAAGCGGTCTCTGTCTCAACACCAGAGATGCTGGTTAGAATGTCTATTCTGTTTGGTGGTCGCCCGAGTTGAAAAGTTTGTTCTGTCTTAAGGAATTCACGCGCCAAAAATGGATCGCCCCTAAATCCGAACTCAGCACAGACATCCTCAAGCCTTTGAGCGTTCTCTGGTGACATGCGGATCAGAAAGTCTATGTCACCAGTAAGACGGGGGTGGCCATGAAACGCGAGAGCGTGAGCACCGACGACGAGGAACTCAACTCTCTTTGATATGAGCAACCCTAAAAACTCTTTCAAATCTTTCTGTAGATCCACCATACATTTCTCCATAGCGAGCCACGAGATCTAGCAGAATCTCAACTCTCTCGTTCGGAGAAAGACTGCTGTAATACGCATCCTCAGCCTTCTGAGCATCTGCGAATGACTCGAATCTTTCCCATTTTTTTTCCATAACTAGGTCTCAATTTGCAAACAGCAAGTCTTCGTGGATAGCCCGTCATGCACTCATCTCATCGACCAGGCGCAGGATAAGGTCTTTGTAATTGTAGGCTACACACCCATTGTCAAATTTCTGCGCCTTTTCTCCGCGATAACAGATCCATTTCTTTACCGGTTTGTGTCCGCCTGCAAACTCTTCGAATGAAAGTAGCCCTCTTGTCTGCTCTCCCGATATTCGCGTGCCGAACTTGATCTCTAAGGCGATAATGTCTTCTGGCCTCTCTATTATTAGATCGACTTCCGCACCGGCATTGGTCCTATAGGAACTAAATTTCCAAGGAGATCGGAGCGCTCTAGAAAGAGAAAGCAACTGCGTGATTATCCATTGTTCAAATAGAGACCCCTTCTGCTCTTGGGTGAGTTTCTGAGCGTGGATGCCGAGGATGGCATTTCTCACTCCTACGTCGAAAAATAGAAATCGATCTCTCTGGGAGACTCTTCGCGTTGTCTTCTCGACACCTCGGTACGGCGGAATCTTGTAGATCAGCAGAGTGTCTTCGAGCAAAGAGAAAAACCTCCGCACAGTTTCTTTGGAAATCTCGGTGTCCGAACTCACCTTAGAGTAGTTGATATACTGCCCACTAAGTAGAGCTGCCGTATCTAGGAATCTGGCGTAATCGCCTATGTTCCGAGTCATGCTCTCGGCACGAATTTCTTCGCGCAGGTATAGGTCCACATATGAAGAGAGCGTTTCATTGCCGAGGTCTCGGTCTAGGTAAATACCAGGCAGAGTGCCTACACTCAGTGCTCGGTCCAGATCAAATATACCGTCCATTTCTGGCATCATCAGCGGGTCTAAGTGAACCAGTATGACTCGTCCTGGCAACAGATTCACTCCAGCAGAGCGGAGCTTGCGAGCACTTGATCCGCTAAGCAGAAATCGGCGATCCGTCGGCCCATCGTCGATCAACACCTGAACCGAGTTAAGCAATGCCGGCACGCGCTGAACCTCGTCTATAGCCACGAGTTTTGCAGAGGCATTCTCGTTCAGCTCACGCCTGAGCAAGTCAGGATCTTTTGCATACGTAAGAAATGTGCCCTCAGACGCTAAGTTCAAATACAGATCCGGCTTGAGAGACTTGATAAGAGTAGACTTTCCAACTTGCCGAGGGCCAAGCAGTAATAGACTCTTATTTAAGGAGGCAACCAAATGCCCAACCATCCTGTCTTGCATGCGGGTCGTTTACCATGCAAATGACCCACGGGCAAGACGGAAGTTGTGCATGAGTTTGCGGCATTGGGGAGAGCGTTGCGCTTCCCCTAGAGTGGAGTAGCCCTGGGGATCTCACCCCGAGGGCGGATGGCCTCGCGATATACTGCTCGCAGACTGTGCGCATATTCCGTAATTTTCATGTGCGAGCAGTAGAATCGGAGGCCGCGAATATGCCCGGCTACTCAGCTCAAGACGATCTCAGCCCTATGCACTGAAACAGGTGACTCATGCACTAAGCGCTCACCCAAGGTGGATGTAGGGGCTGATACTTCATGCTCCTGCCAGGAGTTCCACAACTTTAGCAATTCTTCTCGTTCACTGTGGACACCGCTTACGAATGCTTGCTCGAGAATAGGACCAACGAGATCTCTGTTCTCGTTGGGAAAACATGTCGCATAGAATTTTGCCACTGCCAGGCGAAGGGACGCAGGTGCTCTCTCTAGCAATGAGGATCCTACATAACCTTCTTCCGGGCAGGTGCCTATGTCTGTCAGCACATCTAGGCAGGCGCGCAATTCAGGCTCGTTTAGTTCTGGTATGAAGGCTGCAAGCATTGGGGAGGCTTGGGCACCGGCCAAGGTGCCGAGTGCGCGTATTGTTTGTATGCGAACAGAGCTGTCCTCATCTCCTAGGAGGTGCATGACATCGCGTATGTAGTCAGCTTTGCCGGATCGCCCGATTGCTTTTACGCAAGATGCGCGAAGACGATTGTCTGGATCACTCAATCCAGCTTTAAGCATATCCATAGCCCTTAGACTTTCGGGGAACATCTTCGAAAGTAGGTCTGCTGCATTAACTCTTTTGTTTTCGTCTTTGCCTTTAAGCTCCAGGGCCGCCCGAGCAACCACTCGGCGTGCGTTGTAAGAGTACTCGTCTTTTGCTGCTTTGAGAGGCAAATGCCTTAGCTCACAAAGAGCTCTCAGATGTAGCTCTGCATCTGGAGAAGCCAAGCACGACAGGAGAGCTTGGTATAGTCCAGGAAAAAAACGATGCATGTGGGGCTTGAGTGCAGATAAGGCCACGTGTCTGTCTGGGGATCTATGGTTGGCCAAGATTCTCACAAGAGATCTCAAGGAGTCCTCTCCTCCCATCTCTCCAAGTGCTGCCAAAATAGCTCTGCGGAGTTCTGTATGTTCGAGATCGTTGGTGTCTATTGAATTGTAGAAGTCCGCTAAGGTTTTTGATGCTGACTGGGCGGTCTCCCCCCATCGAGACATGGCCTCTAGTATTGCCAAACGCAGTGTGTTGCGAGGCTGTTGAAAGCGAACTAAAAGAGCGCCAACTAGCTCGTCGTTGGCTGAGCTTACCTTGCTCAGTGACGATGCTGAAAGAGCGGCAATGTCCTCATCCTCCGAGTCGAGAGATTCAAGCAGCAATGGAACATACGATACTGCGTTTGGTCCCATGGCCCCTACGGCAAGCAATGCAGAGCGGCGTATGTTGATCGAAGTAGATTCAAGACATAGAGCAATTTCCGTTAAGACGGGATGAGCAACAGGTCCCATTGCTGTAGCCAATCGCAGAGCCTTTTGTGAGATGGTAGTGTTTTTGCTTCTAAGAAGAGCAGGGAGCATGGAGAGGCAACTGCGAGCGCTTGGCCCCAGCATGCGCATCTCGTCTAGTATGAGAGATATGTGAGCTTCGGACCTAGAAATGTCTGAGTGATTCCCTCGGCTCTCAAGCCAGTGCCCTAGTTTATTAACGAGTTCTCTCGGTGCAAGAGATGAGTAGTTGCTCTCTTCGAGTTCTGAGTTCAGTAGATTCTGAGCAGAACCATCAGAGTGGGCAGACTTAGTTTGCTTACCTATGTCTTCACTGCCCTGTGTGTCTGCTAAACCAAAAAGTTGAACCCATGTTCTAGATACTGATTTTTGTATGGAACTTGTTCCTATCATCCCCTGTCCTCCTCCTGCAAAGCGTCTCTTTAGTCTTATTTCAAGGCGTGAACTTAAAGCACAACGCCATTGCGTTCACAAGACCAAGGCGGGGAGTTTTTTGGGAAAATTATTGTTTGCTGCGAACGCTAAGAAAAGACCAGCATGTCAAAACAACCCTACCTAATCAGGGCCAAAATGAGATCTATTCCCTTATGCATATGAGAGCCGAAATAGAACCGAAAACTGGATGTATGCGACGGCACCAATTTGAGAAACTACTCTGGTGCGGAGATCGTCCAATTGCATTTTTGGCACTCGTCTATACCAATCGCAATTCGAAATTTCGTTTTCTCTGGAATCAGATTGGGGTCATATTTGAAAATTGTGATTGAGGCAAACCGCAAGCGATACTGAAGTATCGCGAGGATTGGCCGATTGAGTAATTTTCAAAGATGGCCCCAAGATGTTTTCAGAAAAACGAAATTTCGGATTGCGATTGGTATGTCGTCAATATGTCTCGAATTGTTGCGCGAGGTTTCTTGGCGAGACTACCGAGCGTCGTAGGCGCTTAAGTTGACCAGCCTATGGATTTACCTTACGGTTGCCGCAGTGTTTGATCTTTCATTTGGAGGTAAGTGCCATGTTAGGAGTTGGAGATAAGTTCCCTGAGTTTTCGTTGAATGCTCTTGTTCAAAAAGATGCTGAAGTAAGTTCCGCTTTTAAAGTTATTACTGACCGAGATTTCCAAGGGCAGTGGAAAGTGTTTTTCTTCTGGCCTCTCGACTTTACGTTCGTTTGCCCAACTGAGATAGCGGGCTTCGCTGACATTCAAGCTGACTTGGCAGAAAGGAATTGTCAGCTGCTCGGGTGCAGCGTGGATTCTCAATACGTGCATCTGGCTTGGGCTAAAGCCAACGACCATTTGAGTGCTGTTAAGTTTCCGATGCTCTCTGACCTCAAGAGAGAACTCAGTTCAGCTCTCGGTATAATCGACGCAAAAGTAGGAGCTGCTCAGCGGGCTACGTTCGTGGTTAATCCCGATGGTAAGATTTGCTCTGTTATGGTTACCGACTTGAGCGTAGGCAGGAATCCACAAGAAGTGCTCAGAGTCTTGGATGCCCTTCAGAGCGGCGGTCTTTGCCCATGCAATTGGTCCAAGGGTCAGAAGACTTTGTAAGTCTTCTCTGGGAGAAAGCGAGTTCGAGATCTGACTCGCCAGACCAAAAGGCACGTCGAAGTGCGAGGGCGATTCACAAACCGCCCTCGCACGGATCCTATGGTCCATAGGTGGGAGAGATTGCCTCATGGGCGCCTTTAGCAATATACGTTTTGATGACCTAAAAGCCTTGGTCACCGACTTGTCCCGATCCGGCCCTAGATACACAAGCTACCCTACGGCTGTTGAATTCAACACTGAAGTCGATGAATCAAACTGGAGCGCTCATTTGCAAGAAGAGTGCTTGAATTTAGGCGGTGCAACATTACCGCTCTCGCTTTATTTTCACCTCCCGTTCTGTCGAAAGCTCTGTTTTTTTTGTGCGTGCAACAAGGTCGTTACTGACGATTACTCAGTTGTTGATCCATACCTCGATGCGCTAATTCTAGAGTTGGACCAGTATAGAAAGATTCTTTCGTGCCCGGTAGAGATACGCCAAATCCACTGGGGTGGAGGGACTCCGAACTTCTTAAATCCGGAAGCTATGTGCCGGCTTCACGCTGCAACCCGTCGGGTCTTCCCTGTATGCGCTCATGATGCCGAGATCTCTATAGAGATAGATCCGAGGACAACAAGCATTGAGCAAATCGAGACACTTTCAGATTTGGGCTTTAATCGCATAAGCATCGGTGTTCAGGACTTTAACCCAGAAGTTCAAAATGCAATTCACAGGTCTCAGACTTACGAAGTAACCAGAGATATTTGTTTAGAAGCTAGAAGGGTGGGCTTCCCAGGGATCAACATAGACTTGGTTTACGGGCTACCGGAGCAAACAGTTGCGGGCTTCTTAAAAACGATTGGACAAGTCATGGAGCTCAGGCCAGACCGGATTGCTCTTTACGGCTATGCCCATGTCAACTGGCTCAAAAAGTCCCAGAACGCATTTGCCCGCTATACGCTACCGTCTCCAGAAGATCGCGTAGAAATTTTCGTCCATGCCCTCAGGCAAATAACAGACAACGGATACCGCTATATAGGCATGGATCACTTTGCACTCCCTGAAGACGAGCTGAGCAAGGCGCTAGGCAGTGGGCGCCTCGATAGAAACTTCATGGGATATACAGCGCACAAAGAAGTGGACATCATTGGGCTCGGTGTCAGCTCTATCTCTACTTTCCGAGACATGTTCGCTCAGAACACAAAGTCAGTCGAGGCATATGAGCAAACTGTCTCGGGTGGGAAGTTGGCGATAGAGCGTGGATTGGTTCGCAATAGAGATGATGTCCTCAGAGCTTATGTGATTAAGTCGATAATGTGCCAAGGCGAAGTGGACTTTAGAGAGTTTGAAAATCGAGAGATCGGCGAGAGACTACATTTTAGGGAGTATTTCGCTGATGCCCTCTCCGGCATGATTACCTTCTTGGATCGAGAACTCGTTGAACTAAGACCTGATGTCCTAAAACTCACACCGCTCGGGATGCTGTTTGCCCGCAATATCGCGATGCTCTTTGACACATATCTGGGCAAACATTCTGCTTCTGGAAAAGCTACATTCTCACAGTCTGTTTAGATCTGAGAGATTCTCACGAGAATTTGCAGCAATTTTAAATGTATACCCATCGCAAATGAAAATTGCGGTTTTGCGGATAATGAGCAAGTATCGAACTTTTATTGAAAGTGGACGCGGCCTGATCGGCCGCACATTATCTGCGATGGGTGTGTTGTTATTGGCTCGGCCCTTCGGCCTCGCTATATACTGCTCGCTCGATGTGCGCATATACCGAAATTTTGGCGTGGGAGCAGTATATATTTTGGATGTAGGCGAGGGTAGATTTCCCAGTGTATGCAATGATGCGATTTCAGCGCATCGCAAAGGAGAGCAGGTGTCCAGCAGACCAGTGAGTGATGTCGATAAGAATAAACCTTCCACGATTACTCGTGCGTTGGCGGCACCGTTTCGCGGTATTCAAATTGTTCTGGGCAGCCGAGCTTTAATAAAACTTTCGCTCATCCCATGGATGGTGGGGTTTGTCGCTTACGTATTGGCAATGTTTGCTGCCTATTGGTTTCACCATGACGTAGTCGGTTTATTAGTCGGCGACCAGATCGACGGGTGGCTTCAATCTGTTCTCTACGGGTTGGCTTGGTTAGGCGCAGCACTCGTAATGTTTTTCCTTGGATTGTTGTTTAGTGTAATTGTTGTCCTGATAGTCAGCGGCCCCTTTCTCTCAGCGATCGCCGAGAAAACTCTCCGAGATTTAGGAGCACATCTAGAGGAACCATCTAATAGCGGCATATCCGCGACCCTCCTCGGTGGGGCAAAATCAGCAGGGCAGGAGGTGATGAAGCTTGTCTGGCTTGTCCCTCTCTCTATCGCTTCTGTCTCCTTAGGCTTTGTGCCGCTTCTCTCTCCAATAGCGTTTTTGCTTGCTTCCTGGCTTTTGGCCTACGAATTTGTCGACTTATCGCTAGAGCTAGCCGGTCTCTCCGCTGCTGGTCGCTTCAAATTTGCGATTAGGCGATTCGCAACCGTAAGCCTATTCGGTGTCGTCTTGCTCCTTGTGTGGCCATTCGTCGGAATGGTTATTGCCCCCTTCGCCACCGCAGGTGCAAGCTGGCTTCTATCAAAAGAAGAAATATTTCTTAGCTCCAACAAATCTCGTAGGTGAAGCGAGCAACCCTTAAAAGCGAGAGTCATTCGCAAGACCTAGCAGTTCTTAACCGTTCAGGTCCCGGGTAAGTTGGGGCCTCATTGGCGTAGATCTCAAGAACGGTGGTAGCTCTATTGAACGGTTAGTTGTTGTCACCCCCGATTTGCATCCGCAAATCGGCCCTTCAAGGGGCACTCGGGGTGTTTGAGATTTTATGGGCTGAACGGTTACAGCAGTTCTTGAAAATGACCTGGAACCCACGGCCATTAGCTCTGCAATATGGTAGGGTAGTGCCTGCTGCGTGGAGTTAAGCCGCCACAAACTCATCCTCTCAACAAAACAACCTGGAGCCTGCCCAGATCGGGTTTGACGCTATAACCTAAAAAGCGGATAGCTGAATAACCTAAAAATGGGATAGCGAATCAACCTAAAAATCGGGTGAGGGGATGGCCGCTCCATCAGACAAACTTGCTCAATCTCTCGAAGTCTTAAAAGCTCTACAGGACGAGGGAGTAGTTGCGATCAGCAGTTCCAGCATGAATCGAACTCACCGTGAGAGGTTGCTCAAGAGTGGGTTCATAAAGGAGGTGATGAGAGGGTGGTATGTGCCTTCGCGCCCCGATGAACCTCAGGGAGAGAGCACTTCTTGGTTTGCCTCATTTTGGGAGTTCTGTTCTCAATACCTGACGAGTCGATTCGGAGAGGATTGGTGTCTTGGCCCCGAACAATCGCTAAGTATTCACACCGGTAATTGGAGATTGCCTAAGCAGCTCCTAGTCCGTTCGCCTAAAGGCGGCAACAAGCCGACCTCTCTCCCGTATGGGACATCGATGTTTGACCTTCGTTTGGCGATCCCAGAGAGGCGAGAAATCGAAACTAAAAGTGGTATGCAGATAATGAGCTTGCCTCTTGCTTTGGTGAACTGTTCACCAGGCTATTTTCTTTCGATGCCAACTGAAATGCGCACCGCATTGACAATGGTCGCCAATGCCTCTGAGATATTGCGCCCGCTACTGGGTGGTCATCATAGTAAGGTCGCAGGTCGCTTAGCTGGAGGATTTCGCAATATAGGCCGAGACAGTATTGCCGATAACACGGTTGAAGCAATGAGATCTGCAGGGTACTCGGTCTATGAGAATGATCCTTTTGAAGACAAACCATCGATCGCCTTTACTTCGCGCCAAGTCTCCCCATATGTGAACCGTTTGCGCCTGAGCTGGGCAGCGATGCGCGAGCCAGTCCTTAAGCATTTTCCTCAAGTGCCTTGCGGTCCGGTTGATATAACCGAATATCTGCAAGACGTAGAAGATCTTTTCACCACAGATGCCTATCATTCCCTTTCTATCGAAGGGTATCGCATAAGCCCTGACCTCATTGAGCGAGTTCGCAGTGGCAATTGGGATCCGCATTCTAGTGACCGAAGTCATGTCGATGCATTGGCTGCTCGTGGATACTGGCAAGCTTTTCAGGCCGTAAAAGAAAGCTTAAAAAAAGTTCTTGGCAAAAATCCGGCAGGCTCGGTTGTCGAAGAGGATCATGAAAAATGGTACAGAGCATTGTTCGCCCCAAGCGTGAGTGTAGGTGCTCTCGATGCTAAAGACTTAGCAGGGTATCGCAATCACCAAGTCTATATTCGCGCCTCAATGCATGTACCACCAAAACATGAAGCTGTCCGCGATTTGATGCCAGCCTTTTTCGAACTACTAAAGACTGAAGATGAACCTCTTGTAAGAGCGGTTCTCGGGCATTTCTTTTTTGTTTACATACACCCCTACATGGACGGTAACGGCCGCATAGGTCGTTTCTTGATGAACGTCCTATTGGCTGATTGTGGCTGCCCGTGGACAGTGATCCCCGTAGAGCGTCGCAATGAGTATATGTCGGCATTGGAAAAAGCGAGCGTTGATCACGATATAATTCCGTTCGCCGAATTCTTGCGCAGCATCATGGTGGTGAGCTAGAGCAACGGGGTTTTGGAGCTTTTTAAGGCCCGCCACCGAAGCCCTGACACAGTTCCAGGATAGTTAAACATAACGTAATGAAATGTTGTCGCGGGAAAATAGGGGGCAAAAGATGGGAATGTGGAACTACCTGCTAAGAGCGGCTAATAGTCTAGTGTCAGGAATCCGTCCTTGGCGAGTGATAAGCGGCGTATTAGTGTCTGCTGCGATTACTGCATTGGGGGGCTTTCTCATTCTCGATAAAGTTAAGCAACCGAACTTGCCAGAGCAACAACTGGCTTCAGTTTCGCTCATCTTTGCAGCTTTCTGTTTAATAGGCTTGTTCGCCGGTGGAATAATGATCGGCTGGAAGACACAACGATCCTGGGTCAGCAATATCTTTCTTTACTTTCTTGCCGTTGCATGGGCGATTCCCTGCCTAAGTTTCTACTTCTTGAATTCTTTATCATTCGAGTCCTCATTTACCGTTTTTAATACCTTTTTGCCCATTACTTCTGCAGGGCTTGCCGCCATCTTTGGTGGTGGTGCATTGGGTCGTGGCATTCAACTGTTATTGTGCCGAAACCGAAATAGGAAGGCATCCGATTTGAGTCTAGGGAAAGGAGATGCACTAACTAGGGAACATTGCGATACACAGATTACGCTGAAGGTTCGTGTGTTGAACGTAAGCTTTTTATTGCTTTGTTTGCTCGCCGTATATCCCATTATGCCTGTTTTCTTCATGTCGATTGATGATGGTGCGAGAGTGTTGAAACGAGTTATAGCGGTAAGGCCGCCCTTGATTGACACGACAAGCCAAGAGGTAATCAGTGGTGTAGTGAAATATCTTTTGCAACAGGAAAATACTTGTCGTGAGACTTCCGTCAGCTCTGCAAGTAGCAGCAAAGAAAAATATGTAGTTGTTGATTCTAGGACGGAGGTCAGCACCTCCCATATAAGTGATGCGCAATTGTCTAGTGAATTTAAGGAGACTAATTTCTGGAGCGTAGGTGAGCCTGCGGTAAGAGGAATACAGCAGTCAGTTAGCGAACATCCAGAAGGGTTTACAGTGGCCCTACCCGCAGGAGTCCCCGGCAAAGTAATTGATATTGGCAGGTACGAGTGTGGACCGCTGACATGCCCTATGAAAGAGGATCTGTGGTTTGTTTGGGAAGACCGTGCGTGGAGAAATTTATTGGCTAGTTATCCAAATGCTGTATGTTGGGTTTCAGTGTGGCCAGTGGGGTTCTCGTCGAGCGGCACCAAAGCTATAGTTAGGATGTTCCTTGGCCCTACCCCTCATGGTGCGGCAGCTACAGCGTTATTAGAGAAATATTACGATGGTTGGAAGGTCACCCATTACGAGCCAGCTTATTACTAAGCTTTACTTATCTTTCATTGGACCTTCGGCCACGTTTCCACGTGCCGCCACCACCACCTCCCCGTTTAAGACACAAAATTCGCGAATCTGGCGATAACCAACGGCATGGCATGTCAGAATAAAATTCTAAATTATCAGCATCAACGTGGAGAGGTCTCTCTATACCTGCTCGTCTTTATTCCTGTGATGCTTGTTGTCTCAGTCTTCGCTATAGACTTTGCCCAGTGGTTTTCGGCACGCACTCGTTTGGAGTCTGAGGTGGATAGGATTGCCTTATTGGGAGCTCGTTACCTACCAGATGAGTCTCAGGCGAGATCCGTGGCCTTGGCTGAAATTCGGTCTGGACTTGGGGATGCGATTGCTGAGCAAGCGAGCGTGTCTGTAAACTACGGCTGCGTCATAACAGTCTCTCTGCGCGCAACAATAGATCACTCCTTCGCGTCCCTTCTCTCTTCACTAAGCGCAAAGGACATCAAGCCACTTTCTGTTTCTGCTGAAAGCTCAGCCCAGCTCGTTCCTTCGGATATTGTGATCGCTGTATCTGATGGGCAAACACTTCGGCCTGGTCTAAGGGCTGACGTTGGTTCGGGTCCAGAAGATGTTTGGGGAGACTCTTCTACATGGCCAGCCTCCACATATTTTGAGCATACAGAGTTTGCTCCGCGCCCAGGTCTTCCCGGGGAGAGCTGGCGCTGGTGGGATGACAGCCGTTTCCCGCGATGGGCAACGCAATCGTGCTTTAATCCAGCCCTGAGCGCGATCAAGCAGGCGACTCTTAGCCTAATAGACAATATCGACGGTGTAGGGTTCAATCGCCTCTCACTGCTCTGGTCTCCGGGAAACGATCCAGCTCTTGGCTTTAGTGTTGCCAGAGAAATAGATGGCGCACCTGGTGGATATGTCGCCAAAGACAGTAAGGTTCGCTCTCGTTGGACTGACAAAGAAGATCTCAACTTTGACCTAGGTGATTCTTCATGCGTGCTCTTTTCCGAGCCCACTTCGACGAGAAGCAATCTCTACGCTCTCCCTCTCGCGCCTACTGGAATCCCTGACCTTTCAGCAAGCTGCCCATCGCCTATAGTAGATTTTTTCCCTGGCTCTATTCACGATCCATACCACACGATTGCTCAGTGTTATATGAAAGATCAACTGCTTATCAGGGAAGCGCTCTACTGGCGCTCAGCATCCTTATCTGGTGATTTCAACATCAAGGCAGTTCTGAACAAAGCTGTTCAAGAGCTATCTTCAGGAACAGGGAGCACTGATGCGCAAGCTAGCCTAGCCGGCAATTTATCGCGCAATCCTCTTCGCAAAGTGATAATCCTAACGAGCGCAATCTCCCCTCTCGATGAAGAAACAAAAGAGCTTGTTACTAAACTGACCGAAGTTCTAAATGGTGGAGAAGTAGTCATTGCGATCTTCGCACATCCCTGGCTCACAGAGGCAGATGAACTCATTGCAAAAGCAGAAATGTATAGGGAGTTTTTTGCTGCGATAAATGCTCAATCACAGAAAAGTCTAGCCTCGTTGTCAGTGGCTAGATCTGGCGAAGATCTGTTAGGGAAAATCATTCCGAATATTGTTGCAAAGGGAAAGATCGTGAGCTTAAGGAGAGCAGATTGATGAGCCGTCAGCTATGGCAAAACGATCGCGGAAACTCAATCTTGACTCTCCTCTTGTTTATTCCGCTAGGTTTGGTTTTTCTTTTTGGAATCACTCAAGTTGCCCTTTTCATGATCGATAGGTCAACGATCATGGATGAAGTCCGGTCAGCACTGAACGCAAAATTCGCATCCAGTAAATCCGACACACTCGACCGAAGCAGCCCTGAAGGCATCTCTTTATCCGATAGAGATTTGCGATTGAGAATCGAGCACGTCGCCAAAGAGATTGGGCAGTCCTTAGCAAATAGCCTCTGGATCGACGACTGGCAAAATTCGCCACGCCTTCACATTGAAATCCGAGCAGTCGTGCTTGATATAGATCCAGATAGCGGTGCAGTATTGATGGCCTCGTATCCTGAATCTCTAGTAGTGATAGCAGGCAACCTATCGACTTCTGCTCTCTCTCCAAAGAACCAAATCTCGGAGATCCTAAAAGAAGATGCTTCAAGCTCGCGCTACCCTCCATCAAGTTTTTCCATACCGATTGGATACATCCACAATCTCCAAGATCCCTCACCTAAGAAACAATACGTCGAGAAAGCCATCATTATTTACGCAGGTGTCGCCGCAAAACCACGCAGCCTAGCTGGCAAGTACATAGAGGCATTACTCGGTCAACCTCTGGTGATAATCAACGAGCAGACAAACAGCCCTCGAAACCAACTAAACTACTAGCCTCAGAAAGCCCAAAAAACGTCACTTCACTTGGATTGCTCACAAGGTGCCCCTTCATAAGGTGCCTGGCACTTTTAAAATGGCACTTTTAAAATGTAAATTGGCACTTCAACGTGTAATCATAAAAACCGGAGGCACGAACCTCTCCACTCTGGTGGTGGTGCTGATATTGGTGCCAGGCACCATCATCGAAGAATGATGGACTCTCATTTCCCATCCGCTTGCCTTACAAATCGCTTTTATCACGCTGTCTCGGCTTGCTCTTTTGCTGTGCTTAGTATAGCCTCACCCGTCCATTCTCGGGCTGATATAAACGCGAAAGATTTAGCTACCGTGTGTGATAAGTCTCAAAAGACGCGCGCGGTGGTGATTCGCCTGAGAGATTATATTCACCGGAAAACCATATTTTTTAGGCGAGGAGCGTATGAATTACGCAGTCATTAAAACAGGCGGCAAGCAATATCGTGTTGAGCTGGGCACCGAGTTGAGCGTGGAAATTTTGGAAGGTGAACGCGGTCAATCGGTAGAGTTCGGCGAGGTTCTTCTCGTTTCCAATGGTGGGGATACCGTTATAGGATCTCCACTAGTTGAAGGGGCCAAGGTCACAGCTGAGATACTCGCCCAGCATCGAGGCGAAAAGCTCATAGTTTTTAAGAAAATTCGTCGACACGGCAAACAGCGTAAGATGGGCCATCGGCAAAATTTGACCAAAATAAGGATCAAAGAAATCTCGCAAGCAGCAGTGGAATAGTTGCTGCTTAAGATTGTCTTCATACTGGATCCGGAAATTCAATAAGGGAAAAGAAACATGGCACACAAGAAGGCGGGGGGCTCGTCAAGAAATGGGCGCGACTCGCGTGGACAGAGGCTTGGCGTGAAGCGTTTTGGTGGAGAAACTGTAAAGTCGGGCAATATTTTGGTTCGTCAGCATGGATCTACTTTTCATGCAGGCAAGAACGTATCTGTCGGGTCTGACTTCACCCTCTTCTCTTTAATAGA
>Ga0247840_10004596_pt1 | contig 21640 bp, 21 predicted proteins | sample LaCruzMarch2015__FD_192404 | JGI IMG/M metagenome (GOLD analysis project Ga0247840, IMG submission 192404) | Freshwater microbial communities from meromictic Lake La Cruz, Castile-La Mancha, Spain - LaCruzMarch2015_17m | ecosystem: Environmental > Aquatic > Freshwater > Lake | place: Spain... | reverse complement strand
AGGGAGCGGTGCTCGGGTCGTGCTGGAAGTCCTGACACCAGACCGGTCGATTCTCGCGGATGGAAGTTCCGACGGGGCCGCGTCCGGAGGGATCGCCGGGGTTCTGGGAAATCTCGATTCCATCCAGGTATTCGGTTCCCCTGCCGTATGCGACCTCGCTGCGGATCCTCCCCTCCGGGCCCTCGGCCCGTCCGATCCAAGCCATCGTCATGCCGCCGGTCTCAACAACCACCCTGCAAATCGTGGCCAGCAATTCCGCACGATTGTTGCAACGCACGATCGCATGGTTGGACTGACTCAAGGCAGAGTAGAGACGGGAGAGGCGTTGAATTTTCCCGGCTGCGGCCTTTTGGGCTGTGATATCGACAACCACCACGACGAAATTCCCCGGCGAGGAACGGAAGGCACTGACCTTGAAGTGCCGGTCAAGTGCCGCGCTGAATTCCTCGAATTGCACACTCTCCCCGGTCATTGCAACCCGCCCGTAGCGCTCGATCCAAAACGGCTCCACGTCCGGCATGACCTCCCTGACCGTCTTCCCAAGAATTCTCTCCGCACTCAGACCGGTCATTTCCTGGAATGCCGGATTGACTGCCAGGAAGCGGTAATCCACCGGCAATCCATGCTCGCCAAGAATGATTTCATGCAGTGCGCAGCCATCGAGCATGTTCTCGAAGACCATTTGGTAGATCTGTGGCTGGTGGGGTGTCATATCCTCCTCCCTAGGGAGCATTTTGCGGCCCAAGGCCGGCACAGTGCAAGCATTGTCTGGGGGCATTGACGGGAGTTTGCCAATGAGATACACGCATTTTGTGGAAACGAACTACGCCTCGGACAAAGTATCCGGACTGCCGCGGAAGCCGGGGGACAGACTCTGACTGAGACATCCCCGCCCCTTGTTCCCAATCCCCGAACCAACCGGAACCATTCCATGATCTCCATCACCCTGGACGGAAAAACAGCCCTGATCACTGGCGGTGGCCAGGGATTGGGGGCGGAAACGGCGCGCCCTCCGCGTCAGGCCGGAGCCAATGTTGTCGTCACTTTTTACGAAGAACGAGCGGGCGCAAACAGGGTGAAGGCGGAAGCGCTTGCAGCCGTCATCGGCTTCTTCGGCCAGGCCAACTACGCTGCTGCCAGAGCAGGCTTCGTAGGGCTCACGAAATTTTTCTCCCGCGAGCTGGGTCGCAAGGCCATAACGGTCAATGCCGTCTCCCCCGGCGTCGTCCTCACGGACATGGGCAAGAGCATCCCCGAGGAAGTACGCGCCGGGATGCTCAAACTAATCCCGCTCGAAAAATTTGCCGGGCCCCGCGACATCGCCAACGGGATCCTCTTCCTTGCAAGCCCCATGGCGTCCGACATCACCGGCCAGACATTGCACGTCAATGGCGGTTGGGTGGGGTGACCATGGAGGTCCGAAGAAAACTTTGTACGGCGGATGATGCCGTGAGCCGGATCTCCGACGGCGTTACGCTGGTCTGCGGGGGCTTTGTCGGAGCCGGACACCCAGAGGCACTGACTGTTGCCTTGGAGCGGCGGTTTCACGAGACCGGCCTGCCGCGGGATCTGACCCTTGTCTATGCCGCCGGCCAGGGAGATGGCAAAGCCCGCGGCTTGAACCATCTCGCTCACACCGGCCTTCTGCGGCGTGTGATCGGGGGCCATTGGGGTCTGGCACCGGGTTTGGGGCGGATGGCGGTCAACGGGGAAATCGAGGCCTACAATTTCCCGCAAGGGGTCATCTGCCAGTTGTTTCGGGATATTGCCGCCGGTCGCCCGGGATGCGTGAGCCGCGTGGGACTTGGCACTTTTATCGATCCGGATCATGGCGGTGGTCGCCTGAACGCACGCACGCCGCCGGCGCTTGTCGAAAAAGTCTCCCTGCGTGGGAGGGAGTGGCTCCTCTATCATTCCTTCCCGCTGGATGTCGCCCTCATCCGCGCCACGGCTGCAGACTGCCACGGAAATCTCTCGACCCACAGGGAAGTTATCCGGGGCGAAGTGCTGCCCATCACCCAGGCGGTCCGGAATTCGGGTGGTATTGTGATCGCGCAGGTCGAAGAGATTCTGGACCACGCATTGGTTCCCCAGAACGTGGCCGTTCCCGGGATTCTGGTTGATCATGTGGTGGTGGCGGACCCAAGCGAGCATCCGCAAACCTTCGCGGAGGATTTCAACGAAAAGTATGTGCTGCCAGCCCCTTGCGGCGCGTCGGAATTCGGAGGGAACCGCCTGCCCGACGGGCCCCGCAGAATCATCGCCAGCAGAGCCTGCGACGAACTTCAACCCGGGATGATCGTCAATCTCGGAATCGGCATGCCGGAGGGAGTCGCCAGGATTGCCGCAGAGCGCCGGATGATCAACGCGATCACCCTCACCGTCGAGAGCGGCCCCATTGGGGGAACTCCCGCCGGTGGGCTCTCATTCGGAGCATCGGAATATCCCCAGGCGATCGTGGACCAGCCATCCCAATTCGATTTTTACGACGGCGGCGGACTCGATTTTGCCGCGCTCGGTGCAGCCCAGATCGATGGGGAGGGCAGCGTGAATGTGTCCCGTTTTGGCTCGCGCGTGGCGGGCGTTGGCGGCTTTGTCAATATCGCACAGTCGGCGCGCAAGCTGGTTTTCTGCGGCACCTTCACCTCGGGCGATCTGGAAGTGGTCATCCGAGACGGCCGCTTGCAGATCACCCGTGAAGGCCATACGAGGAAGTTTCTGTCCCGCGTCGAGCAGGTTTCGTTCTCCCCGGCCCTGGCGCTCGGAAGCGGACAGGAAGTTCTCTATGTGACAGAACGGGCGGTTTTTCGTCTGGTGCCGGGAGGACTCGAGTTGATGGAAATTGCTCCCGGAATCGATCTTTCCCGCGATATTCTCTCCCACATGGATTTTGTTCCCCTCATCACCTCACCAAAAGAAATGCCGCCCCATTGCTTCGCTTGAATTATATGAAAACCGATTCGGAAATCTTCATCGTATCCGCCAAACGCACGCCCTTCGGACGCTTCCTCGGCAGCCTCTCCGGTCTCTCTCCGGTGGAACTCGCCGTCGCCGCTGGAGAAGCCGCACTCTCCGGTATCGACCGTGCCAAAATCGATCTGTGCGTGCTCGGCAATGTCCTTGGTGCCGGTCACGGGATGAACATCTCCCGCCAAATCGCACTGAAGCTTGGCCTGCCCGAAGAATCGCCAGCCTTCACGGTGAATCAAATGTGCGCATCGGGCATGACGTCCGTTCTCCAGGGCATCCAGGCCATCCGCGCAGGGGAGGCCGGCGTCGTCCTGTGCGGGGGCACCGAGTCCATGAGCCAGGCTCCCCGCCTGGCAATGGAAAGCCGGACTGGAAAAAAACTCGGCGATGGGCGCCTGGTGGATTCCGTGCTGTGCGATGGATTGATTGATCCCTCCTCCAGCACTCACATGGGGAACACGGCGGAACACCTCTCCGAACTTTGCAGGATCCCCCGCGGGGCTCAGGACGAGTTCGCTGTTCGAAGTCACCGGAATTGGTGCGCGGCTGAAACCCGCGGAGCATTCGCTGCCGAACGAATTGTCATGAAGGAACTTTCCACCGATGAGCAAGCCCGCCCGGATACCTCGCTGGAAAAGCTCTCCCAGCTCCGCCCCGCATTCCGGCCCGACGGCACGGTCACCGCAGCCAATGCCTCGGGCATCAATGACGGTGCCGCCCTCATTCTGCTGGCCGGAGGAAAAGCCTGCATCAGCAACAAGTGGATACCGCTCGCAAAAATCACAGGCTGGAGCACGGTGGGTTGCGACCCGCAAACCATGGGGCTGGGACCCGTGCATGCCATTCGCAAATTGTGCGCGCGTTTCGGCCTGGAGGCCGGTGCATTCGACGCGCTGGAAATCAATGAGGCCTTTGCCGCCCAGGTTCTCGCGTGTTTGCACGAACTCGGAATCTCCGACTTTTCGAAAATCAATACCTGCGGCGGGGCCATCTCGATCGGTCATCCCATCGGTGCCAGCGGAGCCCGGCTCACCGCCCACCTCGCCCACCGGATCGCCTCCGGTGAAGCAAAAACGGCCCTCGGCAGCCTGTGCGTCGGCGGAGGGATGGGCATCGCCCTCGCCCTCGAAATGGCCTGACTTTCGCCCCCATTTTACTGCCGGCCTTGCAGATGGAAGTGCAGTGAACTGACCTGACCCCCGAAAAGTGGACGTGACAAAACTGGAGATCTACTCAAAGAGAAAGGGAGTAGAAAATCATGAAAAGAAGTCGGACAGTTCGAGGCAGATTTCCTTGAAACGAAGAGAGACCAACTCCCAAAAAATTGAGTTTACGCTGCCAATTCGCTGCCAAGAATTTGCGCTTTTGCGGCTCTCCATCAAACAATGGGGATGAGGGAGGAAAGGAGGCAGAATGAGAGCCGTGAAAATAGGAATCAGAGGCTACCGCTATGTGCGGAGCGAAAGTGAGGAGAAGGAAATCGTGCATGTGGAACTGGAGGGCAGGCCGAAGGTCTGCCCTCGGTGCGGGAGTTCAAATCTAGTGGGCAAAGGCAGGTATGAGAGGAAGGCGAGGCACCTGGACACCTTCGGGCGGAGCAGCGAACTGCGAGTGGCCACAAGTCGGCAGCAATGCCGGGGCTGCGGCCGTGGAAGCGGAGCACGGAACCGTGGCGGGAAAGCATTTACCGGGATCATGATGCCGGGATCTGTGCCACGAGGATGGCGAAGACCCGGGAGCTGGGCAGCGCAAGCGTGGAGCGCATCTACGCGGAGTTTACGAGCCGCAAGGCGCGGGAGCGCCTGAGTCTGGAGTGCCCGCAGGTGCTCGGGATCGACGAGCATCGGGTGCATCTGGATCAAACCGCTGAAGCTCAAGTTGGCGCAGATGAAAACCCTGGTGCCAGCTACAAGGCCAGCAGGGAAGGTTTTGTCGTGGCTGTTTCGCAGACCCACGACCCAGCCATGGCCGCTTTCTGGCCGTGCCTGGTGCTGGATGCCCGGGGCGTCGGGATGCCAAAGAGCGCGTCGCGCTCGATGAGTTGTCCCCCGCAGTGCAGGAGCATTGGGTTGTTGGTGGCTGGTCGATGCTGGGCAATGACCTGGGGTGCCAGAACTTCGGCTTCGAAGGTGGCACCTGCGTTTTCTTCAATGAGATGAATCATGGTATGTTTATGTTTTGGGTTTGTGTGAAATCCCATGTGACGAGTGTCGCCACGTGGGAAGGTGAGTTGCTTGACATGCCAAGCGGCTTGGCATACGTGTGACGTATGCTGAAAAGTGATGTGATATCTTCCTATCAAGCGGCCATCGGTCGGATTGGCGGAAGCAAGTCGAGCCCTGCCAAGAAGGCGGCAGCACGCGCTGCGGCCTTCAAGCGATGGGGGCGTGATACCGTGCCCATGCTTGAAATCGGCAATTTGAATGACGGCACTTGGTATTCGGGAAAGGGCCGCAATTCTGATATTGGATTGTGGGACAGCAGGAGCCGATGTTTTTGGGTCACCTGCATTGTGGATTCAATCGATCCATTGGCCTTTCCTCTGCCCGGAGCTCGAAGAGTCCGGATGAAACGTGAGCGCCATGTTTCTGACGACGGGACGTTTCAACCACGAAAGCCGGTCAGTTAATGTTCACCGGGGCGGAGGCCATTCGACAAAGTCTGTTGGTGTTGGGGCAGAAGATTTCCCGATCCGGCCGGGGGCGGGTTTGCGTGGTGATCTGTGGCGGATCCGCACTCAATCTTTCGGGGCTGATCGCGCGGACAACCGAGGATGTGGACGCTTTGGGAGTGGAAACAGGGGCGTTAGAAATTGAATCGCTTCCTGAGTGGCTGCTCCAATGTGCAGAGGAAGTTGCCAACGAATTGGGGCTTGAGGAGGAATGGTTTAATGATGCGGCATCCGTCTTGAAAAGCTTTGGGTTTCCCCAAGGGATGATGAAGCGGGCACGCCGGGAGCAAGGGTGCCCCCGGCAACTTGGCGGTGTCGGTCAGAGTTTGACGCTCTGGAGAGAGCGCAGTGTCTGGCGGACTTGGTGGATTTCTTTCTCACCGGCTTTCTGATCACGGACTGACTGCTTGAGCAGGGTCGTGATCTCCGTGACGCTGATGAGGGCTTCACGGAAGGTTGCCTTGAAGGCATCGAGTTTCTCGATGGCAGCTTCGATGGCGGGCTTTTCCGGTGTGGAGCGGTTGGCTCCGTTGAGATGGGACGTTGCAGCCCCGTTGGTGTGATGGCCGTTGGTTTCGGTCATGGGTCTTTCTGGTTGTGGCTCGCTGGGAGCCTGGGTTTCTGGTGCGGGTTGAGTCGGTTCTGTTGGTGGCACATCCGCCACTCGTAAGGGCATGACGACCATTTGCCTGCCATGGTAGAGAACACGGACGATCTCGCGCCGGATGTGAGGCGAGGAGTGCGTGAATCGTGCCATTGGTCTGAATTTTTGAAGGCTCTGGCAGTAAAGACATCGCCTTCAGAGGATTATACCAGAAATTGAGCGATTTCATGGTGAGGGGGAAACTGACTGCCCGGCGTGCAACCCCGGCAGAATATTGTGAAAATCTTGGTATAATCCTTTGGAAGCAGGCTGTTTGCCGGTTTCCACCAACCGGATGGAGAATTTTTCCGTCCACACTTAACCCTCAATCATCCGAGAGGAGGTGAGAAAGATGACTCCAGTCCAAATTATTGCCCTGGTCCTGGCTGCGGCTGCTAAAATCGTCGAGCAGAGCGACCGAAGGGGGAGGTAGTCAGCGGCAGTCACGCCGCAAATGGCCCAGAACTTCCGGGAAGGAAGGTCTGGGTCATTTTTTTACCTGTGAGACTGAAGTCGGACAGTTCATGACAGATTTCCTTGAAACGAAGAGAAACCAACTCCCAAAAAATTGAATTTCCGCTGCCAATTTGCTGCCAAGAATTTGCGCTTTTACCCGTTTTTTTGCGTTTGAATGGGTGGGAATGAGTGTCTATGAAAAATTCACTTAACTCATTGAAAATGTGAGATTTCCACTTGAAACCAAGTGGCAGCGCGTACGGGAGTCGAACCCGTGCGCCAGCCTTGAGAGAGCTTGTTCTTACTCTGTAGAGGCATCCGTGTTGCTATTTTGTTGCACTTTTTGGATTGTCCGGATGGACGAAACAATCTCCGAAGAATTGCGAGGAGGATCTTCATGTGCGGGATTCTGGCAAAGGAGGAGGGGTTGGATCGGTCTTCCTTGTCAGAAAATAGATGGACAGTGCCAGAACAAGAAGTCCGACAGGGCACAGAAGTATCCCGATTGTCGTCGCCATGAGGCTGTCCCCCACGGCGAGAGCCACATGTCGAGGGTCTGATACACCGGTCTTGCCCAGGATCGCAAACGCATGGGACATATTCAATACCGTCAGAAGCAGGCCCCACAGTGGGCTGAGGGTAAGCAAGCCCCCACAGACGATGCCGGTGATGGAGAGAGTGCGTTTGTTCACGGTGTTTTTGAGAGTTCCTGGTCCACAGCTGTCTTGAGCAATTCAATCAGCTCGGCATCCATGAATTCGTAGTCGTCGGGAATATCCAGGGATCTCATGGGCGGGATGGATTCTGCAGGGAACTGGAATCTGATCCTGGCCGCATGCTTCCGTTCCATCACCAGAACAAGATCAGCCCAGTGTAAATCGTTTTCTCTCATCCTTCTCTTGCTGCTCTCGCTCACCCCTGCTGACCTTGCCGACATTCTGGGGTCGTCACGAAATAATCGCTCGGCAGTCGGGCTTCTTCGTTGATTTCTACCGCAGACGAAGAGGATTTTTATGGGAGCTGTGGTCATGGGATCCTCTCCATCCATTCCTCCACTGCCCAGTTGTCGAAAGTATCAGCATCCTGATCCGTCTCGCTCAGCGAAATCTTGTAAACGTGGAAGTTGCGTTCTGCGTCCCAATGCGATGCGATCACAAATCCAACCAGCGCCCCGACACCGGGGAATACGACGCAGACCTTGTCGAGCTCACGATATTTGGGTTCCGGTATCACGGGGATTTCTGGGTGGGTGGAGACGATTATCACGGGAGGACAGGGTTGAAAACCATCATTCCCTCGCTGGCATCTGTGCTCGGAACAGATACCTTCTTCTTCATGCAAGTGACCAAAGTGAAATACGCCCTCTGGGCAGCCGACTGGCAGCGCTGTCTTCATTTTTACCGTGATCTCTTCTCCGGGGAGGTAACCAGAGAATTCGAGGTTTGGAGCGAACTTTTTACTGTCCTTGCTGCTTCGGATGAACCGAGAAAAAGTCAGGCCATTTACTCTCCGTCCTCTTAATCTGAATGGTCAAAATGAAAATTCGAGGCAATAACTCGCTGGCGGATGCACGAAATAGGTTCCGAGCACTGAAGAGTTTCGACTCATCTTGGGAAACACTTTTCATGCGTTTAAGGAGATCTTGCATGAGCGAATTGCCTAGGACCAATTTTTGAGCTTTTGCCCGTATCTTTGGTTCCTCGAGTGTGATGCCAGCCCGTCCATGGGCAAAATCATTACGAATTCGTCGCAACAAATGTAAATCATGGTGGAAGACAGGCGGTATAAGACCCAACCTGAACGCTAGTTCGATTCGCGAACCAAAAGATTCGAGCGGTGAATTTAGTCCAAGTAATGGACTACTGTGCTTTAATTCGGGCAAAAAATACGCTTCAAGTAACTGATGCATGAAAAAGTCGATCTCAGCAACAACAAGAGCGGTCGCAGATCGATCGTCTTCTGCAAAGAATTCTTTAAGAACGCGGTTCAAATAGCCGAGTCCCTTTCCAAGTTCATTGCTGGTCATATTCCCCATGACTTTCTATCCTCCTCTTTTATGAGCTCAACAAGATCCTCAGGATAGGTTTTCGATATTGGATCTAAGGGTTTAAGCGTTATTCCTATCACGCAAATATGACTAGCCAACATCACCGCGGTAGCAACAAATCTCGTTGCTGAATTGTCTCCCTCTTTGCCCCTGTTATCGCCCGCATCAATCCATTGTTGTCCAAACTGGAGTGTATAGCACAGCTCTCTAAATGGCTCCTTATCGAGGCATAATCCAGCTCTGCCATGCGCGAATTTATCCCGAATTGCGTTAATTACTCTAAGGTCATCAACCCATTCAGGCTTCAAGAGTCCAACTCGGAACCCCAGTTCAATCCGAGTTGTGAAGGTTGCGCCTCCCTCAAGAAGAAAATCTCGCCCATCGCGAGATGGCACAAGATACGCTTGTAATAACAGCTTAAGCAGACGATCAATCTCAGCTCCCAACAGCACAACTCGGAACCTGTCTGATTTCTTGAGCATCTCCTGTGTAGCAAGATTGAATTGCTCTATTTCCTGATGAAAATTGATATTCTTCTCGCTCATTCTCCCACTGTTCCAAACATACTGAGCTTAGTCAGCGTAGCACCAAGCGTCAATCTTGCCTTTCCTTGTTATGGGCGGCCAAAATCAAACATACCCATATTTTCAGGTCACTTTATCCTCCTCAACAAGCAGGACACATTGAGGCTGGGAGCTGGCTGACATCATGGCAAACCCAAGTGGTCTGCCCGGTGCCGCAAGTGTCTTTTCGGTTGATACCATGAATGCTCCTGCTGGCGATAAATCCGAAGAAAAAGAGAAGGCCAGCGAACGCACACCGGGGGTTTGGGGGCAGGTATCCTTTCTGGGAAGCGGGAGCCCTGCGGCAATCGTGCGGATCAACTCCGCTTCCGTGGCCTTGAGGCCCTGCAGTTCAGCCGTTGCCGAGATTTTGAAATTGATCCCCTGGTTGTTCATGCTACCTTTCTCCCATGGGCATTTTCCTTGGCTTTATCTTCTTCGGCAGCCTTGTGCAGTTGATTGCCCTCGCCCTCGGCGGCAACCGCATGGACCAGCGCCGCTGGAAGTGATCTGCTGATCTCGTAGTTGTCTTCCTTCGCAGGCACCTGCCCTGACAACGTCTCACTTGTGGCGGCCAACACGAAGAGCTGACACAATGCCTGCTTCAGTATAAAGAGGAGCGGTGCAGGTCATTTTCCAGTTCGCTGGTGACCCGGAATTTTACATCGTTAGAGGATGTCATGCGACGGTGATGCCTCCAATGACCTGCCCGCATTGCGGTCAGGTTGGGTGCTTGTTGCCGCATGGATATTACTCCCGTTCGATCACAGCAGCACATAAAGCAGGCGTCTTGCATCTTCTGATCCGAAGGTTCTTCTGCTGGGCAACCGGCAGGACGGTCAGCATGTTGCCGAATTTTGCCCAGCCCTACCGGCTCGTGCGGAACTCGACCGTTCAAAAGTTCTTCTCCGGCGAATGCATGGAGATTGACGTGATTCGCTGGACCCCTTTGCTCGCACGTTACTTGAGACGATTCACCTCATGGTTCCCCGTGCTTTTGGAAATTACGGTGGAGCATTCTGGTCCATCTCCCCCAATGCCCGAACATATTTGGCGCTTCTTCGTGGCCACATGGGGAGAGCTGCCCGCTGCCACCCTTCATCTGGTTCGGGTTTTTCGCATCACGGCATTCGGAAGATATTGCTGTCATCAGGCTCCCAAAAACCAACTGCGGAGAAATGAGACAGGCCAATCGTTGTAACCGCGTCCACACAACTTGTTTGTTCCATTCGAGGCGAAGAGCGGAAAACTGCCGTCCATTGAATGAGAACTGCCAAATGGACCAAGGCCAGGTGCGGGGATACCCGCCAAGGGAGTCCGATTCTAAATGGAGGGCTCCCGCAGAGTGTGAATCCTCTCTGAACTTTTCTGGAGTAACGAGGGCTTCTGGGGAGGTGTGCCCGAAACACCGAAACAACCGCCGTGAAAACCTGCGGGTGCGATTCCGGTTCAACCAGGTGAACCCTTGGCGAGCCATGAGTGGCAATGTGTTTTGTTCTTTGTGCTCACCATGCGGGCACGCGCACGCGGCCTTCGGGGTTAGGATCTCAGCCAGGCAACGCTCCAGACCACCCCGGAGGCTTTCCGCATTTTCTCCACTATTCCATGATTGAGCCTCAACCGCCAGATCTGATCCGTGTCGCTGCTTACGTGCGGATGTCAACCGAGCACCAGAAATACTCCACCAGCAACCAGATGGATGTCATTCGCGAGTATGCGAGGACCCACGGCATGGAAATCGTGAAGGTTTACTCAGACGAGGGCAAAAGCGGTCTGAATATCAAAGGGCGCGATTCTCTCTCAAAAATGATCGCGGATGTCGAAAACGGGAAGACCGGATATTTTCATATCCTCGCATACGATGTGAGCCGGTGGGGACGCTTCCAGGATGCGGATGAAAGCGCGTATTACGAATACATCTGCAAACGGGCAGGGATCTCCGTTCACTATTGCGCCGAGCAATTCCAAAATGACGGTAGCCTTGGTTCATCGATGGTGAAAACGATGAAGCGTTCGATGGCTGGCGAATACAGCCGTGAACTTTCAACAAAGGTTTTCCAGGGCGCATGCCGCCTGATCCAGCTCGGCTTCAAGCAGGGAGGCACGGCAGGATATGGCCTGCGCCGCATGCTCATCGACCAGTCCGGAGAAAAGAAGGCGATGCTGAAAATGGGCGAGCATAAAAGCATTCAGACCGACAGGGTGATACTTGTTCCGGGTCCTTCAGCCGAAATTAAAAATGTGCGGTGGATGTATCAGACATTTGTAAAGCACGGCAAAACCGAGATGGAGATTGCCTTGTCATTGAATGAGCGCGGGGTTCTCACCGATTTCGAGCGGGAATGGACTCGTGCCACGGTTCACGAAGTCCTCACGAACGAAAAATACATTGGTAACAACGTCTATCACCGCACTTCATTCAAACTGAAGGCGAAGCATGTGGCAAATCCGCCCGACAAATGGATTCGGGCAGATGGGGTGTTCGAGAAAATTGTGGATCCGAAGCTGTTCGTCGCCGCACAAGAAATCATCATTGCCCGCAGCAGGAAACTCAGCGACGAGGAAATGCTGGAAAAGCTGCGAGAGGTTCTTCAGAAGAACGGCCGCCTCTGCGGCATATTGATAGATGAGAGGGAGGATTTCCCGTCCAGTTCGGCGTATCGGCATCGGTTTGGAAGTTTGGTGTCGGCTTACCGGCTCATCGGCTACGATCCGCAAATTGACTACAGCTTCATCGAAACTAACCGGAGGCTCAGACTGCAACACCCGGAAATTGTAAAATCCGTGATCGAGCAGATTCAGAAATTGGGAGCTGTTGCCCTTTACGACACTGAGACAAATTTGCTCCACGTCAACGGGGAGATTCGTGTTTCCATCGTGTTGTGCCGCCATCAGAGCACCCCGGCAGGTTCCTCCCGGTGGGTCATTCGTTTGGACGAAGGGCTCAAACCGGACATCACGATTGCGGTTCGCATGGATGCATCCAACGAGGGCATCCGCGATTACTATCTTCTGCCAGCCATGGACATGTGCTGGGAGAACGAGCGACTGCGAATGGCCGAAGCAAACGGCGTCTACCTGGATGCCTATCGCTTTGAGACCATGGAATATTTTTTTGGAATGGCAGAACGAAAACAAATCGAGGAGGCAGCATGACCAAAGAAGTAAAAATGATTCCCATTGATCAGATTCGCATCATTAACCCACGTCACCGGGAGAAAAGGAAATTTGAGCTGATCGTCCAGAGTATAAAAAACCTTGGCTTGAAGAAACCGATCCAAGTTAGCCTCCGATCAGTTAAAAATGGGGAGGAGCCTGGTTACGATCTCGTTTGCGGTCAGGGCAGGATCGAGGCCTTTCGCCTTCTCGGATTTTCAGAAATTCCTGCGGATGTCGTGGAAATCTCAAAAGAAGATCGCTTGCTCAGAAGCCTCGTTGAAAACATGGCGCGGCGATTTCCCGTTACGATGAGTCTAGTCAGGGAAATTGAGCGCCTCAATGCGGAAGGCTACAGCAATGCTGAAATTACGAAAAAGCTGGACCTGCCAGTTGCGGCGGTTGCTGGATTTCTGGCGCTTACCAAAGCGGGAGAGGTGAGGTTGCTCTTTGCGGCGATCAAGGGGACCATTCCAATCGGGGTCGCCATGGACATCGCCAAAACGGACGGTCCTGAAATGCAAAAAGCACTTCTCAAGGCGTATGAGTCCAAACAACTCAATCAAGCCTCGATCCGTGCGGTCAAAAAGCTCATTCAAGAACGGCGGTATTTGGGGAAAGGAACAAAAAATTCTACAGATCAAAAAAAGGGAGCAACAGCGGATGGGCTGGTGAACGCATATAAACGCGAAAGTCACCGTCAAAAGATTCTGATCCGAAAGGCGCGGATCTGTGAATCGAAGCTTCTTTTTCTGGTGACCGCCTTCAAAAACCTGCTGGCAGACAGCGATTTCGTGACTCTATTACGGGCCGAGGGATTGGCCTCAATGCCGAAATACCTTTCGGATAAAATTAACGCCAAGTTGAAGGAGGCCGCATGAAAAAGCCGAAAATTGGATTTGAGATGAAGATCATCCGGCTTCCGTTGGATTCTATTTTCCCCATTCACCAGATCAAAGATCCAGACAACAATATTCGGCGCTACCGCACGATACTCAATTCCATGAAGATTGTCGGGGTTATCGAACCCCTGATCGTGTTCCCACTGGATACAAAAAGGGGAACCTACCGGCTTCTCGAGGGGCACTTGCGGTATTTTGCCTTGAGAAGAATGAAAAAAACTGAAGCCGATTGCCTGGTTTCAACCGATGACGAGTGCTTCACCTATAATGCCCGGATCAGCCGGTTATCACCGATCCAGGAGCATCAGATGATTGTCAAGGCAGTCAAAAACGGGGTGAAACCGGAACGCATTGCTGCTGCACTAAATCTCGAACTCAAACAGGTCGTTTCGTCGATAAACCTTCTCGATGGCATTCAGCCAGAGGCAGTCGATCTTCTCAAGGACAAGTATATTTGCCCGAAGGCCATCGCCGTCCTCCGGCGGGTGACACCTGTCCGCCAAATTGAAATGGTCGAACTGATGGTCAGCGTAAACAATTTCAGCCATGGATACGCGGATGCGTTGTTGATGGGCACGCCCGCAGAGCAGCTTGTTCATCCCGACAAATCGAAGATCAAGTCCTCGATGTCCCCTGAGGAAGTTGCCCGCATGGAAAGTGAAATGGAAACCCTTGAACATGACTTCAAGGCGGTTGAGGAAAACTACGGGCAGAACATGCTTAATCTGACGCTTGCTCGCGGCTACGTGAAAAAATTGCTGGAGAATGCCAGAGTTGTTCGGTTCCTGAGTGCACGCCACTCCGAGGTTTTCAGGGAGTTCGAATCCATTGCCTCATCGGAGGCCCTGTGATGAATACGGTCTCACCACAAAATCAAGACAATGCTTCAGAGGCCGGCAGCCTACGCGCCACCGGAACCATGGAGGAACCGCTTGAGCGAATCGCCCTCTAAGCCCCTGTCTGGATTCGCGGGTAAGGTGAAGCCATACTGGTCGCATGAATGGACAAAGCTCCCTCCAGTCCCCGGAGAACCTCGGTCATTGCCAGATAGTTCAACCTCTCGGGCGTATCCGAAGCCAGATGGTAGTGTTGATTGCGCAAGAATGCCGTGTCAGTGACCATGACGGCTGGAAATCCCTCTGCCCAAAAGGCGAGATGGTCCGAAAGTTCCATATCCGGCATTTCTGCATAAGTCAGCGGGATGCCTCGCATATGACACCTCATCATGCAGGCAAAATTTACCATGAGATCTTTTGACGGCTCATTTCCGATGACTGCGACAAAGTTCCCCTTTGAGAGATCCGTTTTCTCTGGCATAAGACCCATTGCCTTCGGTAATTGCGGGGGCAAAATTTGGGACCCCGGCTCTGAAAGGAAAATGCCAAGACTCTCCAGGCAGATCATGCCAGAGATGTTCTCTCTTCTGCTTGAAGCACGGGCGGCAAAAACAGCACTTCCCATGAGGGGAGTTTGAAAAAACGGCGGTTCTTCATTCACGAATGCCACAAAGCGAACCGGTAGATTCGTTGTCTTCTTCAGCCTGTTTGCAAGTTCCAGCATTATCGCGATGGCCGAGGCATTATCGTCTGCTCCCGGCGTGCCCTCCGCAGAATCGTAGTGAGCACCGATCAACAGGTGAGGCCGATCAGTTCCCAAATCCCGCATGGATGCCTCGATGTTCGAGCACGCAATTCCCCCCGCCTCGTATGTCTGTCGGATGGTCTCATAGCCAAATTCTTTGAACTGCGACTCGATAAACTCAGCGGCAGTTTCCAATGCCTCGGGACGCCTGACGCTACGCTCCCCCAGATCCGTGAGCGTGCGAACATGTTTCTCAAGAGTGGCTGCCAATTTGTCCCGTTGCTTTGTAGATTTCATAAACCGCCAGAATACCATCGAGGTAGGTCAAACACTGTCCTACCATGGGGAGGGGGAACCAGTTCATGGCAGAAGATATATCAGAAAAAGTCAGGGGTAGGACAGCTTTTGTCTTTTCGGTGTGATATACGGGGGGCTCAAATATGACCGAAACAACGCGGTATTTTCACTCGTCAGTTGTCGTAGAAACCGGCATAAACACGTCTTCTTCTGCCAATTACGCCATGCGCTTCTTTCTCCAGATCAACGGGCAATCTGAGCAACGCTGATGCCGAATCCCTTTTTTGATCATCCGATCCTGAATTCTCCATACAGTTGCCCCCAGCGGCACTGGGAATTGGACTCCTCTGGACAGCCGACCCAGGAGATTGTCGAAACCCGCCGCCGAGCCGAGTTCATCACACCGATTCCCAAACCAAAGAAGCGCAAGGGATCAGCGAACCAAAAGGAGATGGTTTTTGATGAGGGGAAGGGCCTCTCGACGACCGCCCAGCAGTATGATCCAACCTCGATCATCAACGAGGTGCGGTCCCATGTGGACATCTGGCGGGCTCTCCCGAGCCCAAGCCAATGGCAGGTAACGCCGGAGACGCAGCGCCTTCTTCACCATTGGCGGCATTACCCGTTCAGCGGTGTGCGTCCATTTTTTTGCCAGGTCGAGGCAATCGAGACAGCCATCTGGCTGATTGAAGTCGCTCCGCTTTCCAAGACGGGGAAACGGATACTGGAACACCTGGAGAGCGTCAACCGGGATGCCAACCCGGAGATCCTGCGTCTCGCCCTCAAGCTGGCGACTGGCGCGGGCAAAACGACGGTCATGGCCATGATCATCGCATGGCAAACCATCAATGCCGTTCGACGTCCAAGCAGCAGCCATTTCACAAGAGGATTTCTGATCGTGGCACCAGGACTGACCATCAAGGACCGGCTTCGTGTTCTCCAACCGAATGACCCAGACAGCTACTACGCGAGCCGTGAGTTGGTTCCACATGACATGCTGGATGACGTCAACCGAGCCAAGATCGTCATCACCAATTACCACGCCTTCAAACTGCGGGAGAGAATTGAGATTTCCAAAGGCGGTCGCCAACTCCTTCAAGGGCGCACCGGTGAAGCCCCGCTGACCCTGGAAACCGAGGGGCAGATGATTCAACGGGTCATGCCGGATTTGATGGGCATGAAGAATATTCTGGCCATCAACGATGAGGCTCACCACTGCTACCGCGAAAAAGCTGGATTGGAGGAGGCAGACGACGACCTCAAAGGCGACGAAAGAAAGGAGGCAGAAAAAAACAAGGAAGCTGCCCGCCTGTGGATCTCTGGCCTTGAGGCAGTGAACCGGAAGCTCGGACTCACGCGAGTCCTTGATCTCTCTGCAACTCCCTTTTTCCTCAGTGGCTCCGGTTACGTCGAGGGCACCTTGTTCCCATGGACGATGAGTGATTTTTCGCTCATGGATGCCATCGAGTGCGGCATCGTGAAGCTTCCGCGTGTCCCTGTCGCAGAGAATATCCCTGGCAGTGAAATGCCGATGTTCCGGGATTTGTGGGAGAGCCTGAAAAAACAGAAAGTCACCCTGCCCAAAGCGGGCCGCACCAAGGCCGGTGATTTGGATCCGCTCAAGCTGCCCGTCCTGTTGCAGACTGCCCTCGAATCTCTCTACGGGCATTACGTGAAGACCTTCGATCTTTGGAAGGAGGCGGGCATTTCGGTCCCCCCATGCTTCATCATCGTCTGCCAGAACACTGCCATCTCCAAGCTGGTCTATGATTTCATCTCTGGATTTGTTCAGAGGCATGAAGATGGAACCACCACGCACGTTGGCGGTCGGCTCGAACTCTTCCGCAACTTCGACGGGCATGGCAATCCGCTGGCGAGACCGAACACGCTTCTCATCGACAGCGAACAGCTCGAATCTGGAGACGCCCTCGATGATAACTTCCGCAGCATGGCTGCCGATGAGATAGAGCGCTTTCGTCGCGAGATCGTCGAGCGGACTGGTGATTCCCGTGCCGGTGAAAATCTCACGGATCAGGAACTTCTCAGGGAGGTCATGAATACAGTTGGCAAGCATGGCCAACTTGGCGCATCCATCCGTTGCGTCGTTTCCGTGTCAATGCTGACCGAGGGGTGGGATGCGAATACCGTGACTCACGTTCTCGGCATCCGCGCATTCGGCACCCAGCTTCTTTGCGAGCAGGTCATCGGTCGAGCCCTGCGCCGCCAGTCCTACGATCTGAACGAAGAGGGTCTCTTCAATGTGGAGTATGCCGATGTCTTTGGCATTCCATTCGACTTCACCGCCAAACCGGTAATCTCCCCGCCACAGCCACCCTGCGAAACCATACAGGTCAAGGCGATGCGGCCGGAGCGGGACCATCTGGAAATCACGTTCCCGCGTGTCGAAGGTTACCGTGTCGAGCTGCCAGAGGAGCGGTTAGAAGCAAAGTTCGACGACGATTCCACCCTCGAACTCAGCCCCGGACTTGTCGGTCCCTCAGTGACCCAGAACTCCGGTATCATCGGTGAGACAGCAGACATGAGTCTCCAGCATCTCGGCGACATGCGTCAGCCCACGCTGGTATTTCATCTCACGCAGCGCCTGCTTTTCACGAAATGGCGGGACCCCGGCGAAGAGCCGAAAATGCACTTGTTCGGCCAGCTCAAGCGCATCACCAAACAATGGCTCGACTCCTGTCTCATCTGCAAGGGCAACACGTATCCTGCCCTGCTCATGTATCAGCAGTTGGCTGACATGGCCTGCAACAAGATCACAGCCGGTATCACGGCCGCCTTTTCGGATACGCGCCCCATCAAGGCTCTCCTTGATCCCTACAATCCCAAAGGTTCCACGAAGCATGTCCGGTTCAACACGTCGAAGACCCTGCGGTGGGAGACCAACCCGGAGCGCAGCCATATCAACTGGATCATCCTCGACAGCGACTGGGAGGCCGAATTCTGCCGCGTGGCGGAAGCGCACCCCAAGGTCCGTTCCTACGTGAAAAATCACAACCTCGGCTTCGAGGTCCCCTATCGATATGGTTCGGAGATGCGTCGTTACCTGCCGGATTTCATTGTCCTTGTGGACGACGGACATGACGACCTTCTGCACCTGATCGTCGAAATCAAAGGCTACCGGGGCGAGGATGCGAAAGAAAAGGCCGCCACCATGCGCACCTACTGGGTTCCCGGCGTGAACCACCTCGGCACCCATGGTCGCTGGGCCTTCGCCGAATTCTGCGACATCTATGAAATCGAAGCCGACTTTGCTGCCAAGGTGGAAAGCCAGTTCGACCAGATGATATCAACGGCAAGTGGCTTCACCGCGAAGAGCGCATAGATCACCATGTCCGCCACACGCCTCAGAATATTTATCAGCAGCGTCCAGAAAGAATTTTCCAGCGAGCGCCGGGATTTGAAGGCGTTTCTGCTTGGTGATGCTTTTCTGAAGCGGTTCGTGGCCGACGTCTTCCTTTTTGAGGAATTGCCTGCGCGTGACCAGCGGGCCGACGATTTGTATCTCGCCGAGGTCGAAGCCTGCGACATCTACATCGGGATTTTTGGCAACGAATACGGGCAGGAGGATACCGACGGACTTTCACCAACCGAGCGGGAATACCTCCATGCGACAAAACTGCGGCGCACCCGGCTCATCTTTGTCTGGGGGCAGGAAGATAAGACCCGTTCGCCGAAGATGAAAAGCCTCATCCGGCGTGCCAGCGCGGAGCTTGTGCGCCGTCGTGTCGCCGACATGCCCTCTCTCTATGCCGAAGTCTATGCCAGCCTTGTAGACTACCTTGACCAGCGAGGGGCGTTCAAGCTGGCTCCATTCGATACGTCGGCCTGCGACAAGGCGTCCTTCTCGGATCTGTCACGCAAGCGCATCGACTGGTTTCTCGATACCGCCCGCCGTGCTCGTGGATTCCCGTTGAAAGCCGACACATCCACCGAAGCCCTCCTGCGGCATTTGAATCTTCTCGATGGACGCAAACCCACCAACGCCGCCATCCTCCTCTTTGGCTCATCGCCTCAGCGCTTCCATCGTCCCGCTGAAACCAAATGCGTCTTCTGCCACGGCACCGAATACCGCCGCCCGTTCGCCTCGCAGCAGATCTATGGTGGCGATCTCTTTGAGCAGGCCGATCAAGCGAGGGATTTCGTTCTGGCGAAAATCAACCGCGCCGTCGGCACCCGTGAGCACAGCATCACCGCCCCCGCCACCTACGAACTCCCGCCCGATGCCGTCGCCGAGGCCATCGTCAACGCCATCGCCCACCGCGATTACCACAGCAACGCCTCTGTGGAAGTCCGCCTCTTCTCCGACCGGCTCGAAGTCTGGAATCCCGGCAACCTGCCAGGCAACCTCACTCTGGATGATCTGACCACCGACCATCCGAGCATCCCGGCCAACCCCCTCATCGCCGAATCGCTTTACCTGACCCGCTACATCGAAAAAGCGGGATCAGGCACTCAGAAGATGATCCAACTTTGCCACGAAGCCGGATTACCCGCACCGGGATTTGCCATCCGAGCCGGTTCCTTCGTCCTCACCATCTGGCGCGACTGGCTCACGGAGGAAGTGCTCACGGGACTCGGATTGAACGAACGCCAGAAGCAAATCCTCGTCTGCGTTCGCAGGGAAGGTAGGATCACGAGTCAACGCTATCAGGAATTGACCGGAGCCGCACGCCAGACGGCAACGCGGGATCTCGATGCAATGGTAAAAAAACACGTTCTGGAGCGGACGGGGGAGAGGCGCTGGGCTTCGTATTCTCTCGCAAAGTCTATGCCTCATCTATGACTCATATGCCTCATTCTCCCGACGAAAGGGGCCATGAACGGGCCAAAGGGACCATGCTGGTTGTTCGGGAAACGTGCCAAAAACGTGCCAAAAGTGCCATGATTGAATGTGCTGGCAAACCCGCCAAACCCGCCATCGCAGCGGGCACGATGGGGACATAATGGGGACAATGGGGACATGGATCATACCGGGATGGGCTGGCCAAGGGGCACCAAACAGGCAAATGGGGCATCAAAATCGGCTCATGAAGGGTCAAGCGGCTCCTGGAAACAGGACCACGACAAACCCGACATCGACCACTACGTTGAAATGAGACATTTATGGGACATGCCGCCAGCCAAAAGGATGAATTATGAAGGATGAGGTCTGTGCGCCGGATCTAAAGGCGAGGACGAAGGAGTTCGCTCTGCGTGTGATCCGCATGTTTTCGGCGCTGCCGAAGACGACCGAGGCGCAAGTGCTGGGCAAACAAGTGCTGCGCTCTGGCACCTCTGTAGGTGCGAACTATCGCGAAGCCCATCGCGCCCGCAGTGGTGCCGAGTTCATTGCCAAGATTGGCGACTGCCTCAAGGAACTGGATGAAACCGACTACTGGCTCGAACTGCTGGCCGAGGGCGGAATCGTCGCCGAGGCCAAACTTTCTGCCCTTCGCAACGAGTGCAATCAACTCCTCGCCATCTTCACCACGATTTCCAAGAAGGCGAAGTCCCGCCCTTCATAATTCATCCTTCAACCTTCATCCTTTTCTCCGCATGGCCAAAAAGCTCAATACCAAAACCGTCGAGACGCTCAAGCACGAGGAGGCCAAGCGGAAGAATATCCCCACGGCCGAGCATCAATCTGTTCTTCAAAAGGAGCAGGAGAATCCGCGTGAGGTAAGGTATCCCAGGAATACGGATCTCGATCCCCAACTGGTTTGGCGGGGGAAGGATGAACAGGACTGGAGCGATCTCGTCGTCAATGCTCCCCCGCTTTACATCCAGGAGAAAGTCCACCCGAAGGCCCTGATTGATGACCTTCTGCGTCAGACACGTGAGAGCCAGCACGATGCCGGGATGCTCACTCCCGATCTATTTGCCGACTTCAACGGCATCCCAAAGGGCGCTGATAAAACAGAGTTTTATCAGCATGACCAGAATTGGTCGAATCGCATGATTCTCGGTGACTCGCTTTTCACGATGGCCAGTCTTGCCGAGCGCGAGGGGCTCCGGGGCAAGGTCCAGTGCATATTTTTTGATCCGCCCTACGGAATCAAATTCAACAGCAACTTCCAGTGGTCCACCACCAGTCGCGACGTGAAGGATGGCAATGCCATCCATATCACCCGCGAGCCGGAGCAGGTCAAAGCCTTCCGCGACACCTGGCGCGATGGCATCCACAGCTACCTTACCTATCTGCGGGACCGGTTGACAGTGGCGCGGGACTTGTTGACGGAGTCAGGCTCAATTTTTGTGCAGATCGGGGATGAAAATGTGCATCGTGTCCGGGCGGTAATGGATGAGGTGTTTGGGGATCACAATGCGGTGTCCACAATTTCTTACAAAAGTGCTGTG
>Ga0247840_10004595_pt1 | contig 21640 bp, 18 predicted proteins | sample LaCruzMarch2015__FD_192404 | JGI IMG/M metagenome (GOLD analysis project Ga0247840, IMG submission 192404) | Freshwater microbial communities from meromictic Lake La Cruz, Castile-La Mancha, Spain - LaCruzMarch2015_17m | ecosystem: Environmental > Aquatic > Freshwater > Lake | place: Spain... | reverse complement strand
CGCCGCTGAGCATGACGGCGTCGGTGCCATCGTAGATGGCGTTGGCGACGTCGCTTACTTCGGCGCGGGTGGGGCGCGGATTATCAATCATGGATTGCATCATCTGGGTGGCGGTGATAACCGGCTTGGCTCTGCGGATGCAGGCCATGATCATTTGTTTCTGGACGCCGGGAACTTCTTCGCCGGGGATTTCGATGCCAAGGTCGCCGCGCGCCACCATGATTCCATGCGCGACGTCGAGGATTGACTCCAGGTTGTTAACGCCTTCCCGGTTTTCAATTTTGGCGATAACCTTGATCGGGCTGTTTCTCAAATCGAGGATGCCTTGAATAGCCAGTATATCCTCACGGCAGCGGACAAAAGAATGGGCAATGAAGTCGACATCGTTACGCGTGGCCCAGTCGATGAATTCAGCGTCCTTTTCGGTGAGCGTGGGCAGGTCGAGTTTGACGCCGGGTACGTTGACACCTTTTTTATTTTTGATTTCACCGTCATTGAGCGCGGTGCAGATCAGTGTATCGGCGGTCTTTTTTTCAACCAGAAGTGCGATGAGGCCGTCGTCAATCAGTATCCGGCGGCCAAGAGGGATTTCTTCGACGAAGCCGCTGTATGAAACCTGAAATCCGTTTTCCGGGACATGAGCCACGCCGATCTCGATGGTATCGCCGGTTTTAAGGTGCAGCGTATCGGTTATGTTGCAGGTGCGGACTTCCGGACCTTTGGTGTCGAGCAGGATACCAACGCGATCCGAAACGGTGCGGATGTCGGCGACAATTTTTTCAGCATCCTGAATGCTCAGGTGTGCGGTATTCAGGCGGACGACGTCCATGCCGTTTTCGACGAGTTGTGCAATAAAATCGGAGTCACACCGGTTCACGGCCAGTGTACAGATAATTTTTGTCTGCTTGTTGCGCATAAGGATCCTTTTCGATGGCGGAGCGTTTTAGCAGATTCCTTTGCGAGAACTAGCTTTAAATGGGAAAAAACGCTAAAAGAGAAAGAACTATGAAAGCCGCGAACCAACAACTTCTGCTTAAGATTGCGCGGGATGCGATCTTCCAAACTCTGGAAAATCCGCCCGGAAAGTTTCATGCTTTGGGAAATCTGCCGGACGAGTTGACGGGGAAACGGGCGACGTTCGTGACGCTGACCATTAAAGGAGCGCTGCGCGGCTGTATCGGTATGCTCGAAGCCTGCCGTCCGCTGGCCGAGGATGTTGCGGAAAATGCGCACGCCGCCGCCTTCGAAGATCCACGCTTCCCGCCGCTTACCAAAAAAGAATTCGAAAAACTGGAGATTCATATTTCAATTCTTTCGCCACCGGAGGAGATCGTCTTTTCTTCAGAGGCGGATATTCTCTGTCAAATCCGTCCCGGCGTGGACGGTCTGATTTTGCAGGAAGGTGTACGGCGAGGAACATTCCTGCCGAGCGTCTGGGCGGAGCTTCCTGAGAAAAAACTTTTCTGGGCGCATCTCAAGCTGAAGGCGGGGCTGCCGGCGAATTACTGGTCGGACACCTTGCGGGTTTTCCGCTATACAACCGACTGTTTCCCCGCGTAGCATCAGACCTATCTTATGAAAAAAAGACCGGTTATCCTTTTTGCGATTAACGGGCTGGGAATGGGCAACAGTACGCGTTGTCATGTGGTGATTCAGCGTCTTGCAGTCGAAGCTGAAGTTCATGTCATTACTTCGGGAAACGGCCTTTTCTTTTTCAAGGACCGCCCCGGAATCACGTCGCTCACCGAGATGCCGCCTCTGGCCTACGCTTTTTCCGGCGATGGTGTCAGCACGCTCGGGACGCTGGCCTCAATCGGTTCGCTGCTGAAAAAGCTTCGCGAGAAGGAGCGGCGGTTTGAAGCGCTGCTCAATGAACTGGAGCCGGATGTCGTGGTGACTGACTCTGAATATATTGTCCGGCCCGTACTCCGCCGCCGTATTCCGCTGGCCGGCATCAATAATTCCGATGTAGTGGTGACAGAATATTTCCGCCGGAAAGACCTGCCGTCCGCCATCCGTTCCCATTTCTGGGGAATCGAGTATTCCGATTATCTGCTTCATCGCATGAAATGGAATATGGCGGTCAGTCCGTCGCCGTTTGCCGATAAACCGCGCAGTGATATCTTTAAACGGATCGGCCTGATTGTTCGTGACGGGGCGCGAGAAGCCGCAAAAGAGCGCGCCGGAAAGCCTGCGCCGCTGCCGCGCGAAATTGACCGTATTGTTGTCATGCTGAGCGGATCGGCGTTTGCCTCACAGATTGAAGAACTTCATGCGCTGCCGTGGAAGGTGGATGTGATCGGCCGCGATGGCGTCAGTTCCGGGAATGTGACCTATCACGGGAAAATCCGGGAGAGTCTTGAGTTTGTCCGTAACGCCGGTGCACTGGTGATTAACGGCGGATTTTCGTCAGTGAGCGAAGCGGTTGCCATGATGAGGCCGGTGTATGTTATTCCGGTTCCCAATCACGCCGAGCAGTTGATGAATGCGCTGATGGTGAAAGATATCGGAGCGGGAGATGTCGCCGGCGTTGATACCATCATTCACCGGCTGAATGAAGCGTACCGGTTGAATCGCTGGGCTGGTATCAAGGAAGAGCGTGCGCCGGTTGATTTTAATGGCGGCGACGAGGCGGCGGAACTGCTGCTGGGATTTCTGCGCGGAGCGAACGCATGATTATCTGTGCTGATGATTTCGGGATGACCGCCGATATTAACCGGGCGACCGCCCATCTGGCGGGCGCCGGAAAAATTGATGCTGTTTCCTGTATGGTCAATATGCCGTTTTTTTCGGACGATGAGCTTGCTGCGCTCGGACCGGTACAGCTCGGTCTGCACTTTACGCTGGCGGAAACTCCGCAGGAATTCCGGAATCTGGTGTTTCGCGCATATGCCCGTCAGCTTGACCGGCGGAAGATTTTTGCCGAACTCGCGGCGCAATATGACCGGTTCGGGGAGAAAGCGGGCCGTAAACCGGATTTTATAGACGGTCATTTGCATGTTCAGCAGTTGCCGGTGGTGCGCGATGTGTTGGTTGATTTTATCCGGACCCGTTTCGGCGCCGCTCCGCCGCGTGTTCGGAATGCGGCGATGCCGCTCCGGCAGTGTTCGTCAAAAAGTTTTTTCATCGCCGCTCCGGGCCGCGCGCTTAAGCGAAAACTGAGGAAAGCCGGCATTCCGACCAACGGCGGATTTGGCGGAATTTACGATTATCGTGATTTTATGCATTATCCGATGCATCTCGAAAAATTCATGAACACGGTGCCGGAAAGCGGTATCATTATGGTGCATCCGGGTTTTAATGAGCCGTGGCGTCGCGCGGAATACGACGCACTGCTTTTCTGTGTGCGGAAAACAGAATCCTGATCTTCAGCTTTTGTTCACTTTAAAGGTTTGGAAATTGACCCTTCCGGCGCGGTGGTCTACTCTCTGCGCCTTTGAGACGCAACCCAATATCGAGGGATTTTACGCATGGCGAATACAGTTTTAATCGGCGCGCAGTGGGGCGATGAAGGTAAGGGCAAGGTTATTGATGTTCTGACCGCGAAAGCGGACTGGGTTATCCGCTATCAGGGCGGCAATAATGCCGGACATACGGTGGAAATCGGCGATCAGAAGTATGTTCTGCACCTAGCTCCCTCCGGTATTCTCCGTCCCGGCGTGAAATGCGTTATCGGTAACGGGCTGGTAGTTGATCCAATCGGTCTGACGGATGAGCTGCAAGATCTGGAAAAACGCGGTATTGATATCCGCGGCCGGCTTTTTATCAGCGACCGAGCCCATCTGGTTATTCAGTATCATAAGGAGCTCGACGGAGCGAAAGAGGCTAAGCTGGCGACCGGTAAAAAGATCGGCACGACCAAACGCGGAATCGGCCCGGCCTATTCCGATAAAGCCGACCGCACCGGTCTGCGTATGGGCGACGTGCTTGAACCCAATTTCGAATCCATGCTGCGCGAGCGCGTTGCGGCGAAAAACGCGATGTTGGCCGTACTTGGTGCGGCTCTGCTGGATGCCGATGAACTGGTCGCTAAGTACCGCGTGGCTTTTGATTACCTCAAGCCGTTTATCTGCGATCCGGTTCCGATGCTCAACGCCGCCGTGCGCGATCCGAAGGCGAATGTCCTTTTCGAAGGCGCTCAGGGCGTCATGCTGGATATCGACTTCGGGACTTATCCCTTTGTGACTTCATCGTCCACTGGCGCGGGCGGTGTGGCCACCGGTGCGGGTATTCCGCCTCATTGTATTGATGACGTGATCGGTATTGTCAAAGCCTACACGACTCGCGTCGGCGAGGGTCCGTTCCCGACCGAACTGCTCGATGCCGACGGCGAAGAGTTGCGCAAGGTAGGACATGAATTCGGCGCGACAACCGGCCGTCCGCGCCGTTGCGGCTGGTTTGATGCCGTGGTCGCGCGCTATTCCGCCATGCTCTGCGGCATCGACCGCTGGGCGCTGATGAAAATGGATGTGCTTGACGGTTTTGAGACGATCAAGGTTTGTGTTGCCTACGAATGCGACGGCGAACGGGTTGAAACCGTTCCGGCCAGCATCAGTAAGCTTGCGCGCTGCAAGCCGGTCTATGAAGAATTTAAAGGCTGGAACTGCTCTACACGCGATGCAGCCACCTTTGAAGAACTGCCGAAGCAGGCGCAGAAATATGTCCGCTGGATCGAAAAGCTGACCGGTGTGCCCGTGAGTATTCTGTCTGTCGGGCCGAATCGTAAGAGTACGATCGAATTGAAAAGCTGAGGGCTGAAACCTGAAAGCTGAAGTACCAACACTTGCAAAAGTGCCGCAGCACGTTGCCATTATTATGGACGGCAACGGCCGCTGGGCGCAACAGCGCGGCCTGCCGCGTATCAAAGGACATGAACAGGGTGCTGAGTCGGTCCGTGCGGTGCTTCGTGCGGCACGGCAGTCGGGTGTTAAATTTCTGACGCTTTACGCTTTCAGCACCGAGAACTGGGTTCGCCCGAAGGATGAAGTGGACGGGTTGATGAATCTGCTGGCGATTTTTATGGATCGCTACGAAGGCGAACTGTTGAAAAATAAAATCCGCCTGCGGGTGATGGGGCAGATTGAGCGGCTGCCGGAAAAGGTGCAGAAGAAGCTCGCGAAGCTGATGGAGAAATCGGCCAAGGATTATGAATACACGCTGATTGTTGCGCTGAGCTACGGAAGTCGTCTTGAAATTGCCGAGGCCGCTAAAGCCATTGCGCGCAAGGCGGCGGCGGGTGGAATCGATCCGGAATCGGTGAACGAAGAAACAGTCGCACAACACCTTTATCTACCTGATGTGCCGGATCCTGAGCTAATGATTCGCACCAGCGGTGAATTGCGGCTGAGTAATTTTCTGCTTTGGCAGCTCTCTTACGCCGAGCTGTATGTGACGGATGTGTATTGGCCCGATTTTCGCGAACAGGAATTTTTTAAGGCACTGGAAGCCTTCAGTCAGCGCGGACGGCGCTATGGCGGAATTACAACGCAATAAGGGGGATGTATGGATAAAAAAAGAATCATACTGGGATTGATTATTGCGGTGGTGCTTTGTAGCGCAATACTGCTGGTGCCTGCCGGAAATATTGCGGTGCTGCTGGGATTGATGATTGTTTGCGGGCTGGCAATGAATGAAGTTTATGCGCTGATGGAGCTCGGCGGTCTGACCGCGTCCAAGAAGATGGGTGTGACCAGCGGTCTGCTTTTTGTGGCCATGACCTGGTTGGTTGCCAAGTACGGATTCTCCGATGACGTACTGTGGTCTTTGCTTTTGATTATCCTAATGGTTGTTTTTTTCCGGCTGTTTGGTTATCCGGATGCGCGGCAGGCGCTGCGCAACGCGCTGGGGACACTGTTTGGTTTTCTCTATGTGGCGTTTTTCTGGAGCTTTTTTGTCCGTCTTTATATGGCAGGCAATCTGGCAGAGCCGACCAAGGCCGCATTCTATCTGCTGCTGGCCGTCAAGTGGGGTGATGCCGGGGCGTACTTCATCGGCTCACGCTTCGGAAAACATAAACTGTTTCCGCGTATCTCGCCGAAAAAGAGCTGGGAAGGATTGTTCGGCGGAATTCTTTTTTCCTGCATGGTCGGTGTACTCTGGTGTTTCTGTACCGGGAATATGCTCGGTCAGCACGCATTTCCGCTGTATCAGGCGCTGATTCTCGGCGTTCTGCTTCCAATTATTGGAACCATGGGCGATCTCGTGGAATCCATTTTCAAACGCGCGGTGGATATCAAGGATTCTGGTGCGATTGCTCACGGAATGGGCGGCATGCTCGATATGATCGACAGTTTGCTGTTTGCTGCGCCGTTTATGTATATCTACATCAAATTTTTTCTGCGCTAGAAAGGCGGGCCTTTTCCGATGGTTGAATCTTTTATGCAGGGCTGGACTGTTTGTTACACCGTTCTTGCGGCGCTGTTTCTTTTCGGCATCACTGTTTTTGTCCACGAATTCGGCCACTTCATTGTGGCGCGCCGGTGCGGACTGGTCGTCAAAACTTTTTCAATCGGCTTCGGGCCTGCCATCTTTAAATGGGAAAAGGACGACATCCTCTACAAAATCGGCTGGATTCCGTTCGGCGGCTACGTCGCGCTTCCGCAACTCGATCCCGAAGGGATGGAGAAAATTCAGGGCGGCGAATCAAAAAAAAACTTCCCTGAAATTCCGCCGTGGAAAAAAATCGCCGTTGCTGTTTCCGGTCCGCTCGGAAATATTGTGCTGGCTGTACTGCTGGCTCTCGCCATCTGGCTGATTCCCGGTAACGATGCGGGTACACAAATCCGCCCAATTATTGGAAACATTGAAACCAACAGCGCCGCTTACGCCGCTGGTCTGCGCAAAGGTGATGAGATCGCCACGGTGAACGGTGCGCCTGTAAAAAACTGGTATGACTTTACCGTCGAAACGCTGCTTAAAAACAGCGATACTGTCGTGCTCGATATTCGCAATGCCGGCGTTGAGCGGCAACTGACTGTTCCTGTTGTAAAAGGCTCTGAAGGTTTGCGTACAATTGAGGGCGTTAAGCCGGCCATCCCTTGTCTTTTTGGCGCTGTTACAGCGGGCAGCCCCGCCGACCGTGCCGGCATCAAAAGCGGCGACACGGCGGCTTCATTCAATGGTGTAACGGTACTGGGCTGGGAACATTTCACCGAACTGGTGCAGGCGGTTGACCCCGGTGTTCCGGCGGCGCTCACCGTTGAGCGGAAAGGCGAAACGCTCGCGCTTTCTATCCTTCCCGAATACAACGTGGAATATAAACGCATCATGATCGGCGTGCAGCTCGGCGGTAGCGGCCTGCCGTGGATGCTTTATAAAAATCCGCTCGACCAGCTCAAGTACGATGCGCTCGCCATTGTCCGCGTCCTCAAAGCGCTGGTTACACCGTCGGAAGCCAAGCAGGCGGCGGGCGGACTGGGAGGACCGATTGCCATTTTCACCATGCTTACCATGTCGATTAAAATGGGTCTCGTGAACACACTTGGGTTGATCCGTTTCCTCAACGTCAACCTGGCTGTGCTGAATCTGCTCCCGATTCCGGTGCTCGACGGTGGGCATATCGTTTTCTCTCTTTGGCACGGCATCACCCGCCGCAAGATTAATGTGAAGATTCAGACTGTTTTGATCAATTTCTTCGCTGTTCTGCTCCTCGGCGCGATGCTCATCCTTTCCTTCAACGACATCGACCGTAAGTTTCAGGTCAAAAAGTTTTTCGGCAGACTGTCCGGCCAGACGGAACAAGTTAAAGAGAAGTAATGGACCGGTTCCATAAACGGAGCTTTTTCAGCGGCATGCCGCCATTGCGCGCCATCGGGTTTCTGGCGCTGATGGGGTTTGTTCTGTTTGTTTCGTTCCGGATTTTTATCGCGCCGGCAAAAACCGTACAGACTCTCGCTGCGCCAGACGGACGCCGTGAAGCACGCCTTCAACATGTTTATTACACCGCAAAGCCGGGTTTTAAAATCGCTGTGCGTGAAGGCCGGCTGTGGCACACGCTTTTCTATCTGCCGGAGTATACCAGCACGACATCCACTGTTCTGAAAGGTAATTTGAGCTGGAGCGCCGATTCGAAGAATCTCTGGTTCGACATCAACGGAAAACCCGTATGGGGTTACGATTTCGAAACGCAATCGTCTAAGCGGTAACGGCTGAAATCAGCGGCCGCGCATGGCGCGGCGGGTATCGAGGTCGGCGGCTTTTTTCTTTAAGGTTTCGCGCTTGTCGACCGTATCTTTACCTTTACAGAGCGCCAGTTCGATTTTGACCTTGCCGCCTTTGAGATACGCTTTGAGTGGCACAAGTGTCAGCCCCTTTTCGCCCATTTTGCTCTGCAGGCGGGTAATTTCTTTTTTGTGCAGAAGCAGCCGTCGCGGACGGGTCGGGCTGTGATTGTGAACGTTGCCGTGACTGTACGGCTGGATGGTCATCTGAAGCACTTCGGCCTGGCCGTTTTCGATGTGGGCGTAGGCTTCGTCGATGCGGATATGACCTTCGCGGATGGATTTGACTTCGGTGCCACGCAGTTCAATTCCGGCTTCAAGCTTTTCCAGAACGTGAAAATCCCGGAACGCTTTGCGGTTGGTGGTCAGCACGCCGGAAGCATCCCGGGATTCTTTGACTTTGGGAGGCATTTTTACAGGACGATATCAGGACCGTCGTCGAACATATCAAAGGATGAACTCATATCAACAGGCTGAACGCCCATTTCGACGGTGAGCTTTCCTTCGACGATTTCTTTGAGAACAACGTCATGGAAGTCCTGTTCCGGGAAGTCGCGCTTGACCATCGGACGTTCACCGCGGATGAGCTGGCGGGTGCGGTAGGAGACGAGGTTTACCAGCGTCGGGATGCTGCCGATTTTTTCTTCTGCTTTGCTCAGGTATTCGAAGTTCATAATGCGATTCCATCCTCTCATTAGAAATAAAAAGCGGGGCGTAATGTACACGCCCCGCTTTCTGCCGTCAAACGGCAATTTGGCATTTATCAGCGACTTACATCATGCCGCCCATGCCGCCGCCCATACCGCCCATACCGCCCATGTCGGGCATGGCCGGTTTGTTCTTTTCCGGCAGGTCGGTGATCATGCATTCGGTCGTCAGCAGCAGGCCCGCGATGCTGGCCGCGTTCTGCAGGGCAGAGCGGGTCACCTTGGTCGGGTCGATAATGCCGGCGGCGATCATGTCCACATATTCGCCGGTGGCGACGTTGTAGCCGTTGTTGCCTTTGGCCTTTTTGACTTCCTGTACAACGATGGCCCCTTCGATACCGGCATTGTCTACCAGCTGGCGGAGCGGAGCTTCGCAGGCTTTACGGACAATTCCCATGCCGATGGCTTCGTCGCCTTCGAGCTTGAGGCTGTCGAGAGCCTTCTGAGCGCGGATGAGCGCTACGCCGCCGCCCGGCACAATACCTTCTTTGGCCGCTGCGCGGGTCGCGTGCAGAGCATCTTCAACGCGGGCTTTCTTTTCCTTCATTTCGGATTCGGTCGCTGCGCCGATGTTGATGACAGCTACGCCGCCGGAGAGCTTGGCCAGACGTTCCTGCAGTTTTTCGCGGTCGTAGTCTGACGTGGTTTCTTCGATCTGGCGGCGAATCTGGTCTTCGCGAGCGGTGATATTCACCTTCTTACCGGCGCCGTCAACGATGACGGTTTCGTCTTTGCTGACGGTGACGCGTTTGGCGCGGCCCAGATCTTCAAGGGTGACGTTTTCGAGTTTGATGCCGAGGTCTTCGGTGATGAATTTGCCGTTGGTCAGGATGGCGATATCTTCCATCATGGCTTTGCGGCGGTCGCCGAAGCCCGGAGCCTTGACGGCGCACACATTGAGCGTGCCGCGCAGTTTGTTGACGACGAGAGTCGCCAGCGCTTCACCTTCGACATCTTCCGAGATGATCAGCAACGGCTTGCTGCTCTTGGCCACGCTCTGGAGAAGCGGAAGCATATCCTGCAGGTTCGAAATCTTCTTTTCGAACAGCAGAATGCAGGGATCTTCCATCAGCACTTCCATCGTTTCAGCGTTGGTGACGAAGTAGGGGGAAAGATAGCCTTTGTCGAACAGCATACCTTCTTTAACTTCGAGGCTGGTTTCCATCGTCTTGGATTCTTCGAGGGTGATCGGGCCGTCTTCGCCGACCTTGGCCATCGCGTCAGCAATGATCTTGCCGATGGCGGTATCGCCATTGGCGGAAATCGTTCCGACCTGAGCGAGTTCTTCGGTGGACTTGGTTTTCTTGCTCATCTTGGCGAGCGCAGCAACCAGTGCTTCGGTGGCCTTATCAATGCCGCGCTTGAGGCTCATCGGATTGGCGCCGGCGGTGACGTTCTTCAGACCTTCGCGATAGATCGCTTCGGCCAGAACGGTCGCGGTCGTGGTGCCGTCACCAGCGATATCGCTGGTCTTGCTCGCAACTTCACGCACCATCTGGGCGCCCATGTTTTCAAAGGGATCTTCCAGCTCGATCTCTTTAGCGACGGATACGCCGTCTTTGGTGACGGTCGGTGAGCCGTATTTCTTGTCGAGAATTACGTTGCGGCCTTTCGGGCCGAGGGTGACTTTGACCGCGCGGCTCAGTTTTTCTACGCCTTTGAGCATCGCGTCGCGGGCATCTACATCAAATTTCATCTGTTTAGCCATTATGATTTCTCCTTATAAGTTTTCAGTTAGCCGATCACAGCGAGAATATCTTCTTCGCGCATGATCTGGTATTCCTTGCCGCCCATTTTGACTTCTGTTCCGCCGTATTTCGGCATGAGGACGGTGTCGCCTTTTTTGACGTTGAAGGGAATGACTTTGCCGTTGTCGTCCAGCTTGCCGGTTCCCAGGGCAATTACTTTGCCTTCCTGAGGACGCTCTTTAGCGGTGTCAGGAATGATGATTCCGCCTTTTTTCATTTCGGCTTCTTTAATCGGTTCGACCAATACGCGGTCACCTAACGGTTTAATGTTCATGGATGCATTTCCTCCTATTTTTGGTTCCAGTTTATTCGCGGCGGCACAGGCCGCGCCGCCGCACACAGTTAAGGTCTGAGATTATTTCTTCTTATCGTCGTCCATCTTGTAGTCGGCATCGATCACGTCGCCGTCGGCCTGCTTTTCGCCTTTGGGTTGCTCGCTGCCAGCTTGTTGCTGGTGTGCCTGGCCTTCAGGTTGAGCCTTGGAATACATTTCCGTAGCCGCCGCCTGCATGGCTTCGTTCAGTTTTTCCATCGCCGACTTGATCTGCTCGTCATTGTCGCTCTTGAGCGCTTCCTTGACCGGCTCAATCGCTTTTTCAACGTCAGTTTTTTTATCGGCCGAAATCTTGTCTCCGTTTTCCTTTAGGAATTTTTCCGTCTGGAATACGACGCTGTCAGCCTGATTCCGCAGGTCAACTTTTTCTTTAGCCTTTTCGTCTTCGGCAGCGTGCAGTTCCGCATCCTTCATCATCTTTTCGATCTCGTCTTTCGACAGACCGCTCGAAGCGGTGATGGTGATGTGCTGTTCCTTGCCGGTGCCGAGGTCTTTGGCTTTCACGTTCAGAATACCGTTGGCGTCGATGTCGAACGTCACTTCAATCTGCGGCACGCCGCGCGGAGCCGGCGGAATACCGTCGAGCTGGAAGTGGCCGATCGTCTTATTGTCGCGGGCCATTTTCCGTTCCCCTTGAAGGACGTGAATATCCACGGCAGGCTGGCTGTCGGCCGCCGTCGAGAATATTTCACTCTTCTTGGTCGGGATCGTCGTATTGCGTTCGATCAACGGAGTACGTACGCCGCCGAGCGTTTCGATGCCGAGTGTCAGCGGGGTAACGTCGAGCAACAGCACGTCTTTTACTTCGCCCTTCATAATGCCGCCCTGGATCGCTGCGCCGACCGCAACCACTTCGTCCGGGTTAACACCTTTATGCGGCTCTTTGCCGCCAAAGAGCGCTTTCACCGAACTCTGTACTTTCGGCATACGGGTCGAGCCGCCGACCAGAATCACTTCGTCGATCTGGCTGTTGGTCAGCTTGGCATCCTGCATACAGGTTTTGACCGGACCTTCAGCGCGGGCGATCAGATCATCCACCAGCTGTTCCAGTTTGGCGCGGGAGAGGGTGACGTTCAGATGTTTCGGGCCGCTGGCATCCGCCGTGATAAACGGCAAATTGATGTCGGTGGAGTTTGAACTGGAAAGTTCGCACTTGGCTTTTTCCGCCGCTTCTTTAAGACGCTGCTGAGCCATCGGATCTTTGGAAAGATCGACGCCTTGTTCTTTTTTAAACTCCTGAACCAGCCAGTCCATGACTTTCTGGTCGAAGTCGTCGCCGCCGAGATGTCCGTCGCCGTTGGTCGCGGCTACTTCGAACACGCCGTCGCCGATATCGAGCACGGAAATATCGAACGTTCCGCCGCCGAGGTCGTAGATGGCAATTTTTTCGTCGTGCTTTTTGTCGAGGCCGTAAGCCAGCGAAGCCGCCGTCGGTTCGTTTACGATACGCAACACTTCAAGGCCGGCGATTTTGCCAGCGTCTTTGGTGGCCTGTCGCTGGCGGTCGTTGAAATAAGCCGGAACGGTAATGACGGCCTGGGTGATTTTTTCGCCGAGGTAAGCTTCTGCATCGGTCTTCATCTTCTGCAGAATCATCGCCGAAATTTCCGGCGGCGCGTAGGTTTTATCGCCGATCTTAATGTGAGCGTCGCCGTTGGAGGCTTTCACCACCTGGTAGGGCACCAGTTCGATTTCGTGGGCGACTTCTGCGTAATTGCGGCCCATGAAACGCTTCACGGAGAAAATCGTATTCTTCGGATTAGTTACAGCCTGTCGTTTCGCTGCCTGACCGACTAGACGTTCGCCGTCTTTCGTGAATGCTACGACTGACGGAGTTGTTCGTCCGCCTTCGGCGTTTGGTATAACAGTGGGTTCGCCACCTTCCATAATCGCCATACAGGAGTTCGTCGTCCCGAGGTCGATTCCTAAAACTTTTGATGCAGTTGCCATGGTTTCATCCCTTTCAGTTATCTGCCTGCGGCAGATCCGCCTTTGGCGGAAAATTATTTCTCAAAATACGGTTCTCTTTAAAGCAGACAGTGTGCCGAGGAGCTGTTGTTGGTTGTTAGTTATTGGTTATTAGTGTATTGCAAAAAATATCGCGAAGGGCTGGCAGAAAATTATTCGACCGATCTGTCCCATCTGCCGGATTGTTAGCGCCAAAATGGCGCACACGATATGGTCTTCAATTTTTGAGGGATCGTCTATTTACTCAGGACGCAGACGGAGTGCGCCGTCACGAGGAGTGCAAGGTCGCCGCAACTCGGTGTGACACTGGCAGGATCGGTGGCGAGCGCTAAATTCCAGCTGCCGGCGGGCAGTTCGAAGGAAAGATCGACTTCTTCGTTGTTGATGAGGATAAGCAGTTCATCTTTTCCGTTGATGTGCATGCCGAGCGCTCGGTCGTTTTTCCAGTTGATGGTCAATCCCTCCTCGCCAAGCCACTCGACGTCGCCTTTGCCGGTGTAAAACTTTCCGGAACAAAGGACGGGGTGCTTTTTCCGCAAGGCGATGAGTTTTTGCGTGAAATCAAAAAGCTCGCGGTTATTTTCGATATACGACCAGTCAATCCATGAAATGCCGTTATCCTGGCAGTAAGCGTTGTTATTACCGAGTTGTGTGCGGCCGAATTCGTCGCCGGCGGTGAGCATCGGCACGCCGCGCGAGAGAAACAAGGTGGCGAGCAGGTTTTTCTGCTGTTTAAGGCGGCGCGCACAGATGGCGGAATTTTCAGTCGGCCCTTCGATGCCGAAGTTAACGCTGTTGTTCTGGTTTTCACCGTCGCCATTTTCTTCACCGTTGGACCCGTTATGTTTTCCGGCGTAGGTAACGAGATCGGCGAGGGTGAAGCCGTCGTGCGCGGTGATGAAGTTGATGCTCTTGAGCGGCGAGCCGCCGTTGTGCTGATAGAGGTCGGAACTTCCGGCCAGCCGTGTGGCCAGCGCACCGATGGGTTCACCTTCGTTCCAGAAACGGCGGACATCGTCGCGGAACCGTCCGTTCCAGTCGGAAAAGCGTTTGCCGGGGAAGCTGCCGACCTGATAGCCGCCGAGCGCGTCCCACGCCTCGGCGATCAGTTTGACGTGTTTGAGCGCCGGTTCGGCTTCGATGGCTTTGATGACCGGCGGATGCTCCAGCAGTTCGCCGTTTGGATCGCGGCACAGCACAGTGGCTAGATCAAAGCGGAAGCCGTCTACGTGCATTTCTTCCGTCCAGTATTTTAAACAGTCGACGATCAGTCGCACCGCGACCGGATGATTGCAGTTAAAAGTGTTACCACATCCGCTCCAGTTCGGGTAGGTGCCGTCGCGGTCGATCATGTAATACGCGGCTTCGTCGAGTCCGCGGAAACTGTACACCGGACCGTTGAACGGCCCTTCGGCGGTGTGGTTGAAAACGACGTCGAGAATTACTTCGATACCGGCATTGTGCAGCGCTTTGATCAGCGTTTTGAATTCGGTAATGGCGGCACCCGGCGCGGACGAAGCGGCGTAGCGGCTCATCGGTGCGAAGAAGGCGAGGGTGCTGTAGCCCCACAGGTTCAGCAGATTTTTCCTCGCCGTTCCTTCAATGTAAAATTCCAGCTCGTTGAATTCGAAGAGGGGTAGAAATTCGACGGCGGTAATGCCGAGCGATTTCAGATGCGGAATCTTTCCGATTAAATCCAGGTAGGTTCCGCCGCCGGTAAAGCCGCGCAGATGCGCTTCATAGATGACGGTTTTTTCGAGCGGGGTTTCCGGGCGCTTTTCGCCGCGCCAGTCGAACGTGTCATCCACGATGACACCTTTGGGGAAATGTTTTCCGGTACGGATGTGCCGGCCCGGTTCGATGCCGGCGGTTTTTCCCCACGCTCGCGGAAAGTGGACGGCGCGGGCATACGGATCGAGCAGCCACTGTTCGGGGACGGCGTCGGTGCGGTAAAGGTAGAAGGTGCCGGACTTCAGGCCGGAGACGGTAGTGTGCCAGAGCGGCCCGCCGGTCATTTCAATTTCGCGGGCGGGCGTTTCAGCATCGGCGGCATCAAAAAGCATCAGCCAGAGGCGGTTGGCGCTGCTGTGGACAACGAATTCGATTTCCTTTTTGCGGATGTGAACGCCAAGTTTCATGGCAGGCAGTGTACGCAACCCGCGCCGGAATTCAACTGTTCCAATGTTTGGAAAAGTTCGACAGTGCAGGGCGTTCCGTGGTTTAACAGCCCGCTCATGTATAAAAAAGGACAGATTATCGAGACGGAACTTTTCGATACGGCGGATAAAAACCGTTGCGTCGGCAAGCTGGATGACGGCATCCGCGTGTTTGTCGAAGGAACCGCCGCGGTTGGCGACACGGTCCGCGCTGAAGTCTACAAAACTAAAAAGCGCTATCTGGTCGCGCAACTGAAAGAAATCCTGAAGTTCTCCGACCGGCGCACCGAACCGCGCTGCAACTATTTCGGCGTTTGCGGCGGATGCAAGTGGCAACACCTTGATTACGGCGAACAGCTTCGCATCAAAAGGAAGCAGGTGGTGGATGCGCTCGAGCATCTCGGTAATTTCGAAAGCCCGGAAGTAGGCGAATGCATTCCGGCGGAAGAGACCTTTGGCTACCGCAACAAGATCGACATGGATTTCACCGACCGGCGCTACTTGACCGTCGATGAGATGAATATTCCGGAGGCGGAGCTGAAAAAGCCGCTCGACTTCGCCCTCGGCTTCCACGCGCCGGGCTGCTTTGCCAAGGCGATTGATATCGATCACTGCGATCTGGCGTCGGAGGAAATGAATCTGGCGGTTGCAACCGTCCGCCGCTTCTGCCGCGACCGGAAACTGCCAGTCTACTCCACCTTCACGCACGAAGGCTTTCTGCGCAACCTTGTCGTCCGGCGCGGTCAGCGTACCGGCGAACTGATGGTGAATCTGATCACGTTGATGCACGATGCGGCACTGATGCGGGAGTTGTGCACTGAATTGCAGTCCGCGCTGGGCTCAAAGCTCACTACATTTATCAACGCCACGACCGACCGGAAAAATATGGTGGCGTTCGGCGACAAGGAATTTGTGCTGTGCGGCGAGGGCAGCATTTCCGACCGGCTCGGCGAATATACTTACCGTATTTCGCCTAACTCGTTTTTCCAGACCAATACGGTGCAGGCCGAGAAACTCTATAATGAAATCCTGACCGCCGCGCGGCTGACCGGAACGGAAACGGTTTATGATCTGTTCTGCGGTACCGGCTCGATTGCGCTGTTTGCTGCGAAACACTGCGCCCGCGTCCTCGGTATTGAACTGGTTGATGCGGCAGTTGCCGACGCGCAAAAGAACGCAGAAGAGCACGGAGCGAACAACTGTGCTTTCCGGCAGATGGACCTGATGCATTTCGGGAAAATCCGCGCGGAGCTGGAAGCGTTCGGGTTGCCGGATGTTGTTATCACCGATCCGCCGCGCGCCGGTATGCATCCCAAAGCGGTGGAGATGCTGCGCGAACTCGCGCCGCCGGTGGTGATTTATGTGAGTTGCAATCCGGCTTCGCTGGCGCGCGACGGACAGCTACTTTGCGAAGGCGGACTTTATAAATTCATCAGTGCCCGACCGGTTGATCTTTTCCCGCAAACCAACCATGTCGAAAGCGTTGCCCGATTTGAGCGGACTTGATATCTACACCCTCCGTCACCGCCTGTCCGGCGGACCCACAGCGCAGCCGGATGCAAAATGCAGTAAAGCATTGAAATTGCTCACCCCCCGTTGCATTCTGTCGCCAGTAGTTTTTTTGGATCGACGAAACGAGCTATATTCCGGAGGAATCCGATGGCAGATAAAAAACATTTTAATTTTACTTTGATGACTCTTCTGTTGATAGCGGCGGGAGGGCTGGCACAGACCTGTCAGCCGGCAGGGGCTGAGACCCTGATTACGAATGTGTGTCCGGCTTGCGGGCACACACTGAGTCGTGTTGCCAGTCCGGTTGCCGCAGAGCCTTGTTATGTGACAGTTGCCGCGACTAATCAGGCGGAATCTGTCGCATCGGTTGCGACAGGCAAGTTGCCGGCGCCAAAAGCATGGAAGAGCAGTATTTACGGCGGGTTTGCCGCCAAGAGCGGCAACACGACATCGAGCTCGTATAACTACGGCGGCGATTTTTTACGGGATGGCCAAGTTTACCGCGGCAGACTGAAGGTTGATGGGAGTTACAGTCAGGCAGAACGGCAGGTGACCGTTTCAAAATCTGAAGTGTCCGGCGAAATGCGCCGCATGCTCGATGAGCGCTGGTTTGCCTACGGAATACTTTCTGCATTGCACGACGAAATAAAAGACCTTTCTTACCGTACGAAAACCGGCCCGGGGATGGGATATTATTTTTTCGATTCAAAGGATCTGACGGTGGATGTCAGCTCCGGTCCGCTCTATGTGCAGGAGAAAAAGGCCGGCCTGACGAGCGGTTATCTGGCATGGCGGTTTGCGCAAGGGGTTTCTTGGCAGATGACGGACACGTTCCGGTGGTGGGAGTCGGTGGAGGCCGATGTTGATACCACCGACACCGCGGCCTATGTGCTTGCCTTTAAAACCGGTATCGAAAGTAAAATTAATAACAATTTGAGTCTGATTTTTACCGTAAAAGACGACTATGACAGTCGTCCGGAGGCCGCAGGGAAGATCAAGAGAAACGATATGGAAGTCAGTACCGGCCTGCGCTACGCCTTCTAGTTGACCGGAAACACCATCATGGCAGACAAGAACTACTACGTAACGACGCCGATTTATTATGTGAACGACAGGCCGCATATCGGCCACGCGTACACAACGATCCTTGCCGATGTGCTGGCGAATTATCACCGGTTGCTCGGTGTTTCCACCTATTTTCTGACCGGAACCGATGAACACGGCCAGAAAGTTCAGCAGGCCGCTGAAAAGAATGGACTTACTCCGCAACAGCAGTGCGACCAGACCGTCGTCCGCTTTCAGGAGCTCTGGAAGCGGCTCGAAATCACCAACGACGATTTTATCCGCACCACCGAGGATCGCCATAAATCCGTTGTACAGGAAGTTCTGCAGGATCTTTTCGACCGCGACGAAATCTATCGCGCTGACTACGAAGGCTGGTATTGCGTTGCCTGTGAACGGTTTTTTGCCGCTAAAGACCTTGTTGCCGGCAACTGTCCTGAATGCGGACGCAAAGTGGACGCCATTCAGGAAACCAACTATTTCTTCCGCATGAGCAAATATCAGGATTGGCTCATCGAATATATTGAAACGCATCCCGAGTTCATCCAGCCCGATTTTCGCGCCAACGAAACACTCGGATTTCTGAAAACCAAAAAACTTCAGGACCTTTGCATTTCCCGGCCGAAGTCACGTCTGGCGTGGGGCATCGAACTGCCGTTCGACAAGGAGTTCGTCACCTATGTCTGGTTCGACGCGCTGCTGAATTACATCACCGCTATTGGCTATCACCCGGATGAAAAGAAAAGATCGGTTGATTTCAGTAAATGGTGGCCCGCAACGCACCAGCTGATCGGTAAAGATATTCTCACCACGCACACCGTTTACTGGCCGACCATGCTCAAGGCGATGGGCGTGCCGCTGCCGAAAACTGTTTTTGCACACGGCTGGTGGCTGACTGGCCGCACCAAAATGAGCAAGAGCCTCGGCAACGTTGTTGACCCGATGGAGATGGTTGATAAATACGGCGTCGATGCCTTCCGTTATTTTCTCGTCGCTGAAATGACACTTGGTCAGGACGCCTCCTTCACGGAAGAAGCCTTTGATCGCCGCTACAACAGTGATCTCGCCAACGACCTTGGCAATCTCGCCAGTCGTGTGCTGAGTATGGTTAGTAGTTATTGCGACGGCAAAGTTCCTGATCCTGAGCAGGGGAAGAAATTAGACCCCGGGTACACCTCTTTTGGTGATAAGGATCCGATGACAGACGGTCAGCGGAATCCGGATGATTACCTTTGGGATGATCTTTGGGGGATAACAAGCGCCACTGCCGACGGTATGGGTTCTTTGATTGAGAAAATGAAATTAGACGCGGCCTTGGCGTCAGTAATGTACAGCGTCCGTGAGGTAAACGTTTATATCCAAAGGCGCGAACCTTGGAAGTCTGCAAAGGAAGGCTACATGGGCGCTGTGAATCTCACACTGTACCATGCCTTGGAGTGTATCCGAGTCTGCTCGGCACTGCTCTATCCGGTGATGCCGGAGAAAATGACCGCGTTGCGCAAAGCAATCGGCGTGAGGGATGAGGATATTCGACCCCGTTTTGACAAATTAAAGGAGACGGTTTTGCAACCCGGCGATTCGATCAAATCGCTGGATGCTCCATTATTCCCTCGCGTCGAGGTTGAGAAAGCCGAAGAGAAGCCCGTTTTAAAACAAAAGGAAAAACCTGTGAACACAGAACCTGTAAAACCCGAAGGCGTCATCACCTATGATGAAGTCATGAACGTGAAACTGCGCACCGCCAAAGTGCTTGCCGCGGAAAAGGTGGAAGGCGCGGACAAGCTGCTCAAACTTCAGATAGAAGTCGGCGAGGAAAAGCGCCAGCTCGTCGCGGGAATCGCTTTGCATTACACACCTGAGCAGGTCGTCGGGAAAACCATTGTCATTGTCGCCAATCTAAAACCCGCTAAAATCCGCGGCGTCGAGTCGCAGGGAATGCTTCTGTGCGCCTCGATGGGTGATCAGCTTAAGCTGATTACAGTCGACGGCGACCTGCCCGCCAGCGGTGCGACGGTTAAATAAATTTGATGAAAACACTTATTCTAGTCAGACATGCCAGCGCGGTTCGCAGAGAATCTGCGCCGAATGATTTTGCTCGTCCGCTTGATCGGCGCGGCGAAGGCGATGCATTGTCCCTGACAGAGCAGTTCGAGAAATCCGGCCTGCGGGTTGACGCGCTGGTCAGCAGTCCGGCTGTTCGTGCGCGTTCCACCGCTGAAGTGCTTGCGCAGAAACTGTCCGTTCCGGTTCAGGTTGATGAGCGTATTTATAAAGACGAAGTACAGAGCCTGCTTGAGACGGTTCGTTCGTTTGATGATCGTCATCACGTCATCGTGCTGGTTGGTCATAATCCCGCGGTGAGCGGATTTCTGCGTTATCTGACCGAAGATAATTACGCTGATCTGCCAACGGCGGCAGCGGCGGTAATTAATCTGCCGATCAACATCTGGCGGCACACGTTTGCCGGTCAGGGAGTGTTTAAAGGTATTCTAAGCGCCAGTGAGGATGTTCTGAAAATTCATCAAGGTCCGGCGCTGAGCTGGTCGCAGCGCTACCGGATATGGCAGTTCGAACACAGCAAGCAGATTTATTTAACCATTATTTTCGCGTTTGCTCTGCTGCTGATTCTTGGCATTGCCGGAGTGGTATTGCATCAGATCATAGACCCGTCGGCTCTGCCTCAGCAGGGGTCGCGGCGCTAGAGCTGTTTAAGTGCTTCTTCGCGGATCACACGGCCCATTTCGCTGGTCGAAGCTTTCTTGTAACCTTCGCGCCACAGGTCGGCGGTGCGGTAGTTCTGCGCCAGCGCTGACTCATAGCCCTTGCGGATAGCAGCGGCGGCTTTGGCTTCGCCGAGGAAGTCGAGCATCATGGCGGACGACAGCATCATCGCGACCGGATTGGCTTTGCCCTGACCGGCGATGTCCGGAGCCGAACCGTGGATCGGTTCGAACAGTCCGTATTTTTCGCCAAGGCTGGCGGACGGCAGCAGACCGAGCGAGCCGCCGAGCGTGGCGGTGGTGTCGGAAAGAATATCGCCGAAAATGTTTCCGGTCAGAATCACGTCAAACTGGCGCGGATTCAGAACCACCTGCATCGTCGCGTTGTCGATGTACATGTGGTTGAGTTCAACATCAGAAAATTCTGTTTCGTGCAGACGCTTAACAGTGTCGCGCCACAGGCGGGAAACGGTCAGTACGTTCGCTTTGTCCACGGAGGTAACCTTGTTACGGCGTTTACGCGCCCATTCGAAGGCCACGCGGGCGACGCGCTCAATTTCCGGAACGGTGTAGCGCATGGTGTTGAACGCTTCAAACCCGTCGTTGCCGGTCGGCTGACCGAAATAAATGCAGCCGATCAGTTCGCGCACGGTCAGCAGGTCTACGCCGCTCACGGCTTCCGGGCGGAGAGGAGAAGAGTCGGCCAGTGCCGCCGGAACCGAAACCGGACGCAGATTGGCGAATACACCGAGCTCTTTACGGATTTTGAGCAGACCGGACTCCGGACGAAGCGCGCCGGTTAGATGATCCCATTTCGGTCCGCCCATCGCGCCAAGAAGCGTTGCGTCAGAGGCTTTGCAGGCGGCGATGACATGGTCGGGCATCGGATCGTTGTACTTGTCGATCGCGGCTCCGCCGGCGGCCTGTTCGTTGTATTCCAGTTTAAATCCGCATTTTGCCGACACCGCATCCAGCAGTTGAATGGTTTCCGCCATCACTTCGGTTCCGATTCCGTCGCCGGGCATAACAGTAATTTTATACGTTTTAGACATGCCAACCTGCTTTCTTCCTTTAGAATCCCGTAAAAATAAGACGGCGTTTTTATCACTACTGCTCTGACCTTGGAAACAGAATTTATGGGAAAAGGACTGATCCTTTTTGATATCGACGGAACCCTGCTCCGTGCGCCGGGGGGGCGCGCCGCTTTCGCGCAG
>Ga0247840_10004590_pt1 | contig 21649 bp, 8 predicted proteins | sample LaCruzMarch2015__FD_192404 | JGI IMG/M metagenome (GOLD analysis project Ga0247840, IMG submission 192404) | Freshwater microbial communities from meromictic Lake La Cruz, Castile-La Mancha, Spain - LaCruzMarch2015_17m | ecosystem: Environmental > Aquatic > Freshwater > Lake | place: Spain... | reverse complement strand
GCCCCTGATATTCAGGCCTGAGCTTATACCAGTAGGCACTCCCGATGGGCTCCATTGATTCCTAAAAGCCGCTTGCATGCTCGATTTTCTGCACTCGATCGGCAAAGGAACCGAGCCATTGGCAATGTCCGTCTCGATGCGAATGTCGTCTAGGATGCTAGGAAAACCTTTAGTCGAACGAATGGTCAAGGTGTTAGAGGTTCCACCGACTGCAACGCTGGGACTCACTTGCTGTAAAACACCAGCGTCGAAAGCATAGGCGATGGCGTTTGTAGTCCCTGCTAGATCAATATTAAACTGTAAAACGTGCCACCCTGTTGATAGAGTTGGGATAGTCAAATCAACGTCAGTAGCCCCGTAGGTTAGGCGTAGATTCGTTGCGCTCGTAAGCTTGAATGTTACGCCACCGAATGTCACGATGGCGTCAGGCGTGGTAAAATCTAAGTTATCAGCCCGAAAGAAGAAACTCCCGCCGATCTTTGTGTTGGATGTGGTAGTGTTTAGCGATACCGAAGCTTGGCCTACCGCAGTGAAGCTCGATGATAAGCCCCAAGTGGAAAGGTTATCGGAGACTCGGCGCCCGATGATGGGCCGCATGGAGCCCGTAGGAGTTACGCCAGGAGGTACTACACCGCCCTCGAAACCAAATGCATAAAGAGTTGACATATCTGTTTATTCCAAATTATTCCAAATTACCGAAACCGAACCAAGCATTTGAGCCTTTATGAACTAGCGTTGCCACGCCGTAGCGAGCAGTGACTGTAGTTTTTGAATCTTTTGAAGCGTAAGTTGCCGTCCCTCCTGCCACGAAAGCCAAGGTTGTAGTGGCACCCTCGGCCACGCAAGTCACGTGAACGGTGCTAGTAAGACTTTGCGGGCAGGTGATTGTCACGGCTCCAGCGTAATCAAAAAATATTGTCTTCCCGTGATCAGTGTCTAAAAAGGTGTAGGTCTGGGTTGAGACGGTTTTGGTTGCGTCTTGCTGTTCGCTTTTGGTTTTGAGTGGGTTGAGCACATCGTAAACCGCGTTTTTGGATGGGGCGATTGCTGTGTCGGCATCCCACCCTACTTCGAAAGCTGTGTCATTTACCTTTGCATCCGCATAAGCTTTAACGCTTTGCTGAGTTGGGACTTTGGTGTCTAAGTTTGAGGCTAACGTGTCCTCGTCGATGACGAAACCAAATCCTGCGGTTGTGCTGTCGAGGATGTTTACCTTCTTGATGACTTCATCGTAAACCGCGTTTTTGGTTGGGGCGATTGCTGTGTCGGCATCCCACCCTACTTCGAAAGCTGTGTCATTTACCTTTGCATCCGCATAAGCTTTAACGCTTTGCTGAGTTGGGACTTTGGTGTCTAAGTTTGAGGCTAACGTGTCCTCGTCGATGACGAAACCAAATCCTGCGGTTGTGCTGTCGAGTATATTGACCTTCTTGATGACTTCATCGTAAACTGCGTTTTTGCTGGGGGCATTGTTGACGTTTCCTTCCCAGCTCGGATCAAAAACAGCATCCGAGATATTATCCCCAGCCTCCATCTTCGTGAAATTGGTGCCGTTCCAGCGGATCTGGTCAGGCACGGAAAAATAAGCGCCTGCGGGCAGAATTAAAGCCTCGTTCTCAAATGAGCCTGCAACTGAAATATCGTAAACATCACCCACCTGTCTAACGGCTGGCAAGTTTGCCGCCAATGTGGCGTCAAGCGATCCTTTTAAAACGCTTGAGCTCGGGAATCGGCTATTTTTATTGTTTTGAATCGACATTTAAATGGCCCACTCGATAATCACATCAATAGTTTTTCCAGTTGCGGCCACAATGTAAGGCGTCAAAACTGAGTCTTCATTGCGACTGTCCCCGGGGGCGATCTCCCAACCTTTGCCGCTATCAACGTCCGATCCGCCCAAGAAAACGCTGTCCACATTGACTGTGGAAGTCCCAATAACTTTGGTTCTATTCTGGATCCCCCAACGGGTGAATTTTGCTGGAGGCACGATCTGAGCGGCCTCATCAGTGACCTCCATCACATAAGAACCGCGAGCCAAACCGATAAAGGTTTCGGAAGGCTTAGAGTCTATAACGGGGAGTTCGATTTTTAGCGGCGTGCTCATAGCTCAATTTTTCCTATAAAATTCGGTTTGGAAGATGTCGGGTTTCTGAAATTCCAGTCTTTTCCATGTTTTACCTGTAGCCCGGCTTCATGCTGAATAGACCCATCTTTCTATTAACTCTGAATTGGTTCTCTTGGATGATGGTAAAGGCCTGTTGGCGAAAGGCTTGAATAGTTTGGGGATCTTTCCTGAGCTTCACCATTAAGTTGGCGGCGGCCAGCATGGCCAAGGCATCGCCGGACCTTAATGGGTTCACGATGGATGGGTGCATTTCCTCTTCTTCGCTGTACATTTCTGGCAGTTCTGCCTTGTAAACCATATCTATCGCGAAGGCCGCCCAGTTGGCGCGGTGGGTTTGCGTCAAAGGCGTTGACCCGTAGGGCGTCACCGTCACATTGGCGGCGCTGGTCCCCTCCGCTGTTAAATGCGCATCCCCAACCAACAAAGCTATGATGGCGTTATTGCTGGAATTGTTGTCGTACAAATTGAAGGTGTAGACGTAAGGCGATGTGTAAGTCCCTGCACCAATTTTTGAAAGGGCCGAAGTCCCGCTAGCCCCTGCTCTATTAATGGCCACCTCAATATAGGCCGTAACGTCCTCGGCCAAAAATCTAAGGGGCGTGGTTCTGCCACTGGTCAAGGTTAGCTCGGTGGTTCCAGTCGTGTAGGCCGAACAACAACGGTAAATAATGCCGTTCTCGTCCACCCAAACATCCTTAACCAAGCCAGAATCTGGCACGGCTCCACGGGTGATGGTTCCCGTACCATTCCCAGCGATCCTAGCCACGGTTATTTCGGGAATGATCTCGTACTCGTTGGCGCTCACCCTCTCTTTGTAAATGGCGGGCACGTCGTTTTCGCCGGGCTCGTCGTCCTCTAAAATGGCTTCCTTTAATTTTTCCTTAGACCATAAGCTCAAATAGGAATGGGTTACGCTGATAAGATCCCCAGGGTATTCGTAAATGGTTTGTCCCTCCACAAGCTCTTGGGAAAACCGTCTTGAATAGGGTGCATTGAAGCTTGAGATAAACTCTCGACGAACGGCGTTGATCTCGTTAAGCACCTCTGCCCGTGTAAATCTCTCTTGAATCGGGTCTTCGATGTTAAGGAAAACCTTATCAATTATTGATCTAACTTTAATCGGCATAACTACTGATCCTATAATCCTTCATTTTCTGACGGATGCCACTCGCTGTTATTGGGGAAAGGTTAAAACTCTTTCCATATTCCTGTTTTACTTCGATAAGCGAGGTGTTAAATTCCTGAATTTCCTTTAAAGCTTCATCTTTTCTATCTTCCTTGGCATCGATGAAGCCCCGCATGAGTCGGCTTCGTTTCTTGGTCCACATTTTCACGACTTCCGCATCCTTGTAATGTCGCTCCATAAGGGCTGTGGTTCTGGTGGTCCTTACGCCAGCGGCACGGGCCAAGGCTTCGCTTCCGGTCAGCATCACCCGTTCATCGTCCAAGGATATGTTTTTCCCTGAGCTGGTCTTTAGACCCTCGGTGTATTCCGAATAGGCCGCAATCAAGGATCGACCTGCCAAAATTGGGAAGGTTTTCTCGATGGTCTTGTCTCCATTAATAGTCGCCACAAGGTTGGCAACAAATTGTTGGAATGGGCCTTGGTTGTAATCCTCAATCCCAAGGGCTTTCAAAAGGACTTCAACCTGTGGCGGTGGGTTCAGCGACAAAGAACCCGACAAGTCTATTCCGGCCAAGCCCGGCAAGCCCATTTGGGCAAAGTCGGTCCCCTTGTTGTCTCCAAAATATTTTCTCATGTGGGTGCTGCCGAATTTGATCATCAATTTTTCCCAAAGCTCTTCCAATGGAACCCCACTCAACAAGGAAAGCATCACCATCATAGTGACAAGTCCGCGCTTATCGTTCTTGACCATATTCCACATAGATTCATATAAAAACTGGTTGTAACTGGCCAACCCAAAAACGAGTGGTTTCATCATTCGCATGGTTGAATTTCTGAATACGGGCAAGTGGTTCATGCGGTCATAGTCAAAATGCACGTCGCTAACAAAGTCCTCCGCTCCTTCGGAAAGTTTGTCCTCCGCGATAACGTCGTTCATGTTGCGGTAGTAAGCCAATAGCGCCGCCGTTCTGTTTAGCCTTTCCGTCATCCCAAACATAAAGCTTGAGGCTGAGCCCAATTTTCCCAAGGCTTTGCTGAATCCATTCTTGGGAATCATCGCCTCGGACATTTCCCCAGTCAGGTCGTTTTTATTGACTCGGTTGTATTCATGATTCAAGAATTGAAACTCTTCCTTTGAAATTCCCATGGCGCTATCTTTGCCCAGCGACTTGGCCAAAATATAAGACCCGCCATCCTTCATGGCATTGGCAAAGGTAGCAATAAGCTTAGCCTCGTTGGCCTTTTTGCCTGCGTTTCGCATGGCCTTAGATAGCGTGGGCACCCCAAGAATAAAGTTCTGAGTGGTGTTCACCAAGGCTGAGCCTACCCTAAAACCAAGATAGGCATGGTAGATAATATTGTTCAGCTTAGCCGAAATTCTATCCGCTTTATCTGAGTTTCTGAGTTGGTCCTTAGTGGCCTCCACCAATTCGTTGTAAAGCTCGGGAAATTTCTTGGCCTCAACGTTTTGCAGTAAAGCGTAGAACTTCCGCGCGGCATCGGCTTTTGAGGTTATCCCGGCGAATCCCTGCATAAAGCTGTTGATCACTTCATTTAGATTTTCTTCCTGATACCCCTTCACTATGGCGTCGTTTCTGCGGATCATGTGTTTTCTCCAGCCCCGTGAATAGAAGATGACTTTAATGGCCTGATTGGCCACGTCCCTAGCGTTTTCACTCATGCCGGCATCGATCATGGCTTGATTCATCATGGTTAGAGAGGATTCGCTACCTTTGGTCCCAAACAACTGTTCAGGCAATTCCCCAACCTTATCAACCTCAAACTGCTTGGATCGGATGGCCAGTTTTTGAAGTTTAAAGTCCTTTTCTGTAATGGCCCCAGCTTTCAATTGGTCAGCAAGGTCGGAAATCATCTTGTCAGCTTTGTCGCTGTTGTAATACCCATCGGCTTTGAGTTTGGCCAGCAAGGCCATCATGGCGGGTTCGCCTTTGTCACCTTTGTTGTCCTCGAAGACTTCGCGGTATTTCTGCCCACTCTTGTCCGTGTAGAGGACATGGATGCCCTTGTCGCGCACCCTTGGGAAATACCCCTTGTTGTTCTCAAGGCCTTTGATGTATTCCTCCTTGTCGAAGATTTCCTTCTCAACGGCCTTTCCTCGTTGGTAGTTGTTTTCGGTTTTCTTTAAATCTGCCTTGATCGTCTTTATTTTGGCGTCAATGTCCGATAGTTTTTGCTTGGCCATATCGATCCTCTTTTTGTAGAGAGATTCCAAAATCATTTGCTGATTGGACAAGGCCTCGGCAACAATCCATCTTTGGTCGGGTTCAAGCTTTTTGTTTTCTAAGTTACTAGAGAATTTTACAATTTGCTCTTGGGCTTTGAATATTTCCTTGTTGATAGCATCGACCATAGAGCCAATGTTTTTGGCTCTTTCCAGCACCATTTTTTCTGCCAGTCCATCGATGTAGGCATTGTACTGGGCCTCGTCGTACAGGGCTTTTAGTTTCGCGAGTTCTGTTTTAACGTCAATTACCAAGAGATCCCTAACCTCGTCGAACATGGAGCGAATACCTTCGTAGGCGTCAATTTCCTCTTGGGAAAATCCTGCCGAGCTCAATTCTTTTGGCGGATATCGCTCACCTTCTTCGTCCCCAAGGATGAGGAATTCATCGACTTTCTTTTTGTCCTTTAATTTGGCGTAGGGAATGGATTTTTCTTGAAGGGAAGAAAGAAGATCCACCCTAAAGTTGACCCGCTCTCTGGCGATCTTCAGCCAATCCTTGGCCATTTCCCAAGTCTTTGCCTTGAAGGACATGGTTGTCATGTGCTTGGCGGTTATGCCTAAATCCCCAATGTTTTTGCTGGTGTTTGGAGTCAGCACCTTGCGGATAAAATTTGGAAGGTGGTCTACAAATGATTTACTGCTCATCGCGGCATTGTAGGCCTCTTCGGCTTCGGTGTTGACGTTGCCTTCGGAATAGCGGGTTTCAGCTTGGTCGATTTCAGTATCCGATTCCTCCATCTTTGAGGTGGATGATTTATTCCCACCCTTCGGCCCACCGTTGTCCCCTTCCAAGTATTTCTTGAAAGATTCGTGCATGATGGCCTCGATCTCTTTGAGGTTTCCATGCTTCATCCCAAACTTGCGACGCACCCAACCCACAATCTTGTGCATAAAGTTCTTGAAGGAGCTCGATTTTTCGGCCTTCTTGTACTCGGTTTGATACCAATGGGCCAGAACCTCGTCGGCCTTGGCCTGCTCGCTCATGCCTGCATATTTTGGGTTATTCTCCAATTTCTGCAAAATAAAGCTCATCTTTGTGCCTGGGGTCTTGGCTTCTTCCATCACCATTTTCAAAAGCTGATTGTAGGCCTCACTCCCCAACATTCCTTCCAAAACCAAGTGAACAAAATCTTCGTGAACCAGCAATTCTTTTAACTGGTCGGGAGTGATGTTGTCGGTGAAAATAACAATCTCGCCCTTCGTCTTGTTGGCCATGGCGCGGGTGGTCTTGTTGCCTTCGGGAGCTTTGGCAAAGTGGATCTTGTTTTTGCCTGCGCCCTTCATCTCTCTTTTGAGTTGGTTCAGTTCATTGACAAACTCGCTGGCGTCGATGTTGTTGTGGACTTCGGTGTTTTCTGGAACGTCGGACAACCTTTGCTCATCTTTGATAATTGGCATGTTGAAAAGAACATTCCTGTCGGCCAAGGCCTGCATCAATTTGTTGAATCCAACCTTAAAAGACACCATGGAAGAGTTGCCATAGGTTCTGTCCGTCATGAAATATGTGCCTGTGCGATCATTTTTTGGCAAAAAGGACTCAAGGCTGGCCGTGTTTTTTCTGAGAGCTCCAGAAATCACCAACCATGCGTTGTCGAGTTCAGTATTGGCATGGACGTACATCAATGGGTTGCTGGTTCTAATAACAAGCCCATTGCTCATGCTTGTTTTATATTCATTGTTGTAAGCGTTGTGATCAAAATAATTTGGGATATTCCCTTTTGATATTTGATTTTTAAGCTCAGCCAAGAATGTCTTGTAATCGACTGGGATGGCCGATGCGGAAGACATGTTGGTTCCTGGCTTTAAAAAATACCCAATATCAACTTCACCATTGTCTCTGGTGAAGGTTGCGACTTCCCCTTTTGCCTTAATAGCTTCCATTCCAGAAATGATATTCCCGGTAATGACGATCCTGTTTTCGTGGGTGTCGTCGTTAATAAATGAATTCCACTGGGCGTAAACGTAGTCGCTCTTTGCAAATTTTGTTGCAGTAAGGCTCGTTAAAGAACTAAGGCTAATCGTTATTTTTTGGCTGTATTCTGGAACTGCAAAGGTCGCCGAGAACGAGGATAGGTTCACCTTTCGTCCTTCTTTTAAATTGGCTTTAAAGTCTATAAGAATGGATCTGGTTTTGTCTCCTCCTGTCGCGGCAAGTTCTATTTGGTAGCCTTGGCCAATCCTCAAGCCCTTTAGCGCCAATAAGATCCTTTGGTATTTAGTTGCCAACCTAGTGACTTGATCCGTAGCATCTTTAGCCACTCGCTCAAGGGTTGCTATTTTTGCCATATCCAGTTTGTTGGGGTTTTCCATTTCAGCAACTTTCTTGGAAAACTCATTCTTTTTCAAAACCTTTTCGTCCATGTCTTTTTTAATGACAGCGTACTCATCGTTAAACTTGACTCTCAATTCTTCAAATAACTGCTCAATATTTACGCCATCATATTTTTGAATTAAGTCATCGATCTTGGCCTTGTTGTAGGGTTTTTTCAAAATCCTGACCTTGACCTCTTCAAGATAAGCTTCTTCCGTGAAAGGACTTTGAGAATATCCATGTTTTCTCTTAATGGGGATAGAGTCTTTCTTGACGGTCTTGGCTTGTAAATCAAGGTCTTTGGCCCTTAGCCTATTCTCACCAATAGAATCTAGGTACTCGATATGATTCCTGTACTCGCTCTCCAATATATCAAAAAACTCTTCTTGCTTTGCGATAGGATATAAAGCGGCCTTTCCTGTGGTCTTTGAGTAAACCTTATCTGATGGACTATCTGCCGTAAGCTCAAGTTTTGCAAAGTTAAATTCTTCGTCGTCTAAAATAACCTTCTTCGTGACTTCGTTACCGTAGGCGTTGTACATGTCCGCCATTCCAGATATGGCCACGGCGGATTCGTCGTTTGCGCTGATATTTGCGCTCAAACCCTTCATTTTGTGAATGTAAATCGCGGCGGGCCGCTTCTCCGCTGGTATATCCAAAACCTCCTGTGAGTATGACGGTTTAACGACCTGCCCTTTTCTGTTGGATCTTCCGAGGGCCTGCATGGCCACATTTATATCCAAGTCGGGCTGGATAACGAACATGTGACGTTTTCTCTGATCGGCAAAATCAACGGATGAGTGCATAGAAACCCCAGTGGCCCCTGATCTATTGTAGATTATGGCATTATGGTCGGTCATATTGTTAAATTTAAATATGGCCGTGTTCCTATCGTCCCCCTCCCTAGTTCTAACGGTTGGGATTTTTGTGGAGTAATCAATGATGGTGCTTCTGCCAGTTATCTCCAGAACATTCTGGCCAGTTCCCTTGCTGATAATATGTGCAATGTAATCAATTGGGGAGGCTGGTAAATCATTCAAATCCATGGACTCGATCTTTTCCAAGGTGCTTTCGTAGGCCTCTTTTATGCCATCAAAGGCAGGATTAGCGAAAATATTCTGCCCCTGTCCAGTTCCATCACCAATATTAAGCAAAATCCTCATCGTTCCCTTTTCTTTGCTTGGATCTTTAACCCGAATAGACAGGGTTCTTCTCAAGGCCATTTTCAACACATCGTTGAATCGCATGTTGATCTCGTCGCCATCGTTAATTCCATAGGTTTCACTGTATTCTTTTATGAACGATTCCATGGTATTGGTCAAATAGATCAATACTTTTTCTCCACCCTTAATTCTTTTAATGGCCGATTCTGCGACGGGTTTAGCTTTTATAGCCAGTAACATCTGGCTGATAAAGTTGTGAACCACGGCAGAAAACTCGGTTTGCTCAACTGATTTCTCAGTATTATTCACACCTGCTCCATTGTCTCCAAACTCATCAAAATAGCCATCTTGAGACAGCACGGCCAAAAGCTCGTTTTTGAATTTATCAAAATCAATAACGTCTCTTAGAGATCCCGATATAGCGTCGGCGATTTTCGCATGATATTCTCGACCTTCTTTGATAATGTTGGTTTGAAATTCTATGCCTTCAAACGACGATTCCCTTCGGATCATCTCGCCGGACTTGGACAGATTTGCCGCGATTAAGCTTTGGACCGGAGTCCCACCGTCGGCCAAAATTCTATCTAGCTCGCTAAGATTATTGACTGCGCTACCCAATGAAGTCCTAAAATATAGGCCCATATTGTCTGGTCTTTTGGCATAGGTGGCCGATAAATAAACGACGTTCTTAGCCCTTCGCACTTCAAAATCCGCGTCACCTTCTGGGCGTCTTCTTCCAGATAAGTCATCTTCTTGAGGCTGTTCTACTTCCTTGCCTAATACGCTGTGTTTAAAAAACATGCCCGTGGTGCTTTCCCCACCGGCATTGTGGGCTTCGTCTAGGATAACTATGGAACCATCCGCTATGGCTCTCAGCGCCATGCCTTGGTGACTTGAGGATGGGTTGTTTGAGAATTGGCTGTAAGTCGTCAGCACAACGTCATAGCCATTATCTTTCAACCATTTTTTACCTTGCTCAGAAATGGCCAAGTTTGTTTTTTCTGTGGCATTCCTTTTGAATATGACGTTATTTTCTTCGTCAACGATATTGGCGATGTTAGAGCTTTGCAAAATATATGGGTTTATGTCGTGCCCGATATTTTTCAAGTCCCTGTAAAGATCCGAAAATAGGTTCGGCTTTTCTGTTACGAAAATAGGAAGCGTATCGTTGAAATTAGCATAGCGAATAATTGATGCAGCAATACGACCTTTTCCAGTTCCGGTCTGGTCGCCAATAATCATGCTTTTATCTTGGGAGAAATTGTAAATAATTAAGCCAACGGCGTCAATCTGCTCAGCGGACAAGGCCTTGTAGAGATCCTTATTATCTTTGTAGAACAATTCGCTAGAAACAAAGTCGTCAACGTTTCCCACTCTCTCTTCTAAATTTTCCAAGGCATCGTAGATGGGTTTGCTCATGTTCTTTGGCGTAAGATTTCCCCCAGGCTTATTCTTGCTCTTGGGGTTGTAGATGACCTGCAAGCCATCTCCCTTAACCACCTGAACGTTTTCAGGTGCTATGTAAATCTCAGCCTTCTTGGGAACGTTTTGAACGCCTGCCCAAACAGGGCCAAACATGGGGGATATTTTCTTCCCGTACATTGAAACGATCTTGGCCATAACGTCTTCGCGTTTAACCATCCCGCTTTCAACCATTCCCCCAATCTTCTCAAATAATAGAGCTTGAATTTCTGGGTTAAATTCGGTAGATCCGCTTTTCTCCATCTCCATGACGGTATCAAAGGCCGATTTAAGGAAGGGCTTGGATTTTGGGCCAAGATCTTTTGCCATACTGCGAGCCCACTCATGGAATTTCCTATAGCCCTGCATGACCTTTATGGCCCCGAGTTGAATCATGTCAGCGAATAACTCTGCATCAAAAAATGGATTGCTATAAACCCTTCCAAGCTTTGCATTGATCTTGTCTTTTAGCTCTTGCTCTCTGGCTAGTAGCTTTTCATTGAAGGATGGAGTTTTGGGGGCCTCGCCTTTATTAGACTGGATTTTTGGCTTTGAGGATTTATTTGATTTTTTCCCTTTAGGATTTGAGGCTTTCTTGGTTTCTGCCTTGGGCTTCTTCTCCGCTTGGGCCTTGCTTTCCTTCGGTCCTTCCTCTATTTCCTCATCACCACCAAGTAAATTCTTGATCTTTTCATCCAAGGCGTCCTGTCGGCTCTGGGAATTATCAAAGACATTATCTTCGTTTTCGACATAATCCTCTGGGCGTTTTTGCTCAGTATCTTTTTCCATTTCCATCACGGAATCAAGGGCGTTCCTCAAACCCTCGAAAGTTTCCACTTCCATAAGGGTCTTGTCGTCTTGCTTTGGATATTTCTTGTCGGACTTTTTACGGCCATCAATCAATATCATTCTGGTTGGGAATGTTGTACCCTGCGCCTTGTACATTTCCCCATCCATGTCGATGTTCGCCACTACGTTGTAATTAGAGTAAAGCCAATTGAAGAAAACGCGGTCGGAATCTTTCAAATCATCCTTGGGTGTTCCTGTGATATTGTCTTTGAAGTTCGACCCACCGATAATAAAACCGGCCCGCCCATCGTCGGCCATGTATCGCAAGGCATGAGCCATAATCTGGTGCTCCAACATGGAAAATTCAAACCCGTCAAATTTCTTGACGTTTGTTTTTCCAAAAGGAGGATTCCCGACAACTACTTTTGCAGATTTCTTTTCCAAGCCCATATCCGCATCAAAGTTCGTCGCATCGTTTGAGGTTGGGTTGAATCCGGCCTGTTTCAATTGGCTCAACCTAGCCGAATCAAGCTCATTAACGTGAATATTTTCTTGGAGATTGTTGGCGAAAGCCACCAACATGCCATTTCCTCCAGTGATCTCGAAAACCTTGTCATCTGGATCTAGTTGATCCATGCCCGTAAACTTGGCCATGATCCATCCCATAGGGATTGGGGTTGAATATTGTTGAAGCCTTAAAGTTTTTTCGGTTCTCGTTGAAAGGTTGGGTTGGTTTTCGTGAATCGTTCGGATGAGTCCCCATTGAACGTCTGAATTTGATTCGCTCATAATGGCCCCACGAATAGCCTTTACCATGGCCAGTTCGTAAGCTTCTTCGGCAATAATGGCATCCTCTTTGTTGAACCCGTTCTTTTTTGCCAACTCGTTGAGCTTGCGACGGTCCATTTTCTCGCCAGATTTAATGGCCTTTTCAATATCAGCCAAAAGCCCGGGTTTGTTGGCCGGAACAGATTCACCCGATTGGCCTTTATGCGTTTTCTCAAATTGATTTAAGGTGAAGACTTTCCCCCTTTTGTGATTCAATGGAGACTTAATTCCTCGGTTTTCCAACTCTTTGTCCAACTCTTCCTCGGACATGTCCTCGAATTTCTTTGGCGTGGCTGGGTTTTCTTCTGGGGCTTTAGCGGATAGTGAATTTTTAATAGTTGGTACTAACAAATCTAGGGAAAAATATGTTTTTGCCGTAATGTCAGAACCCTTGATCCTACCTGCATTAATTAAATCCTCAGCATACACACGGGCCTTTGTTAGATTTGTTTCCCACCCATCAGGAGGAATCACCTCTTTGGCTGAATCATCCTTGCTCGATGTGGGGGCTTCGGTGGGGCTAGGTTCTGCCTCTGGTTGTGCTTTCTCCTTTCCTTCTGCGTCTCTTTTTGAAATGAGGTGTTTTGCGTAAGCAATGAAAGCCTTAGATTCATCGCTAGAGTATGAGTCACCACTAGGATCTGTCGCGAGGACTTCCCTCTCAACTATGGTGCTGTCTTTGCTGTTGGCGTAAGTTCTTATTTTTTTTACAAATCCACCATTCTTAACTGCATATTCAACCTGCTCCTTTCTGGTTCTTACTGTTCCAGAATACCTAAATTTTGTCCTCAATGCCGTGTAATATTGGCCCATTTTTAGCTTGGGCATTTCTGCTCCAAAGCCTTGGTGATCGTCGATGATGGCTTGGTCTGCGTCCTGCTTAGCTTTATTTGCCAAGTCCTCTTTTGCTTGCTTGTCGGCCTCGACCTTGGCACGTTGCTCGGCTTCCTTTTTAGCTCCTTCTGGATAGGCGGCGTTTATGGCGGCTTCCATATCATTATTGGTCTTGCCAAGGTTGACTCCGGTAAGGGCCTCAAAACTTTTGCGAGAGATCTTATTCCCACTGTGGATCGTTGCCTTTAGTTTGCGCGTGTCTCCATCGGAGTGGGCTAATTTTAGGCGTCCAAGCATTGTTTCTGCCATTCGGCTCGCCCATTTTTCGTGGGTGTCGCCCATTTTCTCAGGGTAATCAAGTGACCCGTTCTTCTGGGCCTCAAACCTCTTCAACGAATCCTTGTCGGCCAATATGCCTTTGCGCATAATTTCTAATGCGATCTTTTCATTGGTCGCCGATGGGGCCCCTTTCGGGGCGTCATCTTTACGACTTCCACCCGTGGTGGATTCGTTAGGGTTGATATGTTTTAAACCTAAACTAATAGCCACAATAATAGAATTTATGGCATCATTGTCTTCGTTTTTAATGGCTTTCTCAAGATCCTTTTGATATTGAGAAGCTAAATCGTAGGCATCTTTTTCTCCTGGCTCAAATTCGGCGCCATTATCCAATTCATATCTCCGCTTGGAATCAATGAGATTGTTTATATTATCAATTGCTATTTGCTGTTTGTTTTCTTTTTTTTGTTTCTCATCAAGGCTTGCAATCCACGAAACTACGTCTTCATTACTTTTTGCATAAATATCAAATCCATGTTTTTTGGCCATTGAGACAAACTTCGTGCGGTTCATCTTCTCGCCAGATTTAATGGCCTTTTCAATATCGTTGAGGATATTTAAGTCATTGTTTGTAAGTGGAGCTTTCTTTACGTCGTCATCCTGCAAAGCCTTAATAGCTCGTGGCGTGGACCATTCTTTGTTTGGCAGTAATATCTTACGGCTGTCTATCTCTTCTTTCAGTTCTCTGTTAGTTAGCGAGGTGTAGTTTTTTTTCCCGGAAGGACTTTTTTCAATTTTGTTTTGTGAGGAGTTTTCATCTTTAGTCATTAATTCGTCTAAATCAAGAATATCATCATTTTCTCCGGAAGACAATGCTTCTGTATTGTCCATTTCCTGCGCTGGTGCTGGTTGGCTTATTTCGTTGCTAATCTCCACTACTGGGCTCTGCATCCCACTGCCCGCATTCGTAGGTGTTACGTCTGGCCCTTTGCTCGGCTGTTCTCCACCATCTTGGGGAGGGTCCGTCTTCTTGTTCTGGATTTTGTGTCGTTCGATCTGCGCCTCGACTTTCTTGATTCTGGTTTCAAGTTGCAGTTCACGGTCCAAAGATTCTACGGTGGTGGGCTGGCCTTTAACAAATCTCAACTCGTTGGCTATAAAGTTCTTGTGACCATCCATCTTCTTGAGCTTCTTTTCGTACCTGCTCTCTTCGGGGGCTTGCCCCACGTTGGCCTTTGCCAATGCCCCGCCCTTGATCGACAAAGCCTTTGCCGTGTTCCACGCCATCATTCCCAAGTCGTTGAGCTGTTTGGCCTGCTGAGCCGTGCCGGGCTTGGGCATGGATGAAGCGATCTCGTCCAACACCATGGCAGGGTTTTCGGCCTGCGTTATTCTGGTTTCGGCCATGGAAACAAAGGCGTCGATATCCTCTTGTGCGGAGGCTTCGCCCTCGGCCTTCTTTCTTTGAATGACGCTGTTATACCATTTCTTGGCCTGTTCCTTTGTGCCTTCAAGGTTGGCCATCATGGCATCTTGCGTGGCCTTGGCCTTGTCTGCGCTGGCCTGTTGCTCGGTCTTGGCTTGCTGGTCTTTGGCCTCTTGCTCGGCCTGCGCTTTCACTTCGTCGGGGGTGAGTCGCAAATCGCTGACGGTTCGCGTTCCATTTTGTTCTATTTGAATAGTGGTTGGGCCTTGGGGTAAAGCCTTTTGATTCTCGGTTGGGGCTGTGGTCTGTTCCTCAATCTTGTTTTTACCTGCCCCATTTTGGCGAAGTTCGTTGATCCTGTTCTGAATGATCTGCCGGCCCTGTTCGTGCGGTTGGAATTCAAACGCCCCATTCAAGGCCCCATTGAGTTCGTCTAGGGTTGCAGTCTCTAAGAAATCGTTGGCATCTTTCCATCGCCAATCTCTCCCTGCCTTGGCACTGTTCTTAAACTTGGCCTCTTGTACAGGAACAAAATCTCTTGGGTCCACGGGGTTTCCGTTGGCATCGAAAGTCTGCAAAGCGGTCCCTAAATTGGGCTGTGGAGTCGTCGCGTTGGGTTGTGCCCCACCCGTCGAATTTGGGGCTTGTTCCTTGGGTTTCTCATTGAATAGCCCACCCATCACCTTGATAGGCCCACCACTCAAACCACCCGCAACACCAGATTCAACCCACTTCAATAGGTTCTCTTTGGTGATCGCCTTTTTGTTCTCGTCCACAATCTGAACGGCCAAGTCGTTCACGGCTTCTTGGGTAAACTCGGTGGCTCCCTCAGAAACAAAGCCTTCCGCAAATCGTTTCGTTGCGGAGGCGAGCATATTTTTCTTTAAATCGTCGCTGGCATTGGCCCAGAATTGATTTGGGAATACCGTCTCTAGCCATCCCATCACTAAGCCAGCACCAAGGGCTGTTTCAGTGTCTTTCTCACCTGTCGCGCTTTTAATGTTGCCATAGGCCTCCCCAGTCATTCGGGCTTGGTTGTAAGCGAGCGTAGCAAGTCCTGCTATTTTCTCGGCTGAGCCTGATGTTTTCGCCAAGCCCAATCCACGGGCCAAAACTTTTACGGTGACTCCCCCCGACACCATTGTTCCGATATCTGCAAGGCCATTGGGAACGGCGTGCAAAGCCCACGCGCCAAAACTTCCCACCCCATCAATGTCTTTGAATGCGGTGTTGCCTTTGTTGCGCAAGGTTCCCTCTTCGGCTTCTTGGGCCTTTTCGTCCGCCCATTTTTCAATACCATCCAAGTCAGCGGCATTGGCTACCATCGAAACGGCATTGGCCAAAGATCCTTTCAATCCGTAGGCAAATGAGGTCAATCCTCGCCCAAACTGAGAACCTGTGGTATTATCAATATCCCCAAGCTTGGAGGCGGCTTGGCTTCTTCGCATATTCACAACGTCATCCATCTTGTATGGATTGAGTCGAGCCTTTTCCGATCCCAGAATAGAACCGTCTGGATTGATCGTCTTGTTGTACAGGTCGTCTACAAGGCTATAGGGTGAGCCCTCGCCAGTTTCGAGGTACTTGACGAGAGCATCACCCATGTCTTTGAACTCTGGCCTATCCAAAGTTCCATCTTCCGATTTCTTTATGAGATAATCTAATGCAATTTTCTCTTTAATCTGTGGTTCGGGTAAACCTTGATCATAAAGACTTTGAATTTCCTCGCCTCGGTCGGGGAAAGCCTGGAATAGATTTTTTATAGCCATGGAGATAAGTTACTATCTCCATGTGAGGCGCACTTGGGGGAATGTCTAGTTTTCCCTGTTTTTCCTTAGAATTGCAAATAGTTCTGCAAAGCTTTCAGTTCAACATCCGAGAGAACCTTTACGTTGGTTTTTCCGACTCGGATATTTCCGCCATTTTTAACGATTTGAGCCAAGAATTTTTTATTCGCTTCATCGTTCATGTTCTCCATGGCCTTTTCGATGGACTCTTTCAGGTGGGGAGCTTCGTAGGAACGAATTTTTTGACCTTCCTTCATTCCCTTTTGGATCTGATCGTCCGAGCCAACCCCGGCGACTTTGGCGACATTGAATATCTGCTTGCTTCTGGCCGTTTGATCATCTACAACGAATGCAAATAAATCAGCCGCCTTCTTCACTCCTTCTTTGGACACCCCACTAACCTTGTCGTAAAGTTTTTCAGTTCGGCTTTTAACATCCGACGAACCTCTAAGCGTAGGCACAAGATTTTCCTGTGGCCTTGGCTCATTGCTGGCCTTATCCTTGCCGTACAAACCTTGATAGGGATCGCTTTGAGGTGTAGCAAATTCCTTGTCCGGATCTGTTTTCAATTTGTCGAGTGGCTGTTCAATTTGCTGGCTTGGCAAGTTGGGCTGTGGCTGGGCCTGCGGAGGTGGCAATTGTGGGGCCTGCTCCTGTGGCATCGGCTGTTGGACTTGTGCCTGTTGGGCCTTGGCCTTCCTTTGCTCCAAGGCCATCTTCACCTTTTCTTGGATCGATGCAGGGATTTGTGGAGGTGTTGGCTGGGACGGATTTGCTGGAATAGTTGTTTGCTCGGTCGAACCGCCCAAGGCAGGTGTGGACGTACTTTCTGCTGGTGCCCTTAGTTCTTCAATGGTTGCAGAGCCATCGGCCAATTTATTCCAGCGTGGATCTCCGTACTTGGGGAATCCATTGGACTGAGCCACTAAGTTAAATTTTTGCTTCAACATTTTATATTCTTCACTGCTTCTGAGCGCGTTCACGTCTAGCTTTCCAGTGAGCGGATCTCTAGCATCTGCCTCAAATTTATAAACATCTTGGAGCATGTCTCCCATCGCTTTTATAGACTTGGAATCGTCCGCTGGTTTGCTCGACTTGGCTCCGGTAAGCTTTGATGCTTGGGCCTGTTTTAAAAGCTTATCAATAACGAGTCGATCCGATTTCAGATTGATCTCTCTTTCTTTCAGCAACAACAATTCGTCGTCGTTGCTGCCGTCGTTCTCTAGCTTCGCAATCTTGGCATTGTTGATTTCGATCTCGCTATCAATCTTGTCGCGTTTTAGCTGAGTTTCCTCATCGATGCTTCCAGTTTTAGCGTCGAGGTTATTTGCCTTGGCCTTGTTCAAATCCGCAACACTGTCAATCTGATTTTGCTTCCCATAAAGACTATCCATCCTAGCCTTGTTATAATCCATCGTGGACTGGTTGGCCTCCTGCTTCATCCTGCGATCTTCCTGTTCAAACTTTTTGCGCTCGGCCTCTTTCGCGACTTCCTTATCCTTGGAATTTTTGGCGGAGGAAACTCCGATATAGGTGTTCAATGCCGCCGAGAAAGCGTCAAACAAATTGTTCTTGGGCTTCTCTGGGGTGTGAGTTACGTCGGATGCCTGAATTGTTGAATAGTCCATTAATAACCACCGTATAATTTTTGGGAATTCGTCAAATTTGGATTTCCAAGAGTGCCGTTCAATTTTTCATAAGGCGTCAAACCTGTTCCGGTTGGCGCTGGTGCGGCTGGCTGAGCTGGTTGCGCTGGCGTAGCTGGTTTATTTGCATTCCCAGAACCAAACCCACCACCGCCATAAGTCGAAGCGAACGCGCTAACCCCTGCCGATCCAATAGCCCCGTAATCCACGGTTGTTTTTAGCGTTGACCTTTCCGACTGTGCCCCGCCAATGGTGGACATCATCATGTTTTCATGCTCCCTAGCAAGGTTGTCCTTGTAATTCACGTTTTCAGCTTTGGCATCCATTTTGAAAAGTCCAGCGGCTTTCTGCTCGGCATACTTAAAATCTTCCAGCGAGATATTTCCATTGTCGAGCATGGTTTGAAGCTCGTTCATCGTCTGGTCGTACATATTTTTATACTGCTCCTTAGATCGGTTGGCATCCGTGACCATCGACAATTCTTGCATTCCTTGGTTGTAAATCGTGGCCAATTTCTGGTTGCCAAACTTGTTGGCTAGGTCGGCCATGATCTGCCCATCGTTGGTCTTCATCGCCTCCATCCGCTGGTTGGACTGGTTCATGGCAAGATTGCTGGCATTGGTGATTTCACCCCTCAAGCTTTGCGCCTGCTGTTGGCCTTGGGCCTGCATCTCTGCGGTAGCCTTGCCCTTGGCCATCGCTTCTTCCATTTGAACCGTCAACTGCTTGCCCGTGAGGTCGCTCCTGCCTCGCATGGCATCATTGCGGTCGATGCTCGCCTTCACATCATTGAAATTCTTGGCTTGCTGGGATAAAACTTGGTCAAAATAAACGGGACGGCCACCCGAGTCCTGCAATCTGTTGAGGTCCACTCGGGCATCGTTGGCGTTCTTCCATGTGTTGCGGATAGCTTCGTCGGCCTCGGTCTTGAACTCGGCCTTGAGCTGGTTGTTATAGGCTAGGTCGGACTGAATTAAGTCGCGCTCTTGCACATAAAGATCGTCCAGCCCTTTTGCGTACTCGGTGAATACTTCGTTAGATATTCCAAGCTCTTCCTGCAAAGCCTTTTCAACCTGGGCGATTTGCTCCCCATATTGCTTTGTGGCCTCTTGGGAATTGCGCTCATAAATCCCATTAAACTTCAATTTCATCTCGGCGTAATAGGCCAACATGTCCTTTACGTTTTGGTCTGCAAAGTCTAGCTTGTCCTTGTAAAGCTCGTCGGCCAACTTCCCGCGATTCTGCATCGAGGTAGCAACCTTTGCGCTGAGCTCTGCAATCTTCCGGTCTAGCTCGGCCTGTCGTTTCTTGCCTGCCTTCGCCCCAGTGAATTGACTCACCGCCGCGAAAGTCACCGCCGCACTTGCTACACCCGCCGCTACCCAAACCATAACTTACCTCACCAACAATTTTTTACTTTTGCGATACTCATCCAGTGAGAATAACGTCGGCCCGTTCTGGTCCGCTTTGTCCACGGTGAACCACAAACAATCCTCAAGGGCCTCAAGCACTCGTTTCCTGCCGGGCTTCCCCTCGAAAAACTGGAATCCCTCTACGGTTTCTGGTTCTTCAATCGTGCCATCCTCAAGGAAAGATGTAATGTAAAGTTTCCCGTAAAGCAAACAATCGATGTATTCCTCTCGGTGAACTCGCCCCGTTAAGAACGTGCCCTTGGGGATGCGCAACACTCGGGCGTGCATTCCATTGCATTCCTTTTCCCGCATGTTCTCACCATTAAAGGCGTCCACATCAAAGTCGCCGTTATTGATCAACATTTCCTCAAACTTGTCTAGGTCGGCCTCATTTTTACAAGTGAAGTCCCCCATAACTCGGAGACTAGATTTGCTTCCAATCGTCGAGGCTAAGCTTTTTAGATTGTAGATGTTATTCAAGAACGGCCTTTATTTCGGTTATTTCTCCCCTTCCAGAAATCATCCATGAGGCTTCTCGCGCAAGTTGCCCGTGGGGGAAATTGATTGTCCGATCCCTTAACATCCCTCCAAGATCAATAATTCTACTTTTCCCTGCAATTCCGTCTAAGTAAACCTCAACTTTGAATTGCCCAGTTCCAAAGAATCTTATGGAGCTAAATCGCTTATCTTCGGGTTGGTTGAGGACAAGGCCTCCCATTCGATATTGGAAAGTGATTGATTCATCCCCCGAATGGAGTCCCCACGCCCACTGTTTTCGGGTAGCCACCATAGTCCCTGTCCTCCGATCATAGAACGAGCCTTGGTAGGTGTTGGATATTTCGGTAAATCCGATCCCCTGCTCTTCAGTATAAAGCAAAGTTCCTTTATCGTGAAAAATATAAAGAATTCCATTGCCGTAACCAAGATGGACTGAATCCATATTGATAGATGCAAGATAGGTGTCGCTGAGAAGGTATCTGCTAATAACAGAATGTCCACTGCCATCAATACGGCCAATCCCAGTTCTAAACACATAATATAAACCTGCCTCGGTTGAAATTGTAGCCCTGTTCCCTGAAGCTCTATAGCCAATGTAGTCTGGGAGAATCGAAGCGTTGATAGGGTCGCTCCCTACAATTCGCTGAATCCCCGAATATGTGAAGGCGTAAAGGTCGCCGTTAATGGTTTCCACCGAAACGATTTTATCCAAGCACGGGAGCTGATATTGGGCTGGGTAGCTCTCGGGCTGGTTGGGCTCAGAAACATAAATCACATCGTCTTTCCACCCCACCACTTGACCGTAATAGAGTTTTTTAGATATCCCCTCAAATTCCACTGGGGCAGGTTGCCTCAAAATGGTGACTCCGTTATCCGAGAACATGCCCGGCAATGAGCCCGACAATTCATTTCCCGTCGCGTAGTCGTCAAAATAATCAGATCCTATGGAGACTTCGGCCACTTTCTGAAAAGCCTCGCTGGACCTGTAGCCCGTGGATAGTCTGTAAATCACCCAAGAGGTCACCCCTTCCCCAATGACACTGTGGCGGCGCACTCTAAAGGCTAGGCAATTGCTCTGGGCCGTTTTGATTGTGGATGGGGCTGACTCATCGCGGTAGCCATCGACCTCCCGAACAAAAGTGACAACGTAGCCCATCTCGTAGAACCACCCACTCGGAGCTTGCTCCGCTGTCACCTTTGTATTGTCGTTCGGCAATACCTGAATCAATGCCTTGCCGGGGGTGGGCTGACTAAGGCTGACGGGGACCATGGGTTGACTCTTGAGAAGCCCGGGCTTGCGAACGATTCTTTTCCATTTGCCCTGCTCTTTGTAGAGCAAAACATCAAAGCCATTGAGCGAAAAGGTGACATAGTTTTCCTTTCCGCTCAAAACGTCTGGGCCATACTGCACGACTTCACCAACATGCCCCTGATCAATGGGAGCATCGGTCTTAAAGGCCTTCAGAATTCTTCCCCGAAGGTCAACATTAACGGCCACCTTTGCGGATAGCGCAATGCCGTTTTCGGCATCTTCCTTCTTGGTGTTGATGCCTCGGAATTCTGAAATGATGAAGTCGGGCATTCGTTAATCGTCAACCATAATCATGCCATCGGCGGGAACATCCTCGACATTGGGCTTGGGACCGGATTTTTTCTTTGTCGGAGCGGGAACCTCTGGCGCTGGGGCTTGCATAGAGTCCACCTTGGCCATGAGCATCT
>Ga0247840_10004589_pt1 | contig 21650 bp, 15 predicted proteins | sample LaCruzMarch2015__FD_192404 | JGI IMG/M metagenome (GOLD analysis project Ga0247840, IMG submission 192404) | Freshwater microbial communities from meromictic Lake La Cruz, Castile-La Mancha, Spain - LaCruzMarch2015_17m | ecosystem: Environmental > Aquatic > Freshwater > Lake | place: Spain... | reverse complement strand
GGGGGGATTTGCCGTAAGTTTCTTGGAAGTGGCCACCCCGGAAAAATCCGGGGCACACGAGGCATGAAAGATGCATTATATTGCACCGTTTGGCCACTTTCTTTCTAGCGTTTAGAACTGCTGTTTAAAATGTCGGAATTCCGGGTTAAGTCTTTGCCCCATCCCTCCGATACCCAAGGGGGACCTCACCCGCTTGTTTTTTAGGTCCCGGGGGGCTGTGTGCGCCAAGTTCTAATTATTGATGACTTTGAACCTTTTCTCAACGCGGCCCGTCGCGTCGTTGAAAGGCTTGGTTACGCGGTGTTGTCGTCCTCGGATGGACGTCAAGGGTTGGAGGTTTTTTTCAAGGAAAACCCCGCCATTGTCATCACGGATTTCCAAATGCCTCATTTGGACGGCTTGGAAGTGTTGACCGCTGTCAAGCAAAAATCCCCGGAGACCGACGTGGTGGTTCTCACGGGGTTTGCCAACGAGGCCCTTGAACGCCAACTGATGGCCGCCGGGGCCTTCGCCTGTTTAAAAAAACCTCTCAATTTAGAAAAAATAGTTCAGGTCATTGGACAGATTCAAGACAAACGAGAAACTTCGTGGGAGGACCGACCCAGCGTTTTGGTTCGGGTGGACACGGAATTGTCCCGAGAACTGATCGAACGGGTTCTTCGGGCCCAAGGGTGCGAAACCCGAGCCCCGGGCCCCTTGGCGGAAGGACGGTGGAGCACAGAAAGCGGTGGTTTGGATCTCCTCTTTTGGGAAGTCCGTCCCGACCAAGAATCGGCCTTAAGGCGGGTCATGGAAATGACGTCGGCCTACGGTGGGTATGAAGTGATCCTTTTGGATTCGGGCGACGAAACAAAAACCTTGATTCAAGAAGCCGTTCGTACAACACCGTCCGAATGCTTAAGCAAACCCCTGAGCGAAACCACGGTTTTGGCCGCTTTTCAAAACGCCCACCAGCGTTTGCTCCGACGGCGAAGCGCTCTGTACAAACGGGTGCGGGCACTTTCTGTGGAAACCGTGTCGTTGTCGGTTCACCCCCGCAACGGCTTGGTGGTGGATTTGCGCGGGGTGGGGCGAAACGTTCCTTTGGGGTTAAAAGCCCTTGTGGAAAGTTTGCCTCTTCCGTGGGTGTTGGTGGACGGTTCTTGGAACCTGTTGCACGCCAGTCCCCTTATTCGCACCTTGGCCGGGCCCGCTCCCACAAAACTGGACCGAGCCTTGTGGGACGCGTTATCCCGGAAAGGTTTTGCCTTACCCTCCTTAGAAGAGGTGTATTCCGACATCGCCCAACGGCTCCACGGGGACGGGGCCGTCACGGCCTCGCCGGCGGGGGTGGTGGTGGTGTCCGTGGCTGTACTGCCCAGCCCCCTGTCGTCCCACGGCTTGGCCGCGGTGTTTTTTCCGACGATGGCGTCGCCCTCGGGGCGAGAGCCGTCCCAGCCCATTTCTCAAGGGGCGTCAAGTTTTGTGAACGAAAGACGATAATCCGTTTTGTCGGGCCCATCGGCCCGACTCGAGGGAACGCTGAAAAGCGACCCCCGGTCCGGGAAAGGAGTCCCGGATAAAAACCCAAGGAGGAAACACATCATGCGCATCGCGAACAACGTATCGGCCTTAAACTCGTGGAGACAGTTGACGAAAAACCAAAAGTCCGTGGACGCCAGCTTGGAAAAACTTTCCAGCGGATTCCGGATCAACCGCGCCGGAGACGATCCCGCCGGGTTGGTGTTGTCGGAAAAATTGCGTGCTCAAATCACCGGTCTTAAACAAGCGGTGAAAAACACCCAAGACGCCGCGTCCATGATGCAAACCGCGGAAGGGTCCATGCAAGAAATGCACTCGATCCTGAACGAAATCCGGTCCTTGGTGTTGCACGCCAAAAACTCCGGGGCCGTGGACTCCACGTCCATCGCCGCCGACCAATCCCAGGTGGACGAAGCCATTTCCGCCTTGGACAAAATCGCCAACAACACGCTCTTCGGTGGTAAAAACCTGTTGAACGGGTCTTTGACCAACAAAGGCACCGTGTTGAATTCCACGGCCGTGAACAACGTCACCGTGGGGACAACGGCCCCTTCGGGGACCAACCTCGTGGAGTTTGTTGTTAGTACGATCGCTTCTCGGGCTATCGTGACATCGAAAGCGGACATCTCCGCGGGTGTGGCGTCGGCCGGGAACATCAGTGTGAACGGTGTGGCCATCAGTCTGGCGATTGCCAGCCAAGACGCAACGGTCGCCGCTCTAAACTCGGCCTTCTCGTCCAACGGTCTGGATCTCACAGCAACGAAGGCGGGGACCACCATCACCATTAATCACAACCAGTATGGATTGGCCCATTCGGTGTCTGTGCTCGACACCGGTCAAATTCTTATGGGGTCCGCGACCTTGGTCACCGACGCCGGTTCGGACATCGTTGGTACGATCAACGGTCAAGCCGCCACAGGGTCCGGTTTAACTCTCACGGCCAACGCGGGTACCGCTTACGCTGGAACGGCGGTGACGGTGACCGCGGGCGGAGGAAACGCCACGGCCACTTACGCCAACGCCTTCAGCGTGACCTCCGGTGGGTTGACGTTCCAAGTGGGGTCTGAAGCGTCCGACACCGTGAGCACCGCCATCACGGACGTTCGGGCGGCCGCCTTGGGAGGTACCGCGGGCGGTGCCACGGGGTTGTCTTCCATCCGAACCGGTGGAGCCTACGCTTTGGCCACCAACCCGACCACGGCCTTGGCGGTGATTGACGAAGCCATCGCGGACGTCTCCACGGCCCGAGCCCAATTGGGAGCCATTCAAAAATACACGTTGGAAACAAAAATCAACAGCCTCAACGTGGCCCTTGAAAACGTGACGGCGTCGGAATCTCGAATCCGTGACGTGGACATGGCGGCTGAAATGGCCACCTTCACCAAAAACCAAGTGCTGGTGCAATCGGCCACGGCCATGTTGGCCCAAGCCAACGCCCAGCCCCAAAGCATTCTGTCCCTGCTGCAATAATAAACCGTTCGTCCTAAGGAGTTCCGGGGGGCCCGTAAAAACCACGGGCCCCCCGGCTTCCTCCTCTGGTTTTTAAAAGCGATTCAAATCGTGTCGTCATCCCATTACTTCGGCTTGATAAATTAGAATGGAATTAAATTTATTTAGCCATCGGGTGTTGTCAAAGGACAAAAGAATTTCCTTCTCCTCTTGGGAGAAGGTGCCACGAAGTGGCGGATGAGGGCTGAGTCGTTACTTATTAACCGTCTCCTAATAGTAAAGATAATTTTTACTAAAGAACGCTCATGTTCGTCTCCCCGGCGAAGGCCGGGGTCCAGTGTTTAAGACGGAATTTCAAAGGCTATTTTACACTCTGGATCCCGGCCTTCGCCGGGATGACGACAAAAAGATGTCTGTCCTAATATGAGACCGTTAATGATTTCATCTAAAGCCGTTACAATTTCTCACAGAAATTCCCGTTGTTTGGGAATTTCTAAAGGTTCTTTCCAAAACGCCGATAAAGGCTCCGAGGCCAACGTTTCCCCGGCCCATCACCCAGCAAAGGAGCCCGTCCCATGGTTCAATTCGGCGGAATCGTTTCAGGCCTCGACACCGCGTCCATCATCGCCCAACTGAAACAGATCGCCCTGCAACCGGTGACCACTCTCCAAGCCCGCAAAACCACCCTCACCAGCAAATCCTCGGCTTGGTCCGATCTGAACACTAAGTTTTTGGCCGTGAAAACCTCGGCCGCGTCTCTCAAACAAAAATTCAGCGTTCGACCGGCTGTGGCTTCCAGCAGTGACAACGCCTTGGTGTCCGCCGCGGTCACGGGAGCCCCGGAAGTGGGGTCTTACGTCGTTCGTGTGCTTCAAATGGCTCGGGGCCAATCCAGTTTCTCCGGTGGTTACGCGTCCATCACCGATTCCATCACCGGGTCTGGTACTCTCACCCTCAAGGCCGGCAACGGCACCCAAGATTTGGACGTGACCTCCTCCACCCTTCTTTCTTCTTTAAACAACGGCGCTGGCGTGACTTTAGGCTCTATCAAAATAACCGATCGCAGTGGGGCGTCGGCTGTGATTGACTTAACCGGTCTTGAAACGGTCCAAGACGTGACCGACGCCATCTCCGCCGAAACCGGCGTGAACGTCACCGCCTCCATCAACACAGATGGGACCGGTTTGCTCATCCGCGACAACACAGGGTCCACCAACGGAGCTTTCAAAATCGAAGAAAACGGGTCCACCACGGCCGCCGACTTAAAAATCAACACGGGATCCGCCGGTGTTCTGGACACCAAAGTGACCGGAACAGACCTCGACCCCGTTTATCGCGTGGTCGTCACCGCCGAAAACAATTCCCTCACGGGCCTCCGGGACGCCGTGAACGCCTTGGGTGGCCCCTTTTCGGCCTCCATCGCCAACACCGGCAACGCCACCAATCCTTACCGCTTGTCTTTCACCAGCCGCTACACCGGGGACGTGGGGGCCTTGGCCCTCAACTGGTCGTCCACGCCCGTGGCCAATGAGCTGGTGGGAACCGGTGATGGTTCTTTGGGGGCCACGGCGGGCGATTATTCCTTGGCCTCTCCCTTGAGCGCGGTCAGCGATCTCACCAGTCTCACCGTGGGCGGTGTGTCTTATTCGGTTCGAGCCGTGGGGGCCAACACCGGCGTTGGCAACGAGGTGGAAGTGAACACCTCGGGCGATTTGCGGTTTTTTGTGGACGGCACGGCGTCGAACGTCACCGGGGAGATTCGGGCCGATTACACCCCCGCGGCTCTTTCCTTCACCACGGCCCAAACGGCCCAAGACGCCCAGATCGAGGTGGGCACCACCGCCCCCCAACTGTTCAAAAGCAAAACGAACCTATTCGACCAAGCCATCGCCGGATTGTCCATAAGCGTCACCAGTGTGGATCCTTCAAAAACAGCTCAGATCACCGTGGACGCCAACATCATGGACGCGGGCAACGCCTTGGCCGCTTATTTGGAAGCCTACAACAACCTCGTGTCCGCCGTGAACGCCCAAAACAAATACGACGTGGACACCTCCACCAAAGGCGGGGCCCTCTTTGGGGACACGCTGTTAGCCAGTGCCTTAAACGAGGTGACCAACGCCCTCACCGCCGACGCCCCGGGACTGCCTTCCACATCGGCGTCTCTGTTTCAGGTGGGCGTGAAAGCGGGTACCCGAGGTTCTTTGGCTTTGGATTCGTCGGTTCTCACGGATTGGATGAAAAACCGGTGGCCGGAAATCTCCGCCTTAATGACCAAAACCGCCAACGCCGCGTTGGGGGTTACGCCCATCGCGTCCAGCACCGCGTCGGGCTACAACGCGTCGGACGTCACCGACGGCGTGACCACCGGTACTTTTGGGGTGGGAAAGGGTTGGGCGGACGACACCCCCAGCGCTTTTCCAGACACGCTCCGTTTGCCTTTCGAGTCCCTGCGGTCTTTGACGAACATCAAGGTTCACACCACCGGAGACACCGCCCACCCAGCCGCCACGTGGGGCTTAAAAGATTTCGATGTTCAGTCCCTGCGCGTGGGGGGGGATTCGTCCGTGGAAAGCGATTGGGAAACCGTTTCCTCCATTCGAGACAACACCCAAGCCGTGAACTCTTTCGTGGTGAATTTGGTTACAAAACAATTGCGTTTGAAAGTGTTAGGGGTTAACGCCGCGGACGGTTTGTCCCGGGTGGTGGAGATCGAAGCCACGGAAACCTCCGGCGTGGCCGCCCGCACATCCGACCTTCTCAGTCGTTTGACCGATGGGTCCACGGGCGTCATCGCCACGGCCCAAAAATCCATAGACACCCAACAAGCCCGCTTGGACGCCCAAATCAAAGCCATCCAAGACCGCGTGGACCGAGACATGACCCGCATGCAAAACCAATTCAGCGCCATGGAAAAAACCCTCTCCCAACTTCAATCCATGGGAACCGCCTTGAACACCATTTTGGGAGTGAGCAACAACTCGAACAAATCCAGCAGTGTGACCGCCTAAAGGGTGTGTCTCCCCCCTTTACGAAGAAAGGGGGGCTGGGGGGGATTTGTTTTTAGGTTCTCTCCTTTGGCTGTCAATGCAACTAATTTTTTGATGCTTTCAAGTTTTTCTAAATAAAAAAGGACAATCCATGAACAAAATTCAAGAAAACTATCTGAAAGCCGAAATCGAAACCGCCAGCCCCGCCAAACTGATTCTTCTCCTTTACAACGGTTTGCTCTCGTCCCTCAACCGAGCCCAAAAAGAAATCGAAGCCAAACACCTCGCCGAAGCTCATCGCTTCATCATGAAGTCCCAAGACATCGTGACGGAGCTGTCCCAATCCCTCAACCGCACCGAGGGAGGCGAAATCGCTGACAATCTCTTTCGCCTCTACGATTTCATGTACGAAACCCTCGTCAAAGCCAACTTCACCAAAGACACCGCCCTGCTCAATCAAATCTCCCTCCTAGCCCTCCCCCTCCGCGACGCCTGGGAACAATCTCTCCTACAAAAAAACTAATTTCCCCCTAAAACAAGGGGGAAATGAATCGCCTGTGTGTCCGTGGTTTTCCAAAAAGCTCACGGAAGAAAAATTTTCCATCTGAGACCGTTTCACAAAAATGGTAAAAAATTCGGGCGATGTTCCCCCCTTTACGAAGAAAGGGGGGCTAGGGGGGATTTGTCTTTTTTCTTCATTCTTCTCCTCATTTTTTTGAAAAGTGGCCCTGGGAAGTTCGCCAAAAAGCGACTATTTTTTTCGTTCGTATCTAAAAATACCCCCAAAAATTTTACAAGTCGTTTACAAGTCGTTAAGATTTCCTTAAGGTCCGTTTTATAAAATTAATTGGTTGGTAATTATTATCAAAGGTTTCGGAGGTTCCACGCAATGAAAGAATTAAGTGTTTTCCTCAGTGTCGTTTTTTTCTCCACCAATATTTTGTTCGCTTACTCCCCGGAAAAATCTTTTTGGACGGAGCGACGCGACACGGCGAAAAGAAATCAACGCGTGGCGGATTCCCGCCCCTTCCCCGTCCTTCCGGCGGGGATAAACGATCTCCTCCCCACCACGGACCGCCTGACCGTTGGGAACTCGAACGCTCTATCGGAAACCTTAGCCCGGTCCCTCCCCAAAAGTTTTGTTCAATCCCACCAAAAGCTTTTTGAATCTCTGCCCCTGTCTCTCGGCACCGTGAGAAGCGTGGCCCTGCCCAAGGGTCCTATCGCTCACACGGTGGTGTACATCCAAGACGTTCACTTAAACGCCGACGCCCAAAACAACATCGCGGAAACCGTCCGCTCCCTTGTCGAACACAAGACCGTGGGTTGCTTGGCTTTGGAGGGGGCTTGGGAACCCATGGATTTTTCAAGGTTCCGCTCTTTTCCCGATAAACCCGCCGTTCAAAAAGCGGCCAATTTGCTGTTGTCCCAAAACGTCATCACCGGCCCCGTTGTCACCGCCCTCACGGGCCCCGTGGAATTCCCCGTGGTGGAAGGCGTGGACGACGAAGCCCTGTACCACGCCAACGTCAACGCCTACAAACAGTCCGCCCCCAAAGCCCAAGAACACAAGAACGCTTTAGCCAAAGAACAAAAACGCCTTTCGGAAAAAAAGTCGTCGGTCTTCAACCCCGCCTTGCTCGCCCTAGACCAAGCCGTTGAAAAACACCGAGCCGACCAATCCTCCCTAGGCGATTACGTCCGAGCCATCGCCCGTGTTGACAGATTGAAAAAGCCGGAGGGGGGATTGGCCTTTGATTCTAAACATTACCCCTCCGTCGCCCTCTTTCTCGAAGCCCTCTCCATGGAAGAAACCCTTGACTTTAAGCGGGTGGAATCCGAGAGAATGACCCTTATCCAAAAGCTGACCACCTCCCTAACCCCCGCCCAAATCAACGCTCTCGTGCAAAAGAGTTTGGCCTATCGAGCCGGCGAAATCCGCCACAGCGATTTCTACGTTTTCTTAAAAGAGTTTTGCCAAGCCAACGGCGTGGCCCTAAAAAAACACCCCGCCATGGACGCCTACATCCAATACGTCCTGGTCACAAACAAAATCGAAGCCTCCACCCTGCTCAAAGAAATCATGGCCCTGGAAAAAGAATCCTACGCCCACCTCGCCAAAACCCCCGAAGAAAAAATTCTGGTTTCTACGTCCCGTCGCCTCACGCTCACCGCCAAACTCCTAAACTTCTCCCTCACCCCCGAAGAATGGAAAGATTATAAGGATGTGGCCGTTACCCCCCCTTTGCAAAGGGGGGCCAGGGGGGATTTTCCGGGGGCTGAGGATTTGTTTCCCTTGTCCGGGTTCCCCTCCCTTTCCACCTTTGAATCCTTCTACCAAAACGCCGAATCCCGCGACGAAGCTATGTCCAAGAATCTTTTGTCTCGTCTGAACGCCACCCAGTCCCCCACCGCCGTCCTCATCACCGGCGGTTTCCACGCCGAAGGCGTCACCGAACGATTAAACGACGCCGGCGTCGCCGTCATCACCTACGTCCCCAAAATCGCCCACTTAGACACCGAAAAAGGCTCCTCCTATCTCAGTATTTTCACCCAAGAAAAAACCCCCCTAGAAAAACTCTTCGCCGGGGAGAAACTGTTTGTGAATATTGAATTGGATCCAAGTTTAATTGGAAAAAGAATGGCATTGAACCTTGCGGCGGGAAGGGAAAATTTGGCCGATGCTCGATGGGCTTTGGATCTATTAGGAGCCCATGGAATTAATGCACGCGAAATGGTTGCTGGGAAATTGACCGTAATGATCAACGGACAGAGAGCTATGGTTGATGCAGCCGGAACGGTGACGGAATCTACAGTATCTCCCAGGGAAATGAGTGCCAAATTTCTCGATGCTCGGGCGTGGTTGGGTTCTCGTCGCGTCCTGACATCGTTGATAAGTTGGATAACCAGTAGAACTTCTACACCCAATTCCATTCTTTACATCAAAACCGGCCATCCGGTCATCGGAATGATTGCTGCGGTTCTTGAACATGGGGTGCTGGCTTATTTTGGGTGGTTTCTCTATTCATATTCTTATGGAATCCATTCCATCGCTATCGGGGTAGCGATGTATTTATTGCTGTCGTTCCTTCATAACTGGGCTTACAAAAATTCCAGCGTGAGTGATTTTTTCGATATGGATTTTCAAGATCGCATAAAGAGTTCGTTTTGGAATGGAGTTTTTGCGATGTTATCTTTTGTGGTGCCACTACTGTGGGGATCGTTGTCTTGGACAATCGCGGTGGTTCTGCTGAACTTATTTATAGATTTCCTTCTCATTTTTCCTCCTTCGACTTGGAATTCTATGGGCGACACAACACAACCTCAACGGGGAGTTCCATTCTTCCCCGATTCGGTGGTGGTGGATGATGTTAGAGAATCGAATATTAATATCCCGATTTTTAACGAAAGAGGTCAGTCTATACAATGGACCGAGGCCAGTGCCAAGGTATTTGTAAAATTTTTAGAAGCTATCAGTAGTATCAAGGACGAAATTCCGGAAAATATCTTGACTATGACGGGTGATGTTCCCCTCTGTCTTGGAAATGTTAGTGCGACAAAACTTGGTTCAACAGACGGTGAAAGCATTACTATCTATGTCGCAAATCATCTTCGTGAAAAACCTATCGAAATTAAGTTGAAAGAAAATTCCCAGCTTTCTCCTATTGATATGAATGCGTTGCGTGAGACCTATGTTCACGAACGGATTGGCCATATCTTGGCTCTTCGTAACCTTTCAGTTGATTATTGGGCAAAGATTGGAAAAATACTTGGTGTCAGATATTTTTTTAGAAGAAATTTAGAAAAAGACCTCAAATCATTAAGATTCACTGGAAAATTCGTCAGGATCGCGGAAGCCATCGCTTATGCCACTACAAACGATCGAAACAATCCGTATGTTGGTAAAAACACGGATGATATTCGCAGAGAAATTGCCCTAGCCGGAATTTTGATTCACGAAGGAACGGTTTATTCGTTCAATGAAGATGGTCTGAATCAACAATGGCGCCCTGTTTCTGTCTCATCGTCGAACCCCTCGGCCCATTCCTTCCTTTGGATTCTCACCGCCAACCCCCTCTTGGGAATTTTAGGGGCGGTGGGTGAACTGGCCCTTCAAACCGGGGCGTGGGCGTTGGATCCTTTCCTTCTGCTCCCCACCCTGAGTCTGGCCATGGTGGGTCTCCACGCGTGGGCGTATGTTCGGGCGTCCCAGAAAGCGGGGACTCCCATCAGTTTCCGTCAGGGGCTTCGCGTGGCCATGGCCGGCCATGGCTGGCTGTTCCTCGTCTTCTATCCCGCGGCCGGTGCCCTGTCCGCGATTTTTTCCGCCCCCATCGTCCTTTTGGTGGTCGTGTGGCATTTCGCCGTGGATTTTAAAAGAATCTTTTGGAACGCTCCCGACACGGCTCAACAAACAATCCAACAGGCTCAATCAGACGCTCAAGCCATTGCGGTGGTGGTGAAGGAAGCCGTGGCGGGGAACCTTGTCCCTTTGATTGATGCAACAACGCCATCCCCAGAGAGACCTCTTCAAAAAATTCTTAGTCCCGAGTCGGGATACCAAGACCTTTTGGGTCGAATCCAATCCATGCGGGGGAACCGTCTTTACGTGGAGTCTTTCCGAACCGCGTTGGGAGCCCCGTTGGCCGATCTCGACCGAAACACCGTCAATGTTTTAGCGGTGAATCAGGGGACAGATTTCCAAACCAATGCCCAAGAAATAGCGTTCGCCAAGGCCCAGATTGAACTGGCCGAACGAATCAACGCCTTGTTGTTTCACGTGGCCGGTGGAACGTCGGCCCCTCAAATGTCTCTTGTTGTCGTGCCCACATCGGAAGAAGCCAAAAACGCCATCGAACTCAGCGTTATGGGGAAAGGAAAATTAGGTGTTCGTCTGGCCCTTCCTTCTTTCACGGAAGGAGCGTCTCTCACGCCCGCTTCCATAGCCGAAGCTCTGAGAGGATTGAATATGGAGATAGAAAATAAAACTCTCAAGCCTCTCAGTCAATTTGTGGGTGTTGATATCTCTACCGTCAACGCCGCAAAGGACACCGACGATTTGGAAAGTATGGTTGAAAAAATGTTGAAAGCCGCCATGGAATTACCAGACATTAAAGAGGCCCTTGGACTGGTCAATCAGGCCCTTAAATTGTTGAGGGCTGTGGCCAAGATGGCGTAGGAGGGGGAAAGGAGAGGTCGTAAGATAAAAGGGTGTTTATGAACTCTCTTGATCCTAACCCGGACGAGCCGGACGAGTGAAGGAGAAGCTTCTCACGGGGTGAATGTCTTTTCGACATGGGGAAGATCCTGCCAACGGACAGGCTCTCCAGTCTCTTAGTTCTAAAATCTTTGACGTTTTGTCAAAGATTTTAGAACTAAGAGACTAAAAAGGATTATGGATCCTTTGAAATCATACCGTTGGAAAAAGTTTTTCTGAAAAGAGAAACGATGAAAAATCAGAAAAAGGCAAAACGTCCACGCCTGTTTTTAGTTTCATGGGGAGGCCGTGGGGACGGACAAGGATTCGTTTTTCAACGCCGGGGAGATCTTGAACGGCTTTTAAACCTCGGCCCCAAGAGTCGTTAAACGTGTTTCCGGCTTTTACCTCCACCGCTATTTTCCTCTTCCCTTTAACCAACAAAAAATCAACTTCGGTTGTTTTTGTTTCGGCCGGGGACCAGTAAAACATATCATCGAAATGATGGGTGTAGTCCTGACAGGCCCGCAGGGTTTGGGCCACCAGTCCTTCAAAAAGAGGGCCTCGTTCTTCGGCGGTGGGGGGGCCATAGGATTGTTTCATGGCTCGAACAATCCCGGGGTCGCACCAATACCATTTTGGTAAGCGTCGTTCTCTCACGCGTATTTTTGATTCGTAGGCGGGAAGTTTAAAACAAAGAAGGGTTTCTTCCAAAATGTTTAAGTGCCCGGTTGTTGTTTCCCGAGAAATTCCCGATTCTCTCGCTAAATTGCTCACGTTCATTGTTTGCCCGTGCATGAGAGCGGCCACCGGAAGAAATCGAGCAAATCCCGGTAGATTTCGAACGATGGCTTCGGCTTGAATTTCGTTTTTTAGGTAAAGTTGAGCGTAAGAGCGAAGGGTATCTTCTTTGTCCTTGGCCTGATGCACCACGGGCAAGAGCCCATGGGTGAGGGCCTCTTCAACGGAAAATCCGTTGCCGAGTTCGTTGGCCAAGAAAGGGTGCATGGCCCGTGAGAGGGCCCTTCCCGCCAGAAGATTAACCCCCGATCGGCGGAGTTTTCTGGCACTGGATCCGCACAGGGCGAAAAACCGGTGGGACGTTTCTATCTCCCGGTGAACTTCGTTTAATAAGTTAGGGAGACGCTGAATTTCGTCCACCACCACCCAACGGTTTTTTGGGAGAGCCCGGATTTCGTCCGCAAAGAGGGAGGGATTGGCCAAATATTTTTGATAGACGCCTTCATCGAGAAAGTCCACCCAATGGGCGTCTTTAAAATGTTCCCGCAACCACGTTGTTTTTCCCGTTCCTCTTGGCCCCAAGAGAAAAAAAGTTTGGTGCGGTGGTTTTAAAAATCTCTTTATCCCCATGCCAACATTATACACAAATTACGGCGTTTTTTGTGTAAATGCCACGCAGGTTGGTCTTCCCCCTTTGAAAAAGGGGGATCGAGGGGGATTTGTTTTTAGTTCAACTTCTTGTACGTTGGATCGCTGACGACCATCACGCGACTTGAAGAGTCAAGCGAAAGCCGAACACATCCAGCAACTGACGGAGATTGTGCAAACGAGGGTTTCCTTTTTTGGAAAGCATTTTAAAAAGGTGTTCACGATTAAGACCTGCTTTTGAGGAAAGACGCCGGATTCCTTCGTGGATCTGAGCGACGTCGCGTAAAGCCAAAAGAAAGACCCCTTCGTCTTCATCTTGAAGGCAGGCGTTCAAATAACTCACGGCGTATTGCGGGTTTTTCAGCCGGCGGAGAAGGTCGTCGTGGTAAGGAATCGCTGGTTTCATTTTTGCACCCTCCGTACAAGATACCTTGGGTGCTTCTGTTGAGTTCGTTTTTCTACAAGCCATTCCAAGTTCCAATAAATTCCTCCACGCGTATCCCAGCTTGTTTCAGAGCACTTCGTAAAGTTCCTGTGGCCAATTCTCTGTGGTGTGGAATCACACAGCCTCTATCGTTTCGACGTAAAACAACGTGACTCCCTCTTTGGCGGACGATGCTAAACCCCATGCGATTGAACACCCGAATGGCTTCATCCCCCGACACGCGTGGTACTTTAGGCATTGACGGCCACTTCGAACGTGGTTAAATAAGAGGGATCCATCGGTTTTGAGGGGAACTCCTCTAAAAAAAGTTCTGTGGCTTCTTTCAAGTTGTTGATGGATTCTTCAATGGTTGTTCCTTGACTGGCTGTGCCCAACTCAGGGCACTCCGCCACGTAAAGATTCTCTTCTTTATGCACGACAGCTGTCAGCATCATAGACGGTCCCTCCTAAAAGAACTACGTATCCGAAATTATATCATTGAAAAAAGTTTGGTGTGGCGTTTTTTGTGTGAATGCCACGCAGGGTGGGCCTCCCCCTTTGAAAAAGGGGGATCGAGGGGGATTTGCTTTTGTTCCATCGGTCGGTAAAATCCTCCCGCCCGTCCCTTTTCGTTTTTAGGTATCATAGCCACCGCCATGACCTTCCCCACACGCTCAATCCAAAACGCACGTCCATGAATCTCGTTCGCGGGGCTTGGCGGGGGCCTGTTTTTATTTTGGTGGCGGCGGTTTTGTTTGGGGTGTTGGGGTTTTTGGTGAAAAAGGTGTCGGAGCAGATTTCCAGCGCTCAAGTGGTGTTTTTTCGAAACGCCATCGGGTTGTTGGCGTTGGCCCCCTTTTTCTGGCGAGACGGGTGGCGGGCCTTGGCCACTGACCGCTTGTGGGATCATGGGGTGCGGGTTTTTTCGGGTGTGGCGGCCATGTATCTTTCGTTTTACGCCATCGGTCGCATGCGGTTGGCGGACGCTTTCGTTTTGTCTTACGCGGCCCCTCTCTACATGCCGTTCATCGCTCGAATTCGGTTAAAAGAACCCATCCCCCGGGGGGCCGTGGGGGCTTTGGCTTTGGGAACGTTGGGGATGGTGGTTTTACTCAAACCGGGGTGGGGTGTGTTTGACCCTGTGGCTCTCGTGGCTTGGGTGTCGGGGATTTTGGCGGCCGTGGCTCAGGTGAGCATTCGCCATTTAACCCGCACGGAACCGCCCGTGCGGATCGTGTTCTATTTTGGTTTGTTTTCCACGCTCCTCACGGCCCCGCCTTTGGTCTTCATGAAAACCTGGCCTTCTTTTTCCCTGTGGTGTTGGTTGGGGGTCTTGGGGTTGGTGGCCACGTTGGCCCAATTGGCCATGACGAAAGGATACAAGCACGGGGCCCCGGCCCGGGTGGGGCCGTTGATGTACGCCGCGGTGGTGGTGGCGGGGTTGTTGGACTGGATTTTTTGGAACAAAACCCCGGACCGTTTTTCGTTTTTAGGAATTGGTTTAATTGTGGGAGCCTGTGTGTGGGTTTTGCGAGGAACGGAAAAAAAAGAATCCACGCCAGGGCAAATCCCCCCTGGCCCCCCTTTGTCAAAGGGGGGAACAATCCCACCCCCGGAATTTTTATGACCCTTCGCTTTGTTCTTGTCAATCCTCGCAATCCTTTAAACATTGGGGCCGCGGCCCGGGCCATGGGCAATTTTGGGTTTACGGATTTGGCTGTGGTGAAACCCTTTGCCCCGGTTTGGCAAGAAACCAAAAGCGCCGTGGGGGCCGAAACCATTATTCAAAACGCCCAATCCTACGAAACCTTGGAAGACGCCACGGCGGGGTGTTCCTTGGTGGTGGGCACCACGGCGGTTCGGGAACGCTGTCGGGATCGGCCCGTGGTGGACCTGCCCCAATTAAAACCGTGGTTGGCCAAAGAATTCCCATCGGCTCTCACGGGGGCTTCCATCGCTCTTGTGTTCGGTCCGGAAAAAACCGGTTTGTCCGCCGAGCATTTGGCCTGTTGCCATTTTTGGTTGACCATCCCCACGCACCCGAACTGCCCTTCCATGAATTTAGGCCAGTCCGTGGCTCTTTGTTCTTACGAATGGGCCCGGGCGTTGGACGCGTTTCGGCCGGGAACCCCGTCGGACACGCGAACGGACGCCACCGTGGCCCAACGCCGGCGTTTGGCCCAACACGCCGAAGACGTGATGGACGCCGTGGGCTATCTCCCCTTTATGTCGCCCGAAGAAAAAACAACAAAAATTCGCGACAAACTCCTCCATTGGCGGATCCGTCGCCAAGACGTGGCCCTCCTTCATGGCCTGTTCCGCTTCATTTTGAAAAGCCGCCGCAACGACGGCATGAGGGGGAACCATTAACTTAAAAACGGAAGTTAACCACAGTTTTTTTTCGTCAGTCAAAAATATTAAAAACCAATGGATTCCGGCTTTCGCCGGAATGACGAGAGAAATCACCTATGGTTTCTAAAATTTTTATCGCCCTTGGGTCCAACGTGGGTGACCGACAACTTTTTTTGCAACAAGCCGTTCGCTCCCTGGAAGAAACCCAAGGCGTTTCCCTAATAAAAATTTCCCCGGTTTACGAAACCTCCCCCGTGGGCCCGGATCAGCCCGCTTTTTTAAACGCCGTGGTGGAACTGTCCACGGTTCTGTCCCCCAAAGACTTGTTGGTTCGTCTTAAAAAAATCGAAACCGTCTTGGGTCGAAAAAAAAGAAGACGCTGGGGCCCTCGGGAGATTGATTTGGATTTGATCTTGTTCGGTTCTCAAAAATTAAACACGAAAGACCTGGTGGTGCCCCACGCCCGCTTTCGGGAAAGGAAATTTGTCCTTTGGCCGTTGGCCGATCTGGCCCCCCATGGGACGGACCCCGTCACGGGATTAACGATGGTCGGGCTTAAACAAAAATTGACAGACCCCGCCCAATCCATTAAACTTTCTCCCATGACTCTCAAAAAAAGCACCCCCTCGCCGGCGGTCACCACCCGGTCGTTGTTAAAAATGAAACAAAACGGCGATCCCATCGTGGCCCTCACGGCCTACGATGCCCCCATGGCCCGCCTTTTAAACGCGGCCGGGGTGGACCTCATTTTGGTGGGGGATTCCGTGGCCAACGTGAAGTTGGGATACACCAACACCCTTCCCGTCACCTTGGACGAGATGATCCACCACACGAAAGCCGTGCGTCGAGGGAACACCCACGCGTTGCTGGTGGGGGACATGCCGTTTCTCACTTACGAGTTCGATCCGAAAGACGCTGTTCGGCGCGTGGGCCGTTTGATCAAAGAGGGCGGGGCCCACGCCGTGAAGGTGGAAGGGGCCGGGGGCGTTTTGCCGTCCATCAAAGCCCTCGTGGCCGCCAACATCCCCGTGATGGGGCATTTGGGTTTAACCCCCCAAGCGGTCCATCGTTTAGGGGGCTACCGGGTTCAGGGGCGGGACCGTCGGGCCGCCGAGGCTCTTTTCAAGGAAGCCCGGGCGCTTGAATCCGCCGGTGTCTTCGCTTTGGTGTTGGAAGCCGTACCGGCCCCCGTGGCGAAACGGATCACAAAAGCTCTTAAAATTCCCACCATCGGCATAGGGGCCGGTCCTTTTACGGACGGTCAAATTTTAGTGTTGGACGATCTCCTCGGTTTTTCGGACGCTCCCCCGCCGAAATTTGTGCGTCCCTACGCCTCCCTTTGGCCCGTGGCCTTGGACGCCGTGTACCGTTTTGGTCAGGACGTGAAAGCCCGCCGATTCCCCGGCCCCGAAGAAACGTACCAATGAAAATCGTTCGGGGTTTAGCCCCCATGCAGCGGTGGGCCACCCAACAAACCCAAAACAAAAAATCCATCGGTTTTGTCCCCACCATGGGGGCTTTGCACGAAGGCCATCTGTCTTTGATTCGGCGAGCCCGGGGGGAAAACGATTTTGTTGTTGTTTCCATTTTCGTCAACCCCGCCCAATTCGGCCCCCAAGAAGATTTTTCCCGTTACCCAAAACCCCTTCAAAAAGACCTTTCTCTCTGTCGCCGGGCCGGGGCGGACGTGGTCTTTTTTCCGAAAGCCGAGGCTCTTTACCCCACGGGGTACCAAACGTGGGTGACGGTGGAGTCTCTCTCAAAACCCTTGTGCGGGTCTTTTCGTCCCGGCCACTTTCGCGGCGTGGCCACGGTGGTTCTTAAATTGTTTAACTTAGTGAAACCCACCCGGGCCTATTTTGGCGAAAAAGATTTTCAGCAAGTGCGGGTGATTCAACAAATGACCAGCGACTTAAACGTGCCCGTCCAAGTGATTCCTTGCCCCACGGTGCGAGAGCCCTCGGGTTTGGCCCTCTCCAGTCGAAACACCTATTTGTCATCAAAAGAACGCACCGCCGCCCCCCAAGTCCATGAAGCCTTGGTGTCCGCTCGGGAGTCTCTCAAGAGAGGGCATCCCGTCCCCAAGGTTTTAAAAGAAACCCGAACGATTTTGAATAAAACACCAAAATCCAAAATTCAATATTTAGAATTCGTGGACCCAAAAACCTTAGTTTCCACGAACACCCCCCCCGGCCGTCTGATGCTGGCCGTGTACGTAGGCCAAACCCGATTGATCGATAATTTGGCTGTCAACACAGCCAAATTATCCCCTGACTCGTCCAAGCGAGAAAGGGATAAAACTTGACCGTTCGGTTTTATTTTAAAGATAAATCCCCCCTAGCCCCCCTTTTTCAAAGGGGGGGAGCACTCTTTGGAAACCAGGTTTTTCCCCCCTTTACGAAGAAAGGGGGGCCGGGGGGGATTTGCTTTTGAAAAACAACACAACAGGAGATTGTCATGGCAAGACTTTTTGGAACCGATGGCGTTCGTGGTAAAGCCGGTCAAGGATCCCTCACCAACGATTTTGTTCGACGTTTAGGCTGGGCCACGGGCCTTGTGTTGGCCGAGAAAGAACCTAAAAAACCCAAAGCTGTTTTTCTGGTGCGGGACACGCGATCGTCGGGCCCAAAACTAACCCAAGCCCTTTCGGAAGGGTTGGGAGCGTCGGGGTATCGGGTGTTGGACGGGGGCGTGTTGCCCACCCCGGCGGTGGCGGCTCTTTTACCAAAACTGCCCGTGGCGGCCGGGGCGGTCATTTCGGCCTCCCACAACCCGGCCGTTTACAACGGTGTGAAACTTTTCGGTCCCGGTGGTCTTAAACTGGACGAATCTTGGGAAGACGCCATCGAACGACACGTCCTTTCGGAAGAAGAAACGCCCGCCTCTCGCGAACAGCGAGTCCCTCTGCCCAAAGCCTTCAATCTCTACCTGGATTTTTTGGTCAAAACGTGGCCCAAAAATTTATCCTTGAAAGGTTTCCCTATCGTGGTGGACTGTGCCCATGGAGCCGCTCACCAAACGGCTCCCGAATTGTTTCGCCGGCTGGGGGCCAACGTCACCGTGATCAACGCGTCCCCCAACGGAAAAAACATCAATCACCGGTGTGGGGCCCTTCACCCCGAGGGACTGATTCGGGCGGTTAAACGGCACCACGCCAAATTGGGTGTGGCTCTGGACGGCGACGCGGACCGAGCCATGCTCGTGGACGAAGCCGGTCACGTGCGGGACGGGGACGCCGTTCTTCTGGCCACGGCCCGCCGTTGGCAATCCCGAGGGGAATTGAAAGCCGGAACCGTGGTGGTCACCGTGATGACCAATCTCGGTCTTTTCCGGGCCTTCGAGGCTTTGGGGATTAAAACGAAAACCACCAACGTCGGGGACAAATACGTTTGGCAAGGCATGAAAGAAACCGGGGCCGTCCTCGGGGGCGAACCTTCGGGCCACATCATTTTCCGCGATCACCTGCCCACGGGGGACGGATTGTTAACCGCTCTCCAAGTGCTGGCCGTTCTGGCCGAATCCCAGCAACCCTTCTCGGCCCTCACCTCGTTGTCCGTGGTTTACCCTCAAATTCTTCTTAACGTCCCCGTCCAAGAGCGTGTGCCCTTGGATAAAATCCCCGGTTTTTCCAAACGCCTGCAAGAAATAAACACAGCCCTCGGCACCACCGGTCGTACCCTCATCCGCTACTCCGGCACCGAACCCCTCCTCCGCATCATGGTGGAAGGCCCCGACCGAAAAACCATAGAATCCCACGCCCAATCCCTAGCCGGTCTTGTGAAGTAACCCTTTGGCCCAAAAGCTCACGTAAAGAAATTTTTTGGGCTTTAGGGGTCGGCTTACAGGGCCTTCGGCGGAGTGCTATAATAGTTGCGATGTCTTCTCTCTATTTCGATTACAACGCCACCACGCCGATTCGACGGGAAGTGGCCGAGGCTTTGGCCCCGTTGATGGGGCCCGAGGGGCTTTTTGGTAATCCGTCCAGTTTGCATTCCTCGGGCCAACGAGCCCGGGCGATTCTCGAAACGGCCCGGGAGCGGGTGGCGTCTCTTGTGGGGGCCGCGGACTCGGCGGAAATTATTTTTACGTCGTCTGGAACCGAGTCCGACGCCTTGGCTTTGATGGGCATCGCCTTCGCCCACCGGGACGAAGGGCGTCACATCGTCACCAGCGCCGTGGAGCATCACGCCGTTCTTAAAACCCTGCAAGATTTGCGGGACACCCACGGTTTTGAGGTGACGTTCCTTCCGGTGGATTCTTCCGGCCGCGTGGCCGTGGGCGACTTGGAACGGGTTCTTCGAAAAGACACGATCCTTGTCTCCGTGATGGCGGCCAACAACGAGGTGGGCACACTCCAACCTTTTAATGAAATCGGGGACCTGTGTCGTGAAAAACGGGTTGTTTTTCACACGGACGCGGTTCAATGGGTGGGCAAGGTTCCTTTGGATCTCAAAAAAAGTTCTGTGGATATGGCGTCTTTGTCCGGCCACAAATTGTACGCCTCCAAGGGCATCGGGGCCCTTTACGTTCGGCGAGGGATTCGCTTTCACCCGTTGTTTCAAGGGTCCCAAGAAAAAGGTCGTCGGGCCGGGACCGAGAACGTCCCCGGGGCGGTGGGGTTGGGGGTGGCCTGTGCCCTTCTTCAGAAAGAATTGCCCACGGAAGAGCCTCGCCTTCGATCCCTGCGGGATCGCTTGGAACAGGGTCTCCTAAAAACCGTCCCCCGGTGCGGGGTGAACGGGAACCCGGTGGAACGATTGGGGGCGACGACGAACATGTTTTTTTATTTTGTGGAGGGGGAATCCCTCGTGTTGGCTTTGGACCAAGCGGCATTCGTCTTAAAAGACCCCACGGTGCCCGGGGTGGAGATCTCCACGGGATCCGCCTGTGCGTCGGGGCTGTCGGACCCGTCTCACGTCTTAAAAGCCATGGGGCTCCCCCGGGAAAAAATTCAATCCAGCGTTCGCTTTTCTTTGGGCCGTTTCACCACAGACGAGCACGTGACCGAAGCCCTCGCCCTTATTCCCCGGGTTGTGGAACGGTTGCGGTCTCTTTCTCCCCTGTGGCAAGAGGCTGTTTCATGAACGTGCTGGTGGCCATGTCGGGCGGTGTGGATTCCTCCGTGGCCGCGGCTTTGTTGGCCGAGGCCGGCCATCGGGTGATGGGGGCAACGATGTTGTTGCTTCATAAAGAAACAGAGTTTGGTTGTTGCGGTTCCACCCGGGATATTGAAGACGCCCGAGCCGTGTGCGCTCGCATGGGTGTGCCCCATTACGTTCTCGATTTCTCTGGTTCCTTTGAAAAAAACATCGTTAACCCTTTTGTGGACAGTTATCTGGCCGGGGAGACCCCCAACCCGTGCATCGCGTGCAATCGGCACGTCAAATTTGACGCCCTCTTGAAAAAAGCCATGGCGTTGGGGGCCGACGCCGTGGCCACGGGGCACTACGCTCGGGTTGTCAAAAAAGAAGTAACAACTCAGATCCCTCACCCTGCCCTCTCCCAAGAGGAGAGGGAAAAACAGGATTTCCTTCCCCTCTTGGGGGAAGGTGGCCCGGAGGGCCGGATGAGGGCTGAGGAGTTACAAAAAGAAACAGAAAAGCCCCTCTTTCGTTTGAAACGGGCTTTGTACCCGGAAAAAGACCAATCGTATGCTTTATACCATCTGGGTCAAGCGGAACTCGCTCGGGTTCTCTTCCCTGTGGGAAATTTAACAAAACCCGAGGTGAGAGCCACGGCCCATCGCTTGGGATTGAAAATCGCGGACAAAAAAGAAAGCATGGACATTTGTTTCATCCCCAACGGAGACACGCCGGGTTTTGTCAAATCAAGAGCCGAACAAACCGGTCGTTTTTCACCCACGTTGTCCCCGGGTCCCATAAAAGATTTGAAAGGGACGGTTTTAGGAACCCACCGCGGGGTGGCTTACTACACGCGAGGGCAACGAAGCGGGTTGGGCGTCTCTTTGGGACGGCCCGTTTACGTGGTGAGTCTCAACGCCGAAACCAACACCCTCTATTTGGGCGACGACACCGACACGGAATGCCAAGAAACCACCGTGACGGACACCGTTTGGTCCGATGGATCGGTCCCGACCAAACCCCAAGATTTTTTGGTTCAAATACGATCCCGTCACACACCGGCCAAGGCCCGGGTGTTCCCCACGCCGGACGGAGCCCGGGTGGTTTTCGAGACCCCCCAGCGGGCCGTGACCCCGGGGCAAGCGGCGGTGTTTTACGAGGGAGACGAGGTGAGGGGCGGTGGGCGTGTGGCGGAGGTCATACTCGTGACCCGGGAGGACGTGTGAGCCAATACTTTGATGTGGTGA
>Ga0247840_10004582_pt1 | contig 21677 bp, 24 predicted proteins | sample LaCruzMarch2015__FD_192404 | JGI IMG/M metagenome (GOLD analysis project Ga0247840, IMG submission 192404) | Freshwater microbial communities from meromictic Lake La Cruz, Castile-La Mancha, Spain - LaCruzMarch2015_17m | ecosystem: Environmental > Aquatic > Freshwater > Lake | place: Spain... | reverse complement strand
GAGACCTTTGGCGCCCCCGCCACTCAGGGCCAGTCCGATGCCGGGTTTCTGTGCCTGCAGCGAAACACTGAGCAGGAGAAAGACAAAAGCAAAAACGGAATGGCGCAGCATAGAAATGGTTCAGAAAGTGGAATACACAAAGATATTAAACGCCCGTATATAGGCTGCCCTCGAATTTTTTTCAGGTTTTCACTTGCCGAGTCAGAAAAAACTTGTAGGTTTGGGTGAGATTTAGCATGTTGTTTATGAGAAAAATTATTTCTTTGATGTTTTTGCTCATCCTTACAGGGACGGGCCTTTTAGCACAAGTTAGTTACAAGCCGGTGATTCTGCCACCCCTTCCTGAAGCCCAGCCTTTACCGCTGGTGCTGCCACAAAGCGATGGAACGGGGATGGATTTGTTCCTTGGCTTATCCTATATGCCCGGTATCAGGCTGGGTCAATTCAAAGATTCTGTGAAGACAGGTTTTGATTTGTTGGTTGAAGGAGAAGTCTTTGTGAATGAAAAACTCTCTGTCGGTATTCAAACAGGCTATTTCCATTTTAAGACTGACCCGGTAAACCAGGGTGTTGGCAAACATACCTTTATTCCGGCATGTCTGAAAGCGACTTATTTCTTCCTGGAGCAGCCTTTCCGCCCTTATGCCGGACTGAGTCTGGGGTATTACATCTCCAAAAAAGAATATACCTTCATGAGTCCTCCCTATTTCGATCCAGTTTTAGGAACTACGATTCCAGGCCGGGAGATGACCATGACCAGCCAGCCCAGTTGTGCCGGCGTTTCGCCTATGTTTGGCTGTTATTATGACATCGATGATCAGTTTGCAGCCAATTTCGGAGCTCAGTTCTTCTTCCTTTTCCCTGAAGGTGGTGCATCTAACTTCTTTGGAATCAAATTCGGAGCGGTATATAAACTCGGAATTTAATGTTTGCAGGCGGTAGTCTGTATTTGCTCAGATATTTTTTGTAAACTTGTCAGGTGGTACAATACCCCATTGTTTTAAAACCGAAAACTATGAAGAAACTTTTTCTATTTTTCCTGATTGGCATCTTTGCATTTGATTTTGCAGAAGCCCAGATGGTTTTTAACGGAGGACCTTCTCAGGCCAGTGCTATGCCCGGGTACTCACAACTGGATGATTATTCCTCGCTTCTTGCCAAGAAGAGAAGAAAGAAAAAAAGAAAATCTTCCCGCAAAAAAGGCAGAGGTTCATCTTCTCCCACTGCTGCGGTCGGTGTAGGTCTGGCGTATAACCTGCCAATGGGTGCTTTCGCTAAGGAAGACACCATTGCACCAGCAATAAAAGGCGGTTTAGGCGTAAATATCGATGCTGATTATTTCGTGGCTCCCAGCTTCTCCGTTGGCGTGAATACAGGATATCATGGTTTTAAATATGACCTGGCTGATGATTCACTCATCAAATTCACTAAGAAGAAATATGCTGTTATTCCACTCAACATCAAAGCTACCTATTATTTTGGCGAAGATGCTTTCAAACCCTATATCGGCCTCAACCTGGGCATGTTTATCATAAATTCCAAAGTCGCTTATTCCGTAAAAACGGATTATTATAACCCCGTAACTGATTCAACAGAAGTGCTTTGGATGAGATCAGAGAAGATCGACATGATGACGAAATTCGGAATTGCCCCCATGGCAGGTTTCCTGTATGATGTCAGTGACCAGATGGCGCTTAACTTCAATGTACGGTATGACAACATTATGGCCAAGGATGAAAAGAATGGTTTTCACAATGCTTCTTTCCTTGGGTTGAATTTCGGCATACTGTTTAAATTATAGTTATCAGGGATTTGCATTCCGGACAATTACTACGACTTGTTATTATGAAGACGAAAAAGGATTGGCTCACTTCAATAGTCAGTCCTTTTTTGTGGCTTGTCCTTTGTCTGTGCCTGACTTCCGCGATGGCCCAGGCTCCGGCAGCCGGCGTCCAGACTTCGGTTGACTCCGGCCTTGTCCTGCCTTTCGATGGCTATTCTCCTTTGCTTGTTTCCATCAGGAAGGATACCGTTCGCAAAAAGGACAGCATCAGGCCGGCCTACCTGCAGATCCTGGATTCTTCTTTGCGGGTTACGGCCGTGGTCCTTCCGCCGCAGCGCGTGTTGAAACCCTTTTTCAAACCCCATCAGCTTACAGCAAAATCCTTTCAAAATCAAAGCCTGCCATGGCAGGGACATGAAGTAGCCTTTGTGATCCTGCTTTTCTGCTTTGTGTTGCTGGCAGGAGCGCAATATGCTTATGGTAAGCGACTTACCCAGGTTTTGCGGGCTTGTATCAATGAACGTTATATGGCACAGCTGGTCAGAAATGGCGATTTGTACAACGAACGCATCAGCCTTTACCTTTTCCTGGTGTTTCTGTTAAGCGTCCCTTTGCTGGTGCTGGAAGTAAACCGTCATTACCTGAATTATACCCTTCCCGAAGGAAACCTGGGCATGGCTTCTACTTACCTCTTGATCCTGGGGATGTTTTCCCTGCTCTATGGCCTCAAGATCCTCGCACTGCGCATTGCCGGCGTAATTTTTAAAACCTATGCTGCCACACAGTCCTATACCCTTACCCTTTTTGTCTTTAACCTGGCCGAAGGATTGATCATTACGATCTTCAGCGTCCTTGTCGTTTTCACCGATTCCTTTCTTTTGCTGCAACTCTGCCTGCTTTTCCTGGCACTGCTATTCTCCTACCGTTTGTTCCGTGCTTTTCTGCTTGGACTGAGTGAATCGAAGTATTCCATAACCTACCTGCTGTTGTTTTTTTGTAGTGTCGAAGTACTACCTGTCATCGTTCTTGTAAAGGTTGTGATGAAATATTTCCCTGCCTGATAATTTTTATCTAATTTTGCACCCCGAAATTTAACAGTTCTTAACAGTTTTAGATCAAGCGCAGCATTTGCCCAAAACGGGGACTTGACTGTCGCAAATATCTGAGAGAATTGTGAATTAGATAGTTAGACAATAAGGCTCACAAAAGAAGTTAAAATGAAGATTAAAAGTATCCTGGTTTCCCAGCCCCAACCTACTGAGACCGAGAAATCACCTTATCAGGAGATCTCCAGGAAGTATAACATCAAAGTGGACTACTTTAAGTTTATCAAGATTGAAGGTGTAGATGCCAAAGAATTCCGTAAGGAACGTATTCATCTTGAGGACTATACTGCACTTATTCTGACCAGCCGTAATGCTGTTGATCACTATTTCCGCCTGGCCAAAGAAATGCGCTTTGATGTTCCTGAGTCAATGAAGTATTTTTGCTTAACAGAATCTACTGCCTTCTACCTGCAGAAATATGTACAATACCGCAAGCGTAAGATCTTCCATGGGAAACAGGAATTTGCCGACCTGATGGATGTTATCAAAAAGCACAAGACAGAAAAGTTCCTGCTTCCTTGCTCTGATGTGAGTAAGAATGACATCCCCAAAGTGCTGGAAAAGAACGGCATCGAATACAAAAAAGCAAATTTCTACTGCACTGTTCCTTCCGACCTTTCCACCGTCGACATCAAAAAATACGATCTCTTGATTTTATTCAGCCCTGCCGGCGTAAAATCTTTGTTTACCAACTTCCCTGATTTTGAACAAGGGGATACCATGATCGGTGCTGTTGGACCTTCTACCGCCAAAGCTGTGAAAGACCACGGCCTGACCTTGAATTTGCAGGCTCCTACCAAGACTGCACCATCCATGACCATGGCTCTGGAGCAATACCTTGAGAAAAGCACTAAGAAAAAATAAGCCTCTGGCTTGTTTCTTGCCGGGGTAAGGATCATGGAGAAACAAAAACTTAGCTTGGGGAAGCAGGACAGACTTTGTCACCACAAGCTGATTTCCAGACTTTTTAAAGAAGGCGCAGCCTATCATGCCTGGCCCATTAACCTGATTTGGCTCGGGGAGGTGAATGCAGAAAACCCTCCCGCACAAGTGATGTTTGCCGTTCCAAAACGCAACTTTAAGCATGCCAACAAGCGCAACCTCCTGCGTCGCCGCATGAAAGAAGCATACCGTCAGCTGAAACCTGAATTCTACCAACACCTTGAACAGCATAGCCAACAAGGCGTTTTTGCCTTCGTTTACATCGGAAATGTGAGCCTGGAATACAAGCTTATTCAAGATAAAATAATCTTACTTTTGCAGCGTTTAAAGGAGGTCCATGAAAAAGCTGCTCGGTAAATTGATGATTCTCCTGATCAGGGTATACCAGGGAGCCATTTCTCCTTATCTCATGCCCTCTTGTCGTTATACACCCTCTTGTTCTCAATATGGTGTAGAGGCCATTCAAAAGCATGGCCCCCTCAAAGGTGGTTGGCTGACATTGAAGAGATTCCTTTCCTGCGGACCCTGGGGCGGAAGTGGATATGATCCTGTTCCTTAATTGATTAAGTATTTAAATTCGTTTTATGAGCCATAGAAAATTCCTCCTTACCATAGCGGCTGTCTTGCTGTTCTTCCCTGGCATCGCCCAGACCCAGGATAACAACCTGTTCGAAATCTCTAAGAATCTGGATGTCTTTACAACCCTCTACAAGCAGATCGACCTGAATTATGTTGAGGAAGTGAAACCGGGTGCCTTGATGAAAACCGGCATCGATGCGATGCTGGCTACCCTGGATCCTTACACCAACTACATCCCTGAATCAGAAATTGAAGACTACCGCTTTATGACCACCGGTCAATATGGCGGCATCGGCGCCACCATTCACAAAAAAGGGGAGTACCTCTACATCTCAGAACCTTATAAGGACAGCCCTGCCGACAAAGCCGGTCTGATTGCAGGCGATAAAGTGATGGAAATCAACGGCAACTCCACCAAAGACAAAACCGTGGAAGATGCCAGCAACATCCTCAGGGGACAGCCGGGCAATGCCATCAGGCTGAAGGTTCAGCGCGGCGACGACAAGCCCTATGAGGTCTCCCTGAACAGAGAAAATATCCAGGTCGAGAACATTCCCTATTATGGTATGCTCGACGATCACATCGGCTACATCAAAATGAATGCCTTTACCCAGAACTCTTCCACAGAAATCAAGGAGGCTTTCCTCAAACTGAAAAATGACGGCAAACTCAAAGCCCTCATCTTCGACCTCCGTGGCAATGGTGGCGGTTTGCTCAATGAGGCTGTCAACATCGCCAACATCTTCGTCGAAAGAGACCAGCTCATCGTGAATACCAAAGGCAGGCTGCCTTCCGCCAATGTGAGTTACAAAACCAATATGCCGGCTTCCGACAAAGACATCAAACTGGCTTTCCTGACAGACAAAAATTCAGCTTCCGCTTCAGAAATTCTGGCCGGCAGCATGCAGGACCTCGACAGGGCTGTTGTCATTGGACAACGTTCCTATGGTAAGGGATTGGTTCAGAATGTCTTACCTCTTACTTACAATTCACAGGTCAAGGTTACTGTAGCCAAATATTACATCCCCAGTGGGAGGTGTATCCAGGCAATCGACTACTCCCACAAAGATGCTGAAGGCAATTTTGGTCATGTGCCTGATTCCCTGATTACCGCCTTTAAAACCAAAGCAGGTCGAGTAGTCTATGATGGCGGTGGCATTGAGCCAGATGTGGTACTTCCTCCACAACGTTATTCCGATATTGTACAGAATCTCTTGTCGAAATACCTCATCTTCGACTTTGCTACACGCTTCAAAACACAACATCCTACCATACTCCCCGCCAGGGAATTTGCCATTACGGATGAGATCTATACTGATTTTGTGGCGTATGTGAAGGACAAAGGCTATGATGACTTCGTTACACCGGCAGAGGCTAGCCTGGAGGAGATGAAAAGAAATGCAGAGAAAGAAAATGACTTTGCTGCAATTGCCGATGACTACAACCAGCTGAAAAAGAAAATCGCCCAGGGCAGGTCACAGTCCATTTATGATCACCGTGCCGAGATCAGCATTTTGTTGCGCGATGAAATCATCACCCGTTACTATTACGAGCGTGGCAGGGTAGAGGCTTCATTGGCTGCCGATCCCATGGTCATTAAAGCCAAAGCAACCCTGGATGACGAAACTACCTACAAAGGAATACTGGCCGGGACCATCAAGCTTAAGCCTGAGGTAAAAGCATCGAAATAGTCGCCCGGACAGCATCATGGCTATGCACCTGACCCGGAAAGAAATTCACCGACAGCTCTATCTTGCTGGTCTGCTGCTGCTGGCTGCCGCCATCCCGCTTTCGCATTATTTCATGAGCCTTGCCCAGCTGATACTATTTGTCAACTGGCTGGTTGAAGGCGATTTACACAGGAAGCTAAAACAGTTTTTTGCAAACAAGGCGGTATTGGCCTTTTGCCTGATCTTTTTCATGCTGGTCGTAGGCCTGATCTTTACAAAGGATTTTGATTATGCCCTGAAAGACCTGAGGACGAAAGTGCCTTTGTTGCTTTTGCCATTGATCATCAGTACTTCCGACCCTGTCAGCAAGAAATCCCGCGACATGCTGATTTCTTTGTTTATCGCAGCCGTACTGGGTGGTAGCCTGGCAAGTACAGGATTGTACTTTTCGAAGGAGTTCAGCAACATCCGCTCCATTTTTCCTTTTATCTCGCACATCAGGTTCAGTCTGAGTGTGGTGATGGCCATGGTCTTTCTCGTTTTCCTGATACGGGATGAGCACCCCTATTTTGCCCTTCCCAGGTACTTGTACTATGCCCTCCTGCTCTGGTTCCTGTTTTTCCTAATACTCGCCCAGTCTTTGACCGGATTGTGTATCCTTATGGTAATCAGCATTGTGGCAATCGTATTTTACCTCGCTCACCGGCTGAGCAGACGACAGCAGGCCCTTGTCTTTTCAGTGTTGATGCTCATGTTTGTCCTTGGGATTGTGCTTTTATTGGGGCAGGCCAGGCAAGCAATCGCACCCAAACCACTTCCAATCTCAGGCCTGGAAATGACCACCGCCAATGGGAATCCATATTTTCATGATACAACTGCTACCCAATCCATCAATGGCCACCAGATTTGGGTGTATATCTGTGAACCTGAGTTAAAAGCAGGCTGGAACCGCCGCAGCAAATACGATTTCGAGGGGGAAGGCCGCAACGGTTTGGAAATCAAAAATGTATTATTCCGCTTCATGACTTCCAAAGGCCTCAGAAAGGACAGTCTGGGGCTGTCGGGTCTGACCAACAAGGAGATTTATTGTGTGGAAGGCGGTTGTGTGGATGCCAGGGACATCAATGCCAACGGACTGGCAGTGCGTTACCGTGCTTTGTTGTGGGAGTACCAAAGCTACCGTGATAGCGGCAATGCCAGCGGTTTTTCACTCATGATGCGGATAGAATACTGGAAGGCATCCCTGGCCATCATCAAAGAGAATTTCTGGTATGGTGTGGGTACAGGGGATATGAATGACGCATTCGACAAGTATTACGAAGACACACACTCAAAACTCAGCCCGGAGTGGAGACGTAGATCCCACAATCAATATCTCTCTGTAACAGTGGGTTTTGGCATCTTCGGACTCTTTCTTTTCCTCTTTGCCTTGCTCTACCCGGCATATAAACTGGGAAAGATGCGCCAGGGTGTATTTCTTTATTTCCTCCTGATTCTGATGCTGTCGATGTTGACAGAAGATACCATTGAGTCCCAGGCCGGGGTCACCTTTGCTGCCTTTTTTTACTGTTTTCTTTTGTTTCTTCCACAAGCGAAAATGTCTACCTTTGAATCTTGACATGCGATATAATTTAATACCTGCCTTTGTTTTACCCTCAACAAGCCCCTTATGAAGAATATCAGACCCATTGTACTTGCCATCAGTTTCTTATTTGTCGTCACTTCCCTCTTATCCATGAAAAGTGACAAGCCCGCCTACCGCTTCTTTGATGTAAAGGGTAATTCCACTGATTATAATGATCTTCTGAAAGATGCAATGAAGGCTGACATCGTGCTTTTTGGAGAAATGCATGACAACCCTGTTTGTCATTGGCTGGAACTGGAGCTGGAACGCGACCTTTATGAAGGCAAAAAGGAAAACCTTGTCCTGGGTGCTGAGATGTTTGAGGCAGATAACCAACTGCTAATCAACGAATACCTTGGTGGAACCATCAAGGTGAAGTCTTTTGAGGACGAAGCCAAAAAGTGGAAGAACTACAAGACAGATTACAAACCCCTGCTCGATTTCGCCAAAAGCAAGAAAATTCCCTTTATCGGAACGAATGTTCCCCGGCGTTATGCTTCCAGCGTTTTCGCCAAAGGCTTTGGCCCCCTGGATACCTTGTCGGCTGAAGCAAAGATGTACATCGCACCCCTGCCTTTTGCCTATGTTGATACCCTGAAGAACTACAAAAGCATGATGTCGCACGCCGAAGGTATTCCACCCGGATACGACTCCACCAACATGCCCAGGGCCCAGGCCATCAAAGATGCCACCATGGCGCATTTTATCCTGAAAAACTGGTCGAAGGGCAAGGTATTCCTGCATTTCAACGGGACCTACCACAGCGAGGATTTTGAAGGCATCGTATGGTATCTGAAGCATGCCATGCCGGATCTGAAGATTGTCACCATTTCTTCTTCAGAGCAGGAAGAAATCGATGAACTCAAAGACGATCAAAAGGGGAAAGCCAATTATATCCTGGTGGTACCGGAGCGGATGACCAAGACCTATTAGGTCTAGCTGAAAGTAAAAAAGGCGTTTGCAAAGAAATTCCAAAGGGTCACGATCCCAATGGCGATGGCTTTGGAAATGTAGAACTTCTTTTTATACCGGCTTACCAGGATGTACAATATCAGGGTGTTGAGTCCCAATCCGATGAGTGAGATCAGGAAAAACTCAGAGAATTCTACGCCAATGGCCGGGTTTTTACTTTCGAAGGTCCAGATCCTGTTCAGATAATAGTTCGAGGAAGAAGCCAGGACAAAACCAATGGCATTGGCTACATATTTCTGTATCCTCAGTACTTCCTTGCACAGGATGGTAAACCCAAAGTCAACGATGAGTCCCGAGGCCCCTACGACCCCGAACTTCAGGAATTTAGCAAGAAAAGTGAGGTTCCAGATGTCAGGCACTGTGTAATTTTCGGCAAAAGTCGCCATTTTTTGCTGAATACGCAAGTTTTCAGCCTCTTGAATAGCAGATGGCACTTACTTAAGCGCAGATGTGACAGCAGCACGGGCTGACTTCTGTAGATCCCTGAGAAAAAACGCTCAGGATCTTTCCACTGCCCCCCCACTTTTCCGTATATAGGGTAAAGGAATTCCCCAAATCCATGACAGATATGTTATACCCCCTCTGGATCTCCATGATTCCGGGGATTGGGCCCATCAACGCCAGGAAGCTGATTGCCTATTGTGGCTCAGCCGAAGCGGTATTTAAGGAGAAACACCAGCACCTGATGCGCATCCCCGGCATCGGAGAGGTGCTGGCACGCACACTCAAAGCCAGCAAAACCCTCAGCGCTGCAGAGCAGGAAATCCGCTTTTGTGAGCGTTACAAAATCCAGATGTATTATTCACTGGATGACGACTATCCCTTTCGCTTGAAACAATGTGCCGACAGTCCGCTGGTGTTCTATTACAAGGGCAGTGCCAGGCTGAACCCCTTGCGCGTCGTGGCACTGGTAGGCACCCGCAAAGCCACTGCCTACGGCCGTGAGGCCTGCCGGCAGATCGTGGAGGCCCTGGCTCCCTACCAAGTCCTGGTGATCAGCGGCCTGGCCTATGGCATCGACACCTGTTCTCACCGCGATGCCCTGGAAAATGGACTGGAAACCGTCGGCGTACTCGGGCATGGCCTCGACCGCCTGTATCCTGCTGCAAACAAAGCCCTGGCTGAGAAGATGCTCCGACAGGGCGGCTTGCTGACAGATTTCCCAAGTGGCACCAAGCCGGATCGGGAGAATTTCCCGCGCCGCAACCGCATCATCGCCGGACTGAGCGATGCGGTGATCGTGGTGGAAGGAGCCAGGGAAGGCGGTGCCCTCATCACCGCCGACATCGCCAATTCCTACAGCCGCGATGTCTTCTCGGTGCCGGGCAGGTGGGGAGATGTCTTCTCTGAAGGCTGTAACCATCTGGTCAGCAACAACAAAGCTGCATTGATCCAGTCACCGCAAGACCTGATTTACCAGCTGGGATGGGAGAAAGCCGCCGAAGCACCCCAACAGCAAATCCTCTTTCAAAACATGACAGAAGATGAAGAAGCCCTGCTCAGAATCGTCCAGGAAAATGGAGAAATCGGGATCGACGCCTTGTCCCTGGCCTCGGGCTTCAGCCTGAACCGTGTCTCCAGCAACCTGCTGAGCCTCGAAATGAACCGCCTCCTGCTGTGCCTGCCGGGCAAACGCTACTGCCTCAACCGCCAACTCAAAAAATAGTATGCCGGACTTGAATGGCATTACGAACAACAGAATGATGTCACACCGGCAATCCTGATCCTAAGTAAAAATTGCTTCGCATTTTTACAAGGAATCAGTATATCTTTGTAAGGCATGCACAGTGTGTGCAATAACAGCTAAAACGCAGGATTGGAAGGCATCGTAGTAAAATCAACAGGGAGCTGGATCACCGTCAGACAACCCGATGGGAGCAGGGTGGAATGTAAGGTTCGCGGACAATTCAAAATCCATGGGCTGAAGTCAACCAACCCAGTGGCTGTGGGCGACAGAGTCGAATTCCTCTTGCCGGAGGGCCAGGAAGAGGGCATGATTACTTACCTCTTCGACAGGCGGAATTACATCGTCCGTAAGGCTACCAACCTCTCCAAGGTGTACCATGTCATTGCGGCCAATGTCGACCAGGCATTCCTGGTGATCACAGTCGCATTTCCCCGTACCCACCTGGCTTTTATCGACCGCTTTCTGGCAACAGCAGAGGCATATCACATCCCCGCTGCGCTGATCATCAACAAGATAGATCTGTATGAAGATGAGCTGCAAGATCGTTTTCTACAACTGCAAAAACTCTATAGCGACATTGGCTACCCTGTTTACCCGGTATCTGCCAAAAGTGGCGAGAATGTCAACATCCTCAAGGAAATGCTCAAGGACAAGATAACGCTCTTCAGCGGACATAGCGGTGTGGGAAAGACAGCCCTGATGAACAGGATAGAACCGGGTCTGGACCTGAAAGTAAATGCCATCTCCGACTATCACCATACGGGAAAACATACCACTACTTTTGCAGAAATGCATGAACTCAGTTTTGGGGGTTATGTGATTGATACGCCGGGGATTAGGGAGTTCGGCCTCTCGGATTTCAAAAAAGAAGAAGTGGCGGAGCGCTTCCCGGAGTTCCGTGCCCTGATGCACCAATGTCAGTTCAGCAATTGTACCCATGACCATGAGCCAAGATGTGCCGTCAAAGCTGCCTTTGAGCGGGGCGAAATCGCCCTTTCCCGCTACAAAAACTACCTGGGCATCGTCAAGGATGAAGAATTGGAAGAAAACGACTGGGATTAATTCATTTACATGAGAGCATTAATTCAAAGGGTCAGCAAGGCCTCTGTAGAAATTGAGGGAAAGATCAAAGCCAGTATTGGCACAGGACTCTTGATCTTATTGGGTGTCGAAGAAGTTGATAATCAGGAAGATGTCGAATGGTTAACTGCAAAGATTGCCAAACTCAGGGTATTCCCGGATGCTGAAGGGGTGATGAACCTTTCTGTTGTCGAGGCCAAAGGAGAGATCATCGTGGTGAGCCAGTTTACCCTGCATGCCAGCACCCGCAAAGGGAACCGTCCTTCTTACATCCGCGCCGCCAGGCCGGAAACGGCTGTTCCGCTTTACCAGGCTTTTGTTGACTGTCTGGGTAAGGAGACCAGCAGCCACATACAAACCGGCGAATTCGGTGCCATGATGCAAGTCAGCCTGATCAACGATGGCCCGGTCACAATTTGGATAGATTCGAAAAACAAAGAATAAGATGGAACTCAAAATCAGCGAAGCGCAACAGCTCGTCGACCAATGGATTAACACCCGTGGTGTGCGCTATTTCAATGAATTGACCAACACCGCCCTCCTCATGGAAGAAGTAGGAGAGGTAGCCAGGATCATGGCCCGGAAATACGGTGAGCAATCTTTTAAAGCTTCTGAAAAAGACATTGAGCTCGCCGATGAACTGGCCGATGTCTTGTTCGTCCTGATATGCCTTGCCAATCAAACCGGGATAGACCTGACCCAGGCCTTTCACCGCAATATGGAAAAGAAGGAAAACAGGGATGCCGACAGGCACAAAGACAATCCCAAACTAGCCTGACAACAGCACATCAAAGGCTATGCAGGCCCTCCCTAAGGATGGCATCAATCTCCTCACGCGACGCACTGATTTCATCTTCAATGTATTGCCACAACACAAGGTATTCTTCCTTTTTCTGGATTAGTACCGGGTTGTTTTTGTAGAATACCTTCAAGCGTTGCTGGGTATTTATCAAGTCATGCCAATGCCCAAGAGCCTGATCCAGGCGTTTGAAATGAACAAATGTGGCCTTCCCTCTGCCAGATTTTTCTGCGTCCAGCAGGCCATAGAGGTTGATGTAATCTTTGACTTTTTTTCGCAGGGAGTGTAAGCCTTTGGTGGTATCAGGCAGGTGCTGCAAGCTATGCATCAGGCTCTCGTAGTTTTCTTCAAGGATGCTGCGGTAGTTCTCCTGTACATCCTTCTCTGAGCGGGAATAGAGAAACGCAATAAAAGCAACATACAATTTGTCGAGGAAACCGGCCTCATATTTCAAGACCTTTTCCACAAAATCTTCCCGTGACTCAGCTATCCTTTTCAGCAGGTATTTCTCATAACGCGTGAAATTGAATTGCAATCCTTCCTGCAGATGATGCAGGTCATGCAGCTGAACCTGGTTGTCCCTGACATAGCCACTTAACTCAAAGACAGTATCTAATTTCCTGATTTGCTTTTGTTTGACAGGGTGACTGGGGGAGATGTATTCCACGAATCCCTGGATAGAACGTATTCTTTTGAGGGAGAGTCGCATCTGGTGGATGACTTCCGGATCCTCATCATGTAGCAGCAATTCTGAGTTGAACTCAAAGATCTGTTTCTGCTCAGCAAAGGACTTAATCAGCGATTTTGTAACCGGCTCTTTCAACATTATGCAAAATTGTGCCTCAAAAGTAACAATGGCCACAAATAAGGAGGTTAAATATACGTTAACTTTGCCGACCCTATGCGTTTATTTCTCATTTTTCTAAGCTTATTCATTACTTACTCAGGATTTTCCCAGCCGGGCGCCGTGAGCGGGAAAGTTTCGGATGCCCAAACCGGTCAACCCCTTGCTTTTGTCAGCATCACAGCCAATGGCGGGCACCAGGGTTGTTATTCTGACATCGATGGCAGGTTTCGCCTCGCCATTGCCGAAAAAATAGAATTCATAAGGCTTTCTTACCTGGGCTATGACCCCCTGGAGATGAAAATCAAAGGCAATCCCAACAACCTGGCCCTGAAGCTATCACCCACCAGCATTGAATTGTCGCCGGTTTCTATCGTCCCCGGCCTCAACCCCGCCCACCGCATCATCAAAAGAGTGCTTGAGAACCGCGACAAAAACAATCCCGAAAAGCTGGGCTCTTTCTCCTATACTGCCTACGAAAAGACCATCATCACGCCCAACATGGATTCGCTATTTCTCAGTGATACGACAATCAGGGATACTTCACTGCTCAGCTTCAAGAATACCTTCAGCAAACAGGATGTCTTTATCATCGAATCGGTTTATGAGCGTAAGTTCTCCGCTCCCGACAAAGACAACCGAAAAGTCTTGGCCAACCGTGTTTCCGGTCTCAGGGATCCCATCTTCACCTTCCTGATTTCCCAGATGCAATCCAATTCTTTCTACAAAGAAGTCATCACCATTTCTGAGAAAAACTATGTGAATCCCATCAGCAAAGGCTGTTTCAACAAATACTATTTCCACATCGAAGACACGGTGTTTGACGATGTCAAGCGGGATACTACCTACATCATCTCCTACAGGCCCTTGCTGAACCGCAATTTCGACGGCCTCAGGGGCAGTTTGTACATCAACACCGACGGATATGCCATTCAGAGCGTCATCGCCAGCCCTGCCCGCCAGGAAAGCGGCATCAGCATTCACATCCAGCAGCTCTACAAAAAGGTCGACAGCACCCATTGGTTTCCTTTTCAGCTCAACACCGACCTCGACATCAACTCCATTCAGATTAATGCCGATTCTGTCCGGTCTTTTCACCTCATTGGCATTGGGAAAACCTATTTACGGGAAATCAGGATCAATCCCGAACTCAAACGCAAGGACTTCAACCATGTGCAGTTGCAGGTCGACCCCGAGGCCAGCCGCCGTACTGATGATTACTGGAACCATTACCGCCAGGATTCGCTCAGCGCCAGGGATTTGCGAACCTATGCCTTCATGGATAGCCTCGGAAGAGCCGAAAAACTCGATGACAAACTAAAATTCCTGGAATCCCTGGCAACAGGGAAAGTGCCCCTCTGGAAAATTGACCTCGACCTCGACAAATTGGTACGCTACAACCCCTATGAACACTGGTACCTGGGCCTCGGCATCAGCACCAACCGCCGTTTCTCTGAACGGATGCGGCTCGGAGCATACGCGGGTTATGGCTTTGGCGACAAAACCTACAAATATGGAGGCGAGGCCAGTTACCTGCTTTTCCCCCGCTATGAAGCCGAATTGGGCCTCTCCTATAAAAAAGATGTATTCGAAACCGGCGGCATCGAGCTCTTCGACCTGCAGAAACTCAACCTCTACGAACGCTTCCGCAACTTCCTCATCGACCGCATGGACAACATAGAATCCTACCGCTTCGCATTGAAATTCAGGACGATGAAGTGGTGCCTCGTCCAAACCAGCCTCTATCGGATTTCAAAAACACCTACCTATACCTATACCTTCGTTCCGGAAGAAGTCAACCCGCCTGTCGATGCCGATCCTTTTGTCTTTACGCAATGGGTCACCGCCATCCGCTTTGCCTACAAGGAGAAATTCATGAAGAATGCCCGCACCCAGATCTCACTGGGCACAAAATACCCTGTCCTGCAGTTGCAATACAGCCATGGATACAAAGGCATGCTCGATGGGCAATTCGAATTCGACAAGATTGACTTTAAAATCGTGCAGTCTTTTTATACGAAGTATCTTGGCAAAACTACCCTGACTTTGCGTGGCGGACAGGTCAGTGGCCGTGTTCCCATGACCGAGCTGTACAACGGCAATGGCAGCTTTCATCAGTTCACCATTTTCGCCATGAACAGCTTTGCTACCATGCGGATGAATGAATTTGCCTCCGATCGTTACCTGGCATTTTATTTCCATCACAGTTTTGGAAAGCTTCTGGTCCGGACGAAATACTTCGAGCCGGAAATCGCCATCGCCACCCACATCACCATAGGCGATCTGCAACATCCTGAATACCATAGCAATTACACCTTCAAGACCATGGAGAAGGGTTATTACGAATCAGGATTGATGTTGAATAAGCTGATCAGCATAGGGGTAACAAACATGGGCTTTGGCGCATTTTACCGCTATGGCCCTTATGCTTACAAGAATGTCAATGATAATATCTCGCTGAAATTCAGCCTAGTGATGCCGTTTTAAGCCGGTAAATTACACCGTCATGATGTCTTTCTCCTTGGCTTCCAGCGCTTTGTCTGTTTTTGCAATGTAGAAATCTGTCAGTCCCTGGATTTCTTTTTCAAGCCCTTTTACTTCATCTTCGGGCAATCCGGCTTTTTCCAGTTTCTTCGCGATCTCGTTGGCATTGCGGCGGAGGTTACGGATGCTGATTCTGGCATTTTCTCCCTCAGCTTTGGCTTTCTTTACAAGGTCTTTTCTCCTGTCCTCAGTGAGACTGGGCACATTGATGCGGAGGATTTCCCCGTTATTTTGAGGGTTAAAGCCGAGGTTGGCGGCTTGTATGGCTTTGTCGATGGCATTCAGGAGGTTCTTTTCCCAGGGCTGCACGATGATCTGGCGGGCATCAGGTGTAGAGATATTGCCGATTTGCTCGATGGGCGTAGGCGTTCCATAATAGTCCACTTTTACCCCTTCCAGCATGGCGGGGGAAGCTTTCCCGGTGCGGATCTTGGAGAATTCGTGTTCGAGGTGGGTGATGGCACCCTCCATTTCTTGGCGGGCTTGTTCCAGGATGGCGATACTTTCCGGTGTCATAGTTTCTAAAATTTAAGGCTGCAAAAATACTTATTTTTTTGGAGTACTGACCAGTGTTCCTACGGCATGTCCAGTGACAGCCTCGGCCAGTCGTCCTTTTTCGTTGATGTTAAAGACCAGGATGGGCATTTCATTCTCAGCACAGAGGGTGAAAGCCGTCAGGTCCATGATGTTGAGTTTTTTCTCATAGGCTTCTTCGAAGCTGATCTTGTCGTATTTCACGGCATTCGGGTCTTTCTCAGGATCGGCGGTATAAATGCCATCCACCCTGGTTCCTTTGATGAGGATGTCGGCTTTGATCTCCACAGCCCTTAAAGCAGCGGCACTGTCGGTGGTGAAGAAAGGATTGCCGGAGCCTCCCCCGATGAGCACCACATAGCCTTGTTCCAGGTATTCGATGGCACGGCGGCGGCTCATGCGTTCGCACAAAGGATCGATGGCAATGCCAGAAAGGACACGGGCTTTATAACCCCTGCTTTCCAGCGCAGCCTGCAAAGCCATGCTGTTGATGATGGTGGCCAGCATGCCCATATAGTCGCCCTGTGCACGGTCCATGCCCAGGCCTTCGCCTTCCAGTCCACGGTAGATGTTGCCTCCGCCCAGCACGATGGCCACCTGTACGCCCTTATCGAGCACAGCGATGACTTCATTGGCATAGTGATTGAGCCGGTCTACGGCAATTCCGGAAGCGCCTTTGTCGGACAAGGACTCCCCTGAGAGTTTGAGTAAAATACGAGCGTAGTTCATGCTGAAAATTTGTACGAATTTACAAGAATAATTGTCAAATTATCCTTGTAGTCCAGATATATGCTGATTCTTAGTAAAAAGCGCAGCATTTTTTACGTTAAAACCTGTATACCGCGACGAATAACATCCTGGTTTTCTCAGACTTTATCATCTGCGGTAAAAAGAAAAGAGGGTAAACCTTTGCAGGAATACCCTCTCTTCAAAAGAATAATATAATTAGGCACCCAACATAACTCTATTGAAAGCGTTGATTTTGAGGTCTTTGTCATGTTTTGCAACATAATCACGAACCGTAATCTTGGTATCGCGGATGAAATCCTGGTTCAGCAGGGTGTTCTCTTTGAAGAATTTCTGCAGTTTACCTACAGCGATTTTCTCGAGCATTTCCTCAGCTTTGCCTTCCTGGCGAGCCTGGTCCATACCGATTTCGATTTCTTTGTCGATGGTATCCTGGGTCACATCATCTTTGTCGATGGCGATAGGTGCCATGGCAGCAGCTTGCATACAGAGTTCGCGACCCAATTCGTCGAAACCCGCTTTGTTGAAGCCCATGATGGTAGCGAGGCGGTTACCTTGGTGGTTGTAGGCGTAAACGGCTGGAGACTCAATGAAATGATAGTGGTTGAGGTCCATTTTTTCGCCGGTTTTTCCGACCATGTTCATGATGTTCTCAGCCACAGTATAACCATCGATTTTGAGGTTTTTCATGTCTTCGAGGCTGGCAGGTTTCTGGCTGATGGCCAGTGCCATGATGTCTTTGGCGAGTTTTTGGAATTCTTCATTCTTAGCTACGAAGTCAGTTTCGCAGTTCAGCATGATGACAGCACCAAAGGCGCGATCCGGGGTAGTTTCGGCCATCACGATACCTTCATTGGCATCACGGTCGGCACGTTTGTTGGCTACTTTCTGTCCTTTTTTGCGGAGGATGTCGATCGCTGCTTCAATGTCACCGTTAGATTCAACGAGTGCATTTTTGCAATCCATCATCCCTGATCCGGTGATTTGTCTGAGTTTGTTAACGTCGGCTGCGGTAATGTTTGCCATTGTAATATTGAGTTTTTACGTTTATACTATGTGCCGGAGCATAGGAAAATGCGCCGGGAGTTTTTGTGAAGACTGCTTGGTGTTGTCGGGAGGACTACTTGCGTGCCGGGGGTTTGCGGACAGGGCTGCCTTTCATGACAGGCCTTCTTGGGCGTTTGGCTGAGCCATCGCCGCCAGCTTCGTCACCATCTGCTTTTACCTTTTTAGGCTTTCCGTCTTCGTCGGTCTCTTCGATGAGTCCGGCTACTTCTTCCTCGTCGATTTCGATGCGTTCGCCTTCTGCGTCAAATTCATCATCCTCTTCAGAACGATGGTCTTTGTCGAATTTGCGTTCTGCCATACCTTCTTCGATAGCCTCGCACATCAGGCGGGTAATCAGAGAGATAGATTTAGAAGCATCGTCGTTTGCAGGAATAGGGAAGTCGATCAGGTTGGGATCAGAGTTGGTGTCGACGATAGCGAAAGTAGGGATGTTGAGTTTCCTGGCTTCAGCAATCGCGATTTTTTCTTTGAGTACGTCAACGACAAAAAGCGCAGAAGGCAGCCTGTTGAGGTCAGCAATACTACCGAGGTTCTTCTCGAGTTTGCTACGTTCACGGGCGATCTGCAGGCGTTCCCTTTTAGAGAGACTCTTGAAGGAAGCGCTGTTCATCAGCTTGTCGATGGTAGACATTTTCTTAACAGCTTTACGGATCGTGGCAAAGTTGGTGAGCATTCCACCGGGCCAGCGCTCAGTAACGAAAGGCATGTTCACCTTGCGTACATGATCAGCTACGATTTCCTTGGCTTGTTTTTTGGTGGCAACGAAAAGGATTTTCTTGCCTGATTTGGCGATTTGACGCATAGCCGAAGCTGCTTCTTCAATTTTCGCCATCGTTTTGTAAAGGTCGATAATGTGGATCCCGTTTTTCTCCATAAAGATATAGGGAGCCATGTTGGGATTCCATTTTCTTCTCAAGTGGCCGAAGTGTACGCCAGCATCGAGTAATTCGTCAAAAGATGTTTTTGCCATTATTGTTATTGTTGTTAGTTTACTTTCAGCTTACACAATTGCCGGGTAGCGCGTAGACGGTCTGGGCAATTTGGATACTAAACTAACCCTCGGAAGGGGGAAAATCCTAACGCTTGCTGAACTGGAAGCGTTTACGGGCCTTTTTCTGACCTGGTTTTTTCCTTTCAACCATACGTGGGTCTCTTCTCATCAGTCCTTTGACTTTCAGAAGCGGACGGTTTTCGGGGTCAATTACTACGAGTGCTCTGGATAAAGCTAAGCTGAGGGCTTCAGCTTGTCCTTTAAATCCACCACCATCGACGTTCACCTGAACATCGTATTTGCCCATTGCACTGGCTGTCTCCAGGGGATCCAGAACAGTGTACTGCAAAAGAGGTGTTGGGAAATATACTTTATAATCCTTGCCGTTAACGGTGATTTTGCCATCTCCTTCTTTGAGATAGATCCTCGCAACAGAGGTTTTTCTTCTTCCAATGGTATTTAAAACTTCCATGCCTTATTTGATTGTATTGAGGTCAATGAATTTGGGTTTCTGTGCTTCATGAGGATGCACCGGCCCTGCGATAACATGCAGGTTGCTGAAAATGTGTCCACCCAATTTACTCTTGGGTAACATTCCCTTGATGGCTGCTTCCAGCACGAACTCAGGTTTCTTGGCCTTCATCTGCAAAGGAGTGAAGAAACGCTGTCCACCAGGATAACCTGAGTGACGAACATATTCTTTCTCTGTAAATTTAGCACCACTGAAATTTGCTTTCTCGGCGTTGATAATGATAACATAGTCACCACAATCGGCGTGAGGAGTGTAATTGGTCTTGTGTTTTCCACGTAAAACCATGGCAACTCTCGAAGCGAGGCGGCCAACCCCTTGATTTTCAGCATCCACGATATACCACTCTTTGTTGGCATTTTCCTTGGTTGCGCTGATCGTCTTGTAAGATAAAGTATCCATTTTGAGATTCAATTATTATTTCCCCTCTTAAAAAGGGGGTGCAAAGTTACAAATAGTTATTTCATTACCAAATGAGAAGGAGTTTTTTTTTGCACCATCGGATGATGAACTCTCGTTTTCTCAATGTTTAGCCTTTGTCCAGCTCTATTTCAATTCAAATTTGGCGGGATAGGCGGGATCAAAATAGATCCAGAACAAGGGTTGCCAGGCCCTGAACTCCCCATTTTCGTCGTAATTTTCGATCACCGGACAAATTCCAATCACTTTTTTCTCCATCTCCAGCGTCGTTTCATCCATCCGCCATTCTTCCAGGAAACGGACACGGTTGATCTTGTCAAGCGACAAATGATGCTCCATGATGATGGTCGTATCATTGTAAGGCGCAACAGGACTCGGCCCGAGGATGGTATCGGTGAAGTTCTCGATGGCTTTCACTTCGGCCGGACTCAATAGTTTATGATCGACATCATAGGCCTTGACCTTGCCTTCATAGGCTGCATTGATGATACCTTTAATAAATGTCTCCCGCGAAGAACCCTCCAGATTCTGCACCCACCAGGGGTAGTCGGGGCCCGGACTCTTCAACAAGACATCATATTGAATACGTTCTGTCACGATTTTCTTGGCACTTTCTTTGGGTTTGCAGGAGACAAACGCCATGGCAACAGCCAGGAGGCCGACAATAAAAGCATAATTAACCTTAGACTTCATCATTTTAAAGATTAGTTTCAGCGGAATGTGTAATTTTATAGAAGTTTTCAAAGGTAAGAATTTTATCAGCCCATTATGCAGCTCAAAGACCTGACGCTGGCTCCCTACATTCAGAAGGCCATGGCCTTGCGCAACAAACGCCGCAAAGTAGGAGGCAACATCTACCGCCACTCCATGGCTGTCATGTTCATCCTCATGGACTATTACCACAAGGACTGGGAAACCAATCCCGTCATGCTCAAAGCCGCCATCCTGCACGACCTCGTCGAAGAATTCCAGGATTACGACCTCGACGAATTACGCCAACTCGATGCCGACGGTCCCGCCGTCCTCGAAATCGTCCTCATCCTCACCCAACGCAAAGGCGAATCCAAAGAAGCTTACCTGCAAAGGGTCCTGGAAAGCGGCAACGAGACGGCCTACAAAATCAAAGTCGCCGACCGCATCAGCAACCTCACCGACATGCACATCGGCATGGCCAGCAAAGACTGGATGAAACGCCAGATCGATTTTACCGAGAAATACATAGTTCCCATGGCCGAAATCGTCAACAAAGACATGGTCAAGGAAGTCAAAGACCTCATCCGCCGCCGACGCAGCGAATACCTCCGCACCATCGACCAGCGGTTTATTTCTTCTTTTCTTGAATTTACCCGAATCACGAAGACGGATAAGAAGAAGTAATAAGGAATAAGTAAAAAGCACCAAGTGGAAGTTTAAGTAAAAGTATCGCCAAACAAGCCCCAATCGGTTAATTCAGCGATACTTACACTTTTCCTTCCCTTGCACTTGGTGCTTTTTACTTTTTACTTAATACTTTTGTTTTTAGCCATGTCCTGAAATAGCTTTACTCAAGAATGAGCAAAAAACCAGGATTGTTTAATAAAACAGATTCTGATCTGCTTTTTTGGTGGAGCAGCTTTATTCCCGGATAGAAACCAAAGTCCCGTTAGGGCATACGCGTCAACTTAAGCGTATTTATCGCTATCAATCAGCGATTTACTCTTTGCTACACGTTTAAGAACATAAGTATCCTTGTCTTCAATAAACCATTCCATTTCTTCT
>Ga0247840_10004580_pt1 | contig 21683 bp, 22 predicted proteins | sample LaCruzMarch2015__FD_192404 | JGI IMG/M metagenome (GOLD analysis project Ga0247840, IMG submission 192404) | Freshwater microbial communities from meromictic Lake La Cruz, Castile-La Mancha, Spain - LaCruzMarch2015_17m | ecosystem: Environmental > Aquatic > Freshwater > Lake | place: Spain... | reverse complement strand
CTCCTTTAACATTTTCTTAAAATATAATCTCCAGAAAGTGGTAAACGAACAGAAGATCATTGAGACCGACATCGAGAACCGGGGCAAGAACACCGAGGCAGTCTGGGTGGAACTGGGCGAGATAACAGTGAAAAAGCCGCTCGTCCGTGAAGCAGACGGATCGCAGAGTGAACTGTATCCCTGCGAAGCGCGCCTGCGTAACCTTACCTATGCAGCGCCGATCCAGCTCGGTCTCAGGCTTGTGCGCGGAGAGGACCGGCAGGAACCGATTGTCACGACGATTGGACAGCTGCCCATCATGGTCGGGTCTACCTCCTGCAACCTCTATGGTATGAACGACGATGAACGTGTCGTGCATGGTGAAGACGCGTTTGATCCGGGCGCATATTTTATCGTCAACGGGACTGAGCGCGTGCTTATGACGCTTGAAGATCTTGCGTCCAACAAGATCATGACCGAGTTCACCGAACGGTACAACGAGCGCATCTACGTCGCAAAAGTGTTCTCCCAGTTCCGGGGGTACCGTGCGCTTGTAGTTGTTGAGCGCAATAAAAAGAATCTTCTCGAAGTTTCATTCCCGTCCGTTGCCGGGCACTTAAAATTCGTCGACCTCATGCGTGCACTGGGCATGACAAATGATCAGGAAGTTGTCAATGCGGTCTCGATCGATGAAGATATCCTCACGTTCATGATGCAGAACCTCGAAGAGAGCGAATGTGACTCGGTCGAGGGCGGTGTCATGTATGTTGGCAAAAAACTGGCACCCAACCAGACAAAGGACTACCAGAAGAAGCGTGCGGAATTTGTGCTGGACAACTACCTGTTGCCGCACTTGAACTATGCGCTCCCGGCAACCCTTAAGGAAGGCGACGAGGGATATGCCGAGGCTGTCGCATCAGTACGACTTGCAAAAGCCCATTTCCTAGGTCGCATGGCAGAAGCCTGTTTTGATCTCGTCTTAAAAAAGCGAAAGATCGATGACAAGGACCATTACTCGAACAAACGGCTGAAGCTTGCCGGTGACTTAATGGAGGATCTCTTCCGAATCTCACTCAACCGGCTTACCCGTGATATCAAGTACCAGCTGGAGCGGGCAAGTATGCGGCACCGTGACCTGTCTATTGCGACGGCAGTGCGCGCTGACGTGCTCACAGAACGCCTCCTCCACCCGCTTGCGACCGGTAACTGGGTAGGGGGACGAACCGGTGTTTCGCAGCTCCTTGACCGTGTCGACCACATGGCGGTACTCTCCCACCTGCGCCGTGTCATCTCGCCGCTCTCGCGCTCACAGCCTCACTTTGAGGCGCGTGACCTGCACCCGACCCAGTGGGGTCGGATCTGCCCAAGTGAAACACCTGAAGGTCCGAATTGCGGGCTTGTCAAGAATTTTGCGCAGATGGTCGAGATCAGTAAAGGAGTCAAGGATGAGGAAGAGATCCTGCGTATCCTGCATAATCTCAAAGTCGAGCCTATCAGGGGGGAAGTCCGATGAAAAAATCGCGCGTGTTCGTTGATGGGGCACTTATCGGACTCGTGGATGACCCGAAAACTCTCGTGGAAAACATACGGGCAATGCGCCGGCAGGGAGCCATCGGATCAGAAGTGAATGTCTCGTACAAAGAATACAATGGCGACGTTGTGCTCCTCACCGATCGGGGTCGCGCCCGCCGCCCGCTCATCGTGTTAAAAGCCGGTCATCCGCTCATCACCGATGAAGACTTAAAAAAACTAGAGAAGAAAGAGATCGATTTCTCGCATTTTGTCAAACGCGGGATGATTGAGTTTGTTGATGCCGAAGAGGAAGAAGATCTCTTCATCGCGATGAACCCGGCAGATGTTACTCCCGAACACACCCACATGGAGATTGACCCCTCACTGATCCTCGGTATTGGTGCAGCGCATGTGCCGTTCCCGGAGCATAACGCGAGCCCGCGTGTCACGATGGGAGCCGGGATGGTCAAACAGGCGCTCGGGTTCGGTGCGGCAAACATGAAGCTCCGCCCCGATACCCGTGGGCACCAGCTCCACTATGTGCAGAAACCACTCACCCACACCCAGACATCAGAACTTATCGGTTCGGATGACCGTCCGGCAGGTCAGAACTTTGTGGTGGCAATTCTCTCCTACGAAGGATATAATATTGAAGATGCACTTATTTTCAACAAGGCGTCCATTGAGCGGGGTCTCGGGCGTTCACATTTTTACAGAACATATGAAGGCGAAGAGCGACGGTATCCGGGTGGTCAGATCGACCGGATCGGGGTTCCCGACGAGGATGTCAGCGGAGCACACGGTGCAGATTCATACAAGAACCTTGATGAGGATGGGGTAATCAACCCCGAGACCACCGTTGCTGAAAAAGATGTACTGATCGGCAAGACCTCACCCCCTAGGTTCCTTGAGGAGCCGTCCGGAGAACTTATCGCTGTCGAAAAGCGCCGTGACACATCAGTTACGATGCGCAGCAACGAGCACGGCATTGTTGACACGGTCATCATCACCGAGGGAGAGAACAGTTCCCGCCTTGTAAAGGTGCGGACCAGGGACCTCAGGGTACCGGAAGTGGGTGACAAGTTCGCATCCCGGCACGGGCAGAAAGGGGTCATCGGGCTCATCACCCACCAGGAGAATATGCCCTTTACCGAAAGTGGACTTTCACCCGATCTCGTCATCAACCCTCATGCAATACCGAGCCGTATGACCATCGGGCACATGCTCGAGATGATCGGCGGTAAAGTTGGAGCGCTTGAAGGGCGCCGGATCAACGGTACTGCATTCGGAGGCGAGAGCGAGGCTGACATTCGGGTATCACTTAAAAAGCTCGGATTCTCGCATACCGGGCGCGAAGTGATGTATGATGGCATCACCGGCAAAGTGTTCAAAGCCGATGTCTATATTGGTGTTATCTACTACCAGAAACTTTACCACATGGTATCATCGAAGATGCACGCCCGCTCCCGCGGACCCGTGCAGGTGCTCACCCGCCAGCCAACCGAAGGCAGGGCTCGTGAAGGAGGGCTCCGGTTTGGGGAGATGGAGCGGGATGTCATGATCGGGCACGGCGCCGCAATGGCATTAAAAGAACGCCTGCTCGATGAATCTGACAAGGTTACGGAGTACGTCTGCGCGCACTGCGGCATGATCGCAATGCTCGACCGCAAGCGCAACATGACCCGCTGCCTTGCCTGCAGTAACGAGATCGATATCTATCCGGTCGAGATGAGCTACGCATTCAAGCTCCTGCTTGATGAGATGAAGAGCATGGGAATAGCACCCCGCCTTAAACTAGAGGACGTCGTATAGGAGGTGCGTCATGGCAAGCCCAAAACGAATCGGAAAAATTGAATTTGGATTGTTATCCCCCAAAGAGATCCGCGAAATGAGCGTGCGGAAGATCATCTGGGCGGACACATATGATGATGATGGGTTCCCGTACCCGCAGGGACTGATGGATCTCAATCTCGGTGTCATTGACCCGGGACTGCGGTGCAAGACCTGCGACCAGAAAGCCAGCGACTGCCCGGGACATTTCGGGCACATTGAACTTGCAAAACCTGTTATCCACGTCGGTTACACGCGCATGATTAGAAAACTCCTGCGTGTCACCTGCCGGAACTGCGGGCGCGTGCTCCTGTCTCCTGATGAAGTGGAAAAGGTTGTCGGGACTGAAGATGATTCAACCGGTGACCAGATCTCGGAAAAAGATGTGAAAAAGGAGCGTATCTGCCCGCACTGCGGGGATCAGCAGCTCAAGATTAACTTCGAGAAACCGACAACATTTTCTGAAGTGATGGTTGAAGAAGGCAAAAAGGTCGAGCACAAGCTCACTCCTGCGGACATCCGTGCGCGGCTCGAGAAGATCCCGGACGAGGACCTTGTCCCGCTAGGTATCAACCCGAAGGTTGCCCGACCGGAATGGACTATCATCACGGTATTACCGGTACCCCCGGTCACCATGCGCCCATCGATCATTCTCGAGAATGGTCAGCGGTCGGAAGATGACCTTACCCATAAACTTGTGGATATCATCCGTATCAACCAGCGGTTCAAGGAGAACCAGGATGCCGGTGCCCCCCAGTTGATCATCGAAGATCTCTGGGAACTCCTGCAGTATCACGTGACCACGTATCTTGACAACGAAGTTGCCGGATGTCCACCCGCGCGTCACCGCAGCGGGAGACCCTTAAAGACGCTGTCCCAGCGTCTCAAGGGTAAGGACGGGCGGTTCCGTGGCTCACTCTCCGGCAAGCGCGTCAACTTTTCATCCCGTACCGTTATATCCCCCGACCCAAACCTGTCTGTTGCAGAAGTTGGTATCCCCCGTGCAGTGGCAAACGAGATGACCATTCCCGTCCGGGTTACTTCCTACAATATCGAGGAGCTCAAGCAGATCGCACGAAATGGTCCGATCCGCCCGGATGTCAATGCTCCCTGCGGAGCAAACTACGTGATCCGGCAGGACAACCGCCGGCTCCGGCTTGCCGAAGGCAATCTCGATACCGTTGCCGACATGATCGAACCCGGCTGGACTGTCGAGCGGCATTTGAGGGATAGGGATATTGTACTCTTCAACCGGCAACCCTCACTGCACCGGATGAGCATCATGGCACACCGTGTCAAAGTGATGGAAGGCAGAACATTCCGGCTTAACCCGGCAGTCTGCCCGCCATACAATGCCGATTTCGACGGCGATGAAATGAACCTCCACGTTCCGCAGACCGAAGAGGCGCGGGCAGAGGCGTTTATCCTCTGTTCCGTGCAGGAGAACATCCTCTCCCCACGGTTCGGCGGTCCGATCATCGGTGGTATTCATGACCACGTCTCCGGTATCTTCATGATGACACACGGGATCCGGTGGTTCAACAAGGAAGACACCCTGTACCTGTTAAAGCCCACACACCTCGAGCACATGCCTCCTGCAGGTAAGATCGAAGACGGCGTCGAATACTGGAGCAACAAACAGGTCTTTTCCGCCATCCTTCCCTCAGAACTGAACATGGTCTTTAAAGCGAGTTCCTGCGAGAACTGCGATGTGTGTAAAAAAGAGATCTGCGATCGGGATGCCTATGTGCGAATCATCAACGGCAATCTTGAGATCGGCACGATTGATAAGAAAGCGATCGGTGCATTCGATGGTCAGATTGTGAACCGGATCATAAGGCAGTACGGGATGCGGAGAGCGACAGAGTTCATCGACGAGATGACCAAGCTCTCCATCCGGGGCATCATGTTTGACGGGTTCTCGTTCGGTATCGACGATGAAGACCTCTCGAAGACTGAGTATGGGCAGATCGATGACGTCCTTAAAAATGCAGCACTCGATGTCACGCGGCGCATCAGGATCTACGAGGACGGGCAACTCGAACCTATGCCCGGACGGACTGTCGAAGAGACTCTTGAGATGCAGATCATGCAGGTGCTCGGAAAATCCCGTGACCTGACCGGTCAGATTGCAGGACGACACCTTGGTCTTGGCAACAGCGCTGTAGTGATGGCAGTATCAGGGGCAAGAGGTTCGATGCTGAACCTTACGCAGATGGCGGGATGTATCGGACAGCAGTCTGTTCGTGGTGAGCGTATTGTCCGTGGGTATGACGACCGTACGCTCCCGCACTTTAAGAAAGGTGACCGGGGCGCAGATGCCCACGGGTTTATTGCGCACAGCTATAAAGGGGGCTTGAACGCGACCGAGTTCTTCTTCCATGCAATTGGTGGTCGTGAAGGGCTTGTGGATACGGCAGTCCGTACCTCGCAGAGTGGCTACCTCCAGCGACGGTTGATCAACGCGCTGCAGGATCTCAAAGTGGCATACGATGGCACTGTCCGTACTACCGGTGGGCGGATCATCCAGTTCCAGTACGGTGAAGACAGCACGGATCCGACGAAGAGCGCGTTCGGGGATCCGGTGGATGTCAAAGGGATCGTTGAGGGTGTCTTAAAGGAGGAGTGCTGATTATGGTCGCTGACAAATACGAAAAAAAGATAGAGGCAGCCACACTTCCCCCGAAGACCAAAGAACAATTACGGAAGTACATTGGAGAGAAACCGATAACAGACTCCCAGTTCAAAGAGATCCTCGACCGGGTCAACAAGGAGTACCAGTCGACACGAATCGAGGCATGCGAGGCTGTCGGTGTCATTGCAGCGCAGTCCATCGGGGAGCCCGGTACGCAGATGACGATGCGAACATTCCACTATGCGGGTGTCGCTGAAATCAACGTGACACTGGGTCTGCCCCGGCTCATCGAGATCATGGATGCCCGAAAAGAGCCCAGCACCCCCACGATGACCGTGTATCTCGAACCAGATTATGGCGTTGACCGTGACAAGGCTCGGGAAGTCAGCTGGCAGATAGAAGCGGCGCCGCTCCACGAGTTTGGGGACATCACTACAGATATGGAGAACATGCATGTGATCGTCCACCTTAACACGAAAGTCTGTGACAAGAGAAAGATCGCCGCATTGGAGATCATGGAAGTTGCACCTGCAAAGATTCGCGACCGCCGGCACTACCGTGATTTCGAACACGATATCAATGAAGATAATTCAACTATCATCTTCACACCTAAAGACCGGGAGAGCTACCAAAACCTCTTCCAGCTTGCCGAGCATGTCAGGAACGTGATCGTGCAGGGCATCGATGATATCATGCGTGTCGTCGTGAGAAAGGAGGCAGGGGAGTATATACTTTATACTGAAGGATCCAATCTAAAAGACGTATTTGATATCGCTGGTGTGGATACCACACGGACCCGCACCAACAATATCAGTGAGATTGCACAGGTTCTCGGTGTTGAAGCTGCGAGGAATGCGATCATCCACGAGGCACAGTCGACATTAAACGAACAGGGTATCCTTGTTGATGTCCGCCATATCATGATCGTCGCTGACATGATGTGCATGGAGGGCGAAGTCAAACAGATCGGCAGGCACGGAATCGCCGGTGAGAAAGAGAGTGTGCTTTCGCGTGCCGCGTTCGAAGTGACGGTTAATCACCTGCTCGATGCCGCTGTTGCAAACGAGACCGATGAACTGAGTGGTGTCACCGAGAATGTAATTGTCGGTCAGCCCATCCAGCTCGGTACGGGTGACGTGAAACTCATCGCAGTAAAACAACTCAACAACTAAACGAGTGAGAAATTAAAAACCTGAAAACCAGGAGAATTGTAAATGGATTTTAATGCTTCATTGAGAAGAGCGATAAAGACCGGAAATGTAATTCTTGGTCAGAACAACACGGAAAAATGCATAAAAGAGGGCAAGGCGCAGATGGTTGTCATCGCGGCAAACTGCCCGGAGAACTTTAAAGACCAGCTTAAAGGCTACGAGAACCTTTTTACCCACACATTTGAAGGTTCGAGCATGGCGCTCGGCAAGGCGTGCGGCAAACCCTTCATGGTGAGCACACTTGCTATTGTAACGGCTGGCGAGTCTGATATTCTTTCCCTGAAGAGGGCGGCATGAAATGGTTGAAGTCAGACTGACTGAAGACTGCATGCGCCTGATCTCCCAGTTCGAGAGCCTGACTGGCGCAGGGAGCCGTGACTGCGTTCTCGATGAACGCAACAGTCGCCTCATCTTTGTCATCAACCCCGGGGACATGGGGCTTGCGATCGGTAAGAAGGGTGTATCTATCAAGAAAGCTTCGGAAGTGATGGGCAAGAAGATCGAGGTTGTGGAATACAACAGCAACCCGACGCAGTTCATTAAAAACTGTTTCCTTCCGGCACAGGTTACATCTATCGTATTTGAAGGTGAACCCGGTGCCCAGTCTGTCCAGGTTGAAGTGAGGGACGAAGACCGGGGTATCGCAATCGGCAAGGACGGGAAAAATATCTTCAAGGCAAAGAAACTGGCGCAGAGGCATCACGAAATTGTTGACGTGCAGATCCTGCAAAAGCCGATTGAAGATGATGAACCTGCCACAGCCGAATAATTTTCATGCCCGTATGTTTGAACTGTATTCTGTTCATCGGCTGTCAGCATGAAAACAGACATGATGCTCGCCAGCCACAAGCATGCAAGATGAATATTCCAGACGGATTTTCATAAGAAGTCGGCAAGCCGACTTTTATCAAGATTTGCCTGAATCGGCATCGGTCATCAGGATATTTTTAGATCTCCGCATCGCGATCTCGTAAATAATCCGACTTTTATCGACGGTTGTATTGGATTGTGGGCGGGACTTTGCAAGGTCATTGGACACAATCAATTTATAAATGCTCTCAACTAAAATTTAGTGATTGTAAAAGGTTGATTTCATGGTATCGTTAGATCTAAAAAACCGTCGTAATTATCTCATTATCGGGCTTGTTGCCATTTTTTTTGTTTTTGCCCTCTGGCTCCGCATCCTCCCCATGCTGAATATGGGCAATACCGATATTCTCCTTATGGTGGGCAGTGATGACCCGCTCTACAACCTGCGACAGGTCGAGCAGCTTCTCGCAAACCACCTCACCTACGCATGGTTCGAACCGATGACCCTGTTCCCCACCGGAACGTCCATCTATTGGGGTCCGCTGTTTCCCACCATCATCGCCATCTGCTGCATGATCTTCGGTGCTGCTACACGACCGGAGATAATCGGGATAGGTCTATTAGTGCCGCCGGTCATGGGCGCCCTTTGCGTTCCGGTCATGTATTTTATCGGGAAAGTCTGCGGTGACTGGAAGACCGGGCTGTGTGCATCGGGTTTTACCGCAATCGTCACCGGACAGTTCTTTTACCGTTCCTTCTATGGATACATGGATCACCATATCGCGGAAGTGCTTTTTGCCACCCTCTTCTGCCTCTTGTATATGTATGTCCTGTTCCTCGATAGTAAAACAAAGATCGATCTAAATAATTTTGAAAGCTACAAAAAGCTACTGCTCTTATCAGCCCTTGCCGGTATCGCGTACCTGCTGGGGCTCTTCACGATGCCAACGATGATCCTCTTTGCTATGATTGCAGGCATCTTTACGGTTATCCAGTTCATAATTGATGTCTACAAGGGCAGGTCCAGCGAATACCTCCTCATTGCAAATACAGTCATCTTTGCCATCGCAATTGTCGGGCTCCTTCTTTTCGGGTTGAAGGATCCGGGCATCGGGCTTTCTATCTATTCAATCGGGCACGTTTACGCGTATTTAGGCATTATCGGCGGGACGATCGTGCTCTATCTTCTCGCCCGGTACCTCAAAGGAAAGAAGAAATATTACTACCCGGCAATACTCGTCGGCTGTGCCGTCATGTTCGCTGCAATCCTCTTTGTCGCAAGCCCGCAGATTTTTAATCTGCTAATCGGATCTTTCTTTGCATTCTTCGGGCAGCAGGCAATAACAAACACCGTGCAGGAAGCCCGGGGCTGGTCGTTTGACAATGCATGGATGACCTTCAATTACGGGCTCATCCTCATGATCGGCGGGGCACTGGTGATCCTTTATAAAAACATAAAAGAGGAGCGCCCTTACGAGATCTTTGCACTGGTGTGGTCGGTGGTCATGGTGTACTCCACATGGCAGCACATCAGGTACGAATATTACCTTGCGATAAACGTCGCCCTGCTCTCGGCAATCTGTGTGAGTTTTGTCTTTGAGCGTGGATACAAAGACATCCTGTTACTGGCGACGGTAATTTCATCCGCTCCTGAACGAGCGGATTCTAAAGAGAAGGCAAAAGAGGATACGTCTCCCCGTGGAAAGAAACAGAAAAAAACTTCCAAAAAGAGTGCTCGTGGACCCGTACCGAACTACCTGCTGCTCTGCCTCATTGTAGTGGTTGCCGGTCTTGGGATCCTTTTTGCATACACCTCTGCATCCTATAGTTACCAGAACGCATCACAAGGAGCAATCCGTATGAATGGCGACTGGCGGGAGTCACTTGACTGGCTGGGCAAGAATTCACCGGAGACCGGTGTGAATTATTTCACCATATACGACCGGAACACGTTCAAGTATCCCAACCAGTCATACGGTGTCATGTCCTGGTGGGATTACGGGCATATGATCACGTACATATCGAAGCGTATCCCCAACGCAAATCCCTTCCAGCAGGGGGTTGGTGGGGCTACTGGCGGAGCCGCTGCGTACTTCATGACCACGTCAGAGGATACGGCAAATGATCTCCTTGATACTCTAGGCACACGGTACGTGATCACCGATATCGAGATGGACACCGGCAAGTTCTGGGCAATGGCAACCTGGTACAACAGTTCCGCAGCTGCATCACCATACCAGATAGCCCTCTTAAATCCCAGCCAGGCGGATGCCAGCAAGTACGAATCCATCCTCTTAAACGAGCAGCCCTATTACCACACAACGGTTTCACGGCTCCACAACTTTGACGGGTCAATGACAAGCGCTACGGCAGCATACTATGTTGAATATGCCGACCCAAGTATCACAAGTGCATCACTCCCGATCATCACGAATGCGGTGGCAATGAACGCAACCGATGCGGCGAGCCGTGTGGTTCAGTACAACCTGAATGCACCGGTCGGCTACCATGCTGCCGTGCTCAGCCCGTCGATTGTGCTCCCGGCGGATACCGTCCCGGCACTCCAGCACTACCGGCTCGTCCACGAGTCGCCGACGAATGTGTTCAATTCACCTTCAACTGACGTAAAGTACGTGAAGGTCTTTGAATACGTGAAGGGTGCACATATCAAAGGATCCGGTATCATTGAGATACCGATCGTCTCTGACACCGGGAGAAATTATACCTACCGCCAGGAGAGTATCAACGGAGAGTTTATCGTGCCCTATTCAACGACCGGAAACCCGTATGGCGTGAAATCTACCGGCAAATACCGGATCATCGGGACGGGAAAAACTTTCGATGTAAATGAATCGGCGGTTATGCAGGGTATTACAATCAATTAACCATTTTTCTCACAACCCGGGTTGTCATTTCTCTGGTCTTTTGGCATGACTCATCTCTGGTAGCCGCATTCCGGCAATGTTATGAGTTGACTTGCCGGCACAAAATTTCTATAGTCCCATGCACTCATTCTCTGGTATGCTAACTGAAGAGATTGCTCCTGGCATGCGGGTGCGGTACCCGCGGACCGGAACGACCGGTTCCGTTCTGCGCACCGAGCAGGTGAAAGGGGACCTGTTCGTTGAACTGGACAGCACTCACCTGCTCTACCGTGCTGACCAGTTGTTCCCCGCGGACCGCACAGAAAAGGTGAGCCAGAAAATTGTTGAGGATGCAAAAAAAGTCATTGAACACGAACGGGAATTTGCTGCCGGGAGAGAGCTGCAGGACGCGCTGAGAAATATCGACCAGAGCTGCGAGGGTGGGGGTTAACCCTCAAAGACCCATTGCTGTCAGTTTTACCGGCGCAACCCCTTTTTTACGACATGAGACGTTCCGCGAGCCCCTTTAAGAGCGTCCTGTCACCCCTGATCAGGTTTATGACTATTCCGGGGAGTTTGTCCTCACTGGTTATGTATAAGTATGGCTAATATGTATACAGTAGGGAGGTTCGATTTCATTTGCATGATGTGACAATTCCCAGCGTCAATATCGGGGTGGTGGGTCACGTGGACCACGGAAAGACCACACTCGTTAATGCGCTCACCGGGACATGGACTGACCGGCACAGCGAAGAAGTGAGGCGTGGTATCTCCATCCGGTTGGGGTACGCAGACGCAACGTTCTATACATGCGAACATTGTGAGGGGGCTGAGGCTTACTCGACAAAACCGGAATGCCCGGTTTGCGGGGAAAAATGCACACCATTCCGGTCCATCTCGTTTGTGGACGCACCGGGGCATGAGACGTTGATGGCGACGATGCTCTCCGGTTCGGCGCTGATGGATGGTGCAATGCTTGTGATCTCAACGACCGAGAAGTGCCCCCAGCCGCAGACAAAAGAACACCTGATGGCGCTGGGACTTGTCGGCATAAAGAACATCGTGATCGTCCAGAACAAGATTGATGTGGTCTCCCAGAAAGAGGCGATCGACAGTTACCACCAGATCAAGGCGTTTGTCAAGGGCACAATCGCGGAGAATGCACCGATCATCCCGGTCTCCGCACAGAAAGGGATCAATGTCGGGGCGCTCGTCCAGGCACTTGACCTCACAATCCCCGATCCAGTAAGGGATCCCAACGCTGAGCCGATGATGCTTGTTGCCCGCTCCTTTGATATCAACAAACCCGGATGCAACTGGAAGGACGTGAAAGGTGGAGTCGTCGGAGGGTCTCTTATACGGGGCATCCTCCGCGAAGGTGAAGAGATCGAGATCCGTCCCGGCAGGCAGATGCAGGTAGAGAACCGTATCCGTTGGGAGCCTATTACCACGGAAATCACGTCAATCAATGCCGGGTCCACAAAGGTGACCGATGCAGCCCCGGGAGGGCTTTTGGGTGTTGGCACAAAACTCGATCCAGCGCTCACTAAAAGTGACGCACTTGCCGGGCAGGTGGTGGGGCATGTTGGCAAACTCCCCCCGGTCTGGGATAAGATCCGGTGTCACGTCACCCTGATGGAGCGCGTGGTGGGTGCAACGAGCGAACTCATCATCGAACCCCTCAAATTCAACGAGCCGCTGATGTTGTCAGTAGGTACTGCGGTCACCGTTGGAGTTGTCACCAATACGAAAAAGGATGCAGTTGAAGTGCAGCTGAAGCGTCCGGTATGCGCAGAACAGGGTGCCCGGATCGCCATCAGCCGGCAGGTGGGAGCACGCTGGCGGTTAATCGGGATGGGTGTGCTCACGGAGTGATGATCCTTCTGGACGCCAATGCGCTGATGATGCCGGCGCAGTTCAGGATCGATCTCTTTGAAGAGCTCCGTGCGCTTGTCGGTGCATTCGATCCTGTTGTGCTCCCCGGTGTGGTGCAGGAACTCTCCGGGCTCTCCCGTGCAAAAGGGAGGGATGGTGCGGCAGCGCGTTACGGGCTGTCGCTTGCGGCGAAGTGTACCGTCGCGGACAGCGATGACACCCTGTCAGGCACAGTTGATGAGCAGGTGATCGATTATGCCGTTCGGCACAACTGCCTTGTGTTGACAAATGATCGGCAGTTGAGAGATGCGCTGCTTGATCATGGCAACGGGGTTATATCCATGAGAAAACAGAAGAAACTTGAGATATTGCGAAGGTAAGGTGGGTTATGTATTACAAGATGTTGCTTGAGGACAAGGTGCGGGTGCCCCCCCAGCGGTTGGGCGAAAAGATCGAGAAGGTTATCCTTGACGTCCTGCAGGAACAACTCGAAGGGAGCATCGATAAGGAACTCGGTATCTTTATCTGTGTAACAAGGGTGCAGGACGTTGGCGAGGGGGAGATTGTACCCGGGGACGGTGGCGTATATTACGACGTAAAGTTCGAGTCAATGCTGCTCCGGCTTTCCCTCCAGGAGGTCATTGAGGGTGTCGTTGTCGAAACGACGAGTTTCGGGGCGTTTATCAGCCTCGGTCCAATCGATGCGATGCTGCATGTGAGCCAAATCTCAGATGAGTACATCAATTTTGATGAGAAGAACGCACGGCTCATCTGCCAGGAATCGAAACGGTTTATCGGTGTGGGCGATACCGTCCGCGTCCGCGTGGTGACGCTGTCGTTAAACGAACGTGAACCGCGTGACAGCAAGATCGGGCTCACGATGCGGCAGGCCGGGCTTGGCACCGCGCTCTGGCTCGAAGAAGAGATCGCAAAGGAGAAAGAGAGGGAGAAAACCCCGGGTGTGCAAAAAGAGAAAGCCCCGGAAAAGTCAAAAGGCAGGAGGAAGGAGCGTGGCACCGGCGAATAAGAAGAAGCAGGGCAAGGTCTGTCGCGACTGTCACCGGGTGGTTGAAGGTGAGACCTGCGTGATCTGCGGGACTGCGAACCTGAGTGATGACTGGTCTGGCTACCTCGTCATCATCGATCCGGTAAATTCCGAAGTGGCAAAACGGATGAACATCAAGCTTCCGGGACGCTACGCGCTGAAGGTCCGCTGATGCTGGTGCTTCCCGAAGAGCACCGTAAGCTCTTCAAGGACCCCTTCGGGGAACTCCACCCGGATATGGACTCGGTGATTCCCCTGATTGCCAACCGGATTGTCTATGCGGTTGGCGATGTTGTCACCCACAACCTGCAGAAGAAAGGAATAATTCCGGCAATCGCTGTTGTCGATGGGCAGACAATGCGATTGCCGTGCAGCCGGATGCCGGCAATGACTGGAAACTGCATCCGGGTGGAAAACCCGCCCGGGACCATCACGGATGAACTGACCCGGGCAATCAGGGAGGCAGTCACAAGTACACCCGTGACGATCTTTGTTGAAGGCGAAGAGGATCTCGCAGTAATTCCGCTTGTGCTTGCTGCACCGGATGGGACGATAGTGCTTTACGGGCAACCGCATAAAGGGGTTGTGCTCCGCAGGGTTAATGCGGAAGCAAAATCTGCCGCGAGAGCACTCATGAAACATTTTGTTCGCATTGATCCCTAAATTTGGAATGAGAATGAAATTGCGTCACCAATTCTCTTTTCCCTGAATATTGCAGGCGTTTTTCGGCGGAGGTCATGTTTTAAATAACACGCTTCCCAATAATTACAGGATATCGATGGACTTTGAAATCGAAAGCGATAAAAGAAATGAGCTTTTATCCAGAAGAGAGATTAAATTTACTCTCAAATATGATGGTGCGACACCTTCCCGTATGCAGATCACCGGAAAACTGTGCGCACTGCTCAATGTAAAAGAGCCCTTTATCGTGCTTGATACCCTGCACAGCAGCTTCGGCAAGACACAGATTAATGGCTCAGCGCGTGTCTACGACACGGAAGACTACAAGAAGAAGACGGAACGCCCGTACCTTTCTGCCCGCGGTATGCCCAAACCCAAAGAAGAAGGGGCGGCATAATTATGGCGGCAGCAAAGAAAGCAGCAGCCGCAAAGGGACCCCAGAGAGGGAAATACTTTAAGGTTGTCGGGGGCAAGGTCACGACCACAAAGAAATATTGCCCCCGCTGCGGACCCGGTGTCATTATGGCAGAACACACGGACCGTGTCGCCTGCGGAAAGTGCGGATATACTGAATTTAAAAAATAAGATCGATGCCTGTTTTTGGGCAGATACTTGGTATTGAGGGAACAGCCTGGAACCTCAGTGCCGCTCTTTTTGACCACGATCTGATCGCGCTCTCTTCGCGACCATACTTACCTGCACATGGGGGCATACACCCACGTGAGGCGGCACAGCACCATGCGTCGGTGATGAAGGAACTCATCTCGTCGGTGCTCGCCGAACCGGATACGGTCACCGGAGTTGCATTTTCGCAGGGCCCGGGACTTGGTCCCTGCCTGCGGACGGTGGCAACAGCAGCACGATCCCTTGCGCTTGCGCTTAACGTGCCGCTCGTGGGGGTGAACCACTGCGTTGCCCATGTGGAGATCGGGTGCTGGGCAACCGGGTGCCGTGACCCGATCGTGCTGTACGCGAGCGGGGCAAATACACAGGTAATCGGGTACCTGAACAACCGGTACCGGATCTTTGGTGAAACGCTGGATATCGGGATTGGAAACGCGCTCGACAAGTTCGCCCGGGCAAAAGATCTCCCGCACCCGGGTGGTCCACGGATCGAGGCACAGGCGCTATCAGGTACGTATTTCGAGCTTCCTTATACGGTAAAAGGTATGGACCTTGCATTCTCCGGGCTCGTCTCCGCAGCAAAGGACTCACCAAAACCATTGCCGGATGTCTGCTGCAGCCTGCAGGAGACCGGGTTTGCGATGTGTGTCGAGGTGACTGAAAGGGCACTGTCACTGACCGGAAAAGAAGAGGTGCTTCTTGTTGGCGGGGTAGGGGCAAACGCCCGGTTGCAGGAGATGCTTTATCAGATGTGTGAGGAAAGGGGAGCGCAGTTCTTTGTGCCCGAACGAAAATATCTCGGCGATAATGGTGCGATGATCGCCTATACGGGCAAACTGATGCTCGAGAGCGGGCAACCGCTCCCCATCGATGCATCGCAGGTCAACCCGTCATTTCGCTCGGATGAGGTGGAGGTGACATGGAAGCGTGATGCGCCACCGGTAACGAATCAACACTCCAGCTACACCCACGAGAAACGGGGTGCGGAGGCGGTCATCACATTCCGGGACGGATACGCAGAGAAACGCCGGGTCCCGAAACGGTACCGGGTGCCGGCACTTGACAAACGGTTGATCACCGAGCGGACGCGGGCGGAGGCGCGGCTAATCCAGATGGCTCGCAAGGCGGGGGTGCCGACACCGGTCATGAGCGACATTACACACGACACAATCGTGATGGAGCAGGTGCAGGGTACGCTCCTCACCGATACGATCAACGGACCACATATCCGTAAGGTGGGACAGGTAGTGGGCAGGCTGCATACTGCCGGCATTATGCACGGGGATCTCACGACAAGCAACATGATCCTGCGCGAGAGTGACGGGAAGTGTGTGTTAATTGACTTCGGGCTTGCACAGGTCACATCAGAGATCGAGCAGCGTGGCGTCGACGTTCACGTCCTTTTCCAGACCCTCGAGAGTACAAAGCCAAAAGATGCGGATGCTCTTAAAGTCGCTTTTGTGGAGGGATATGCCGAAACATTTGCGGGGGCACGTGATGTCATCGCCCGCGAACACGAGATCGAACTCCGGGGGCGGTACCTGTGAAGATAACGGTCGTCACGAGTAATGCCCATAAGGCTGTGGAAGTTGCTGCATTTTTTTCCGGCACACTCGATGTCGCGCATGTCGCGCTCGATATCCCGGAGCACCGTTCCGAAGACGTATGCGAGATCGCGCAGGAGAAGGCACGGTATGCATACGATTGCCTGCATACACCCCTCATTGTTGATGATACATCGTTCTGCATCGATGCGCTGAACGGTTTTCCTGGACCGTATGCAGCATACGCGCTCAAGGCAATCGGTAACGCCGGCATCCTGAAACTGATGGATGGTGTCAGAAACCGCAACGCCCACTTCACAACTGCGATTGCCTACGCAGATGACACGGGCATCCGGGTATTCCCTGGCACAATCCATGGGCGGATCATCACCGATCCAAGGGGCACCGGAGGGTTCGGGTACGACCCGATCTTTGAGGTTGACTGCCGGACGCTTGCCGAGCTCCCGCTTGAGGAGAAGAGCCGTATTTCTCACCGTGCGCTTGCGCTTACTGCTTTTCGGGACTGGTTTGTCCGGCAGTATGTCACGGGCAGCCGGTAACGCAAACGGTTAAGTGGGCATAAAGCTTTGTTATGAGAGCAGACAGGAGTGTTCATTAATGGTAAAGTTTCCAGAAGCCGAAGCACGGTTACTCAATGTGAAAATATGCATGCATTGCAATGCCCGCAATGCCATACGCGCAACCACCTGCCGCAAGTGCGGCTATACGCACCTGCGCCCCAAGAACAAGGAACGCAAAGCGTGATTATATAAAATAATTCTTTTTTCGGGATTGGGTTCCCGTTTTTCAAATTACGTTTTGTGCATATGGTCAGCCCCATCGAACTTCATTTTGTCCCTTTTTTACTGCAGATCGTTTACCCGATTGCAGCAATTCTCGTCAACATGACTCCGGGCAAAGATCTCCCGCACGGCATTCACGGAGATGCTGGAAAAATGGTGTGAGGAGGAAGGGATCAGGCATCCGCCCCCCGCACGCAAAGTGGCGATTATCCTCAAAGAACACAGTGTCACTGATGGCGGGAGATCCAGTGGCGAGCGGTTCTGGTCCGGTATTCGCTGGAAGAATGCTGATGAGCGGACGACATTGGAGAGGGCAGGAGGGTTTCAGGATGTCTTACAGAATGTATTGTAACGTGCAGTACGGATTGGGGGCACATGGGGCACTTAGACCCCTTTTTCCGGGAAAGTCTTACGAGAATGTAGTACAGGAAAAAGATCCCGGAAATGACCTTCAATGTGCCCCATGTGCCCCCAATAATCCGGGTGCTCTTGCTGGTACTGCTGCGTAAACAGATGCGCGATCTCATACAAGTTTGTGCCAGGAGTATGATGGTTGAGGATACACGCTCAGTCTGAAATTACTCAGGGCACATAGGGCAGATGTACCCCTTTTTCCGGGAAAGTCTTACGAGAACTGTGTACAGGGAAAAGATCCCGGAAAAGGTGGTACATCTGCCCTAAGTGCCCTGAGCAGCTGAGTACAGGAACGGATGAAATGAGATTGGGGATCATTGTTTGGGTACAAACGGTGACTGCTGACTTATGTTTGCCATTCTATCCGGGAGATGATGTAGGAAGATACGAGACCAGAACCGGAACTAAAGAAGAGTGCAGTAACGGGAACCTGAGGTTGCATCGTATGATTGCGACGACCCTCCAAAAAAAATATTCGTGGAGATTTTTCCCCACGTCTTCTTATTTTACAGTTCAGATCCACTTGCCGACTACAGGTGTATCAGTTGATAAACCATACACAATCGCGTCTGCACCGTTGCGATAGAACACACCACCGCGATAGACGCCAACCTCAGAAATGCCATCTCCGTTCCAGTAACCGATAACCGGTGTGTCATTTGAGAGACCGTACACAATCGCATCTGCACCGTTGCGATAGAACACACCGTCACGGTACACGCCGACCTCTGATATGTGATCTCCGTTCCAGTCGCCAATTACGGGTGTATCAGTTGCTATGCCATACACAACCGCGTCAGCACCATTACGATAGAACACACCGTCACGGTACACGCCGACCTCTGATATGTGATCTCCGTTCCAGTCTCCGATTACCGGTGTGTCAGTTGAGAGACCGTACACAATGTCGGTAGCACCATTACGATAGAACACACCTCCGCGGTACACGCCTACTTCAGACAGACCATCTCCGTTCCAATCGCCGATTACTGGTGTATCAGTTGAGAGACCATACACAACCGCGTCAGCACCGTTGCGATAGAACACACCCCCGCGGAACACGCCTACATTATCAACACCCGATGCAGCAGTCACCGTGATGTAATTCGTCCGTGTGAATGTATTGCTGCCCGCTGAGTTGGTTGCTGTCAGTGCCACTGTGTAAGTACCGGCGCCGCTGGCATACGTGTGAACCGGATTCCGCTGTGTGGCATTCACTGATGAACTATCCCCGAAGTTCCATGACCATGCAGTCGGCGTGTTCGTTGAACTATCAGTGAATGCGACGGTTAATGGCGCAGTGCCGGAAGTGGGAGTTCCCACGAAGTTGGCGACCGGGGGATTTGCTGAAGATGGTGCAAACTTCTGGATCCCACTATTGGGGGAATTTTCGTAGTCAACAACGTAAACATTTCCTGATGAATCGACTGCGACATCCGTGGGCCAGTAGAATTGCCCGTCACCGGTGCCCCATTCCCCCCACTTTGTTATAAATGTTCCCGTTGGACTAAATTTCTGGATCCGATAGTTATGAGAATCAGCGACGTAGACATTACCCGACGAATCAACTGCGATACCATAGAGATCCCAGAACTGCCCGTCACCTGTTCCCCATTCTCCCCACTTCGTTAAAAATGTCCCATCAGAATTAAACTTCTCGATCCGATTGTTACCTGCATTAGTGACGTAGACATAGCCTGAAGAATCTACTGCGACATCAGTGGGATTCCATAACTGCCCATCTCCGGATCCCTGAGTCCCCCATTTTGTGATAAATGATCCTGTTGAACTAAATTTCTGAATTCGATCGTTATCAATGTCAGTGACATAGACATTGCCCGATGAATCAACTGCGACACCATAGGGATTCATGAACTGCCCATCTCCGGATCCCTGAGTCCCCCATTTTGTGATAAATGATCCTGTTGAACTAAATTTCTGGATTCGACTGTGCATATATCTATCAGCGATATAGACATTGCTTGAAGAATCAACGGCAACACCGGATATTCGGGAGAACATTCCGTCTCCGGATCCCTCGGATCCCCACGCACTCACAAATGTCCCGGAAGAACTAAACTTCTCAACCCGAATGTTGCCCGTATCTGTGACGTAGACATTATCCGACGAATCAAGTGCAATGCTATAGGGACGGACTAATTGCCCTTTACCGTTTCCCCAAGATCCCCATTTTGTAACAAATACATACGATTCACAGTTTGATGTAGATCCGGTATTGGCAGGAGGTGTTCCCGGGGAGGAAATATTTAAAAACGGTGGAGTCTCCGGAGTACCGGGTGGACCCGATACCACATCGGCATTGATTCCCCCCGTGATATTATCCGATCCCGCCAATCCATTCACTACACCCGACTCGTTTGCCAATACCGGCGAACACGCAAGGCAAAGAAGGATCACGAGACACATTGCTACGATGACGCTTATTCCTTTCATGTCAATAACCCCCCAAGTTCTACTGGCAAGGCGAAGTGCCCCCGTTGCGTATCCGGCAGCACATCCGGACAGGGGACTGAAGCAATACCGGATGCCGATACCGGCAGAATGACGATATGCAAAAATAATGCGACAATCCCACAAACATGAAAAATTTTGCCGGAACCAGTACGTACCTGCATTAGAATCAACCTGAACCTGAATATTTTTTATTCGGTTGAAATTTTGCGCATCTAACGATAACTTTTTCCTCCATTTGCCGCCCGACGCACGCACGTCGGACTGTCCAGCGGGCAGAAATTCACACAAACCGGAATGTGAGGATTTAGACGGGTAAAATCATGCGCGGTTTCATTATTAAACAGTATCCAGACGGTGCTGTATCGCCAGTACTGGGAATAATAAAAGTGAGAGAATCAGGACAATCGTTATTGCCGCGATGCGAGTTTTAAAAACTCTTGCAAAAAATATCCGGAAGCGCCTCTACCCTACCAACAGCACGCACACCCCCATCCCGGCAGTCCGGGCACACCCCCGGCACTCGCCAGCCGCCCGGAACACTCCGGAAACAAACGGGTTTGGGTGCCCTCATTCCGGTATGCAGCAGCAGTTTTGGAGAAGCGCCAGCCATTTTTCCGGGGAGCCGAGCATTAACCACATGCCTCCATGAAAAGTTTTCTGCGGAGTTTGACTGAAAAGTTTTCATCAAACCGTGATTGAATTTTCCTCATCGTCGATCTTATTGAGATCGACTACCATCTGTATAGTTTCAGAATTTTGGGTTATTTTTATGAATCCCCCGTAGTTTTCATAGAATCGGATAGCTCGTGGATCTCTCTTTGCATCCACTTTTACGAACCTGCAACCGATCTGCTCGGTTAATTTGAACGCAATAGCAAAAACATGTTTCAGTATTTCACGTCCGATACCCTGACCACGCAGCCCGTCTTTTGTTGCCATTCTAGCCAGAAGTAATGCCGGATATTTATTGGGTGGATCTTCAATCTTAAGCGACATTTTTTTTACGGAATCAGATGTGATACATCCCATAGACAAAGAGAAAAACCCCACAAGATCGGTACCCGAATGGACAAGATAGGTAGTACTGATTTTTTCCTGTTGCCGGGTTTTTGCATCATTCCTCAAAAAATCTTCCAGATCTTTGGAATCGGAACATGCAAATGATGAAACGTCTGAATCGTCAGATAATTTTGAAAAAACGAGAGAATAAATATCAATTGTCATTTTGGGGTTATGGCCATTCTTTTGAGAGCCGGCGGGCTTCCCGGAAGAGAGCCTTGCTCTCCTGTGTGAAGTGTTGCTTTGGAGAATCAACATATTTGTTGAATGCCCGCGCTTCTTCACCTCGTAAGACAGTTTCTAATTCAATCTGTTTTGCCAT
>Ga0247840_10004579_pt1 | contig 21688 bp, 19 predicted proteins | sample LaCruzMarch2015__FD_192404 | JGI IMG/M metagenome (GOLD analysis project Ga0247840, IMG submission 192404) | Freshwater microbial communities from meromictic Lake La Cruz, Castile-La Mancha, Spain - LaCruzMarch2015_17m | ecosystem: Environmental > Aquatic > Freshwater > Lake | place: Spain... | reverse complement strand
AAGAAAAATTTAGAGGACGCTTATATGCTCGCGAAGATAATGTAATGTTTGTGGCTTGTGCCCTTCATAATTTAAGATTAAGATTAAAAAATGTGGCATAAAAATTTAATCGGTATAAACTCTATTATAAACGATATATTTTTTTATACGTTTAGAATTTCCCCTTCTGATTTTGCAATAACCACTGCTCCACATGTATCACCGTATACGTTTAATGAAGTACGAAACATATCAAGTATTCTATCAACCGTCAAGATTAAACCAATACCCTCTAAAGGTAAACCTACTGCATTAAGAATAACGGTCATCATCACCAATCCGGCCATTGGAATTCCAGCCGATCCTATTGCTGCGAGTAATGAAGTCATTACAATTACAAACTGCTGATAAAAAGATAAATCAATTCCATAAACCTGGGCAATAAAGATAACAGCAACACATTCGTAAAGTGCAGTACCATTCATATTAACTGTTGCTCCTAATGGTAAAGTAAAGCTAGATATTTTATTGGAAACTCCGCATTTATTTTCAACAGCATCCATAGTTACAGGTAAGGTAGCATTAGAGGAGGATGTTGAAAAAGCAGTAAGCATAACAGTACTCATATTCTTAAGATGTTTTATCGGATTAACTTTTCCAAATTTAAGTACAAGTGACATCGTTATAAAAGTATGAAAGAAAATCCCGGCAAGTACACAAATCATATATAGAGACATTCTTTGGAAGATAGAAAGAAGAGAATCCATATCTCCTGCTTGTTTAGCGATTACACTACTAACAATTCCGAATATACCCAATGGAGTAAATTTAATTACGAACATAGTGATTTTCATCATAATTTCAAACAAAGCATCAAAAAACTTTTTCAATGGTTGACTATGTTTATCTTCCAACTTGGTCATGAAGAAACCAAAAAGTAAGGAAAAGAAAATAATAGACAGAATATCAGCTTTTGCCATGGCATCAATGATATTTTCAGGAATAATTCTCAATATTATATTTCCCAAAGTTTGATTTCCCAAAGTTTCTTTATTTATAACTTGAGACCAACCTATATCAATGCCAATACCTGGTTTTATCAAATTTACTAGAAACAAACCAGTAAGAATAGCAATTAAACTGGTTAATAAATAAAATGCTATAGTTTTTAATCCGATTCTTCCCAGACTTTCTGAATTTCCAATATTTGCAACACCCATAATCATTGAGCTTACAATTAAAGGAATAATAATCATTTTAAGGGCTTTTAAAAACAATTCACCCATCCAACTAACATAAATTACGTTTTGAGGGGATAAAATACCAAACAAAATTGCTAATAATAAAGTAATTAAGATTTGCCAATGTAGTTGTAATCTGAATAATTTCTTCATAAGTTAGTTTTAATAAAATGAGGTTATACATTTGTGATAGCCTCATCAAAATTAAATGATTTTAATGAAAAACAATTATTTTTCAATATTTTTTTAGATTAATAAATATTAAATGGAACTATTCTTAAGAATTTGAAATTATAAAGCCATTATGAGTGCAGAAGAAAGCAAAGAAAGAAAGTTTTTTTAATGTTTAGATGTCGAATTAAATACATAGAAAACATTATTTAATTATTGATTTGGAATGGTAATTCTAAAAACAACTATGTAACGATTAGGAATATCAGCTAAAACTTATTATAAAATTTTGAATGTTGACCTTATCATTACCAAGCTCGAATCAATTGAAAAAATCAAAACCGAGCATCTTGCTGAGGCTATACAATAAAAGAGTCTGGAAAAGGATAAATTGGAAAATAGAAACTAATATAAAAATTAAAACTTTGAATTGCGATTCAAAGTTTTGTTGTATATAATACTTTACTCTTTATCTTTTATTTTTTTTTCTAATTCTTCAATTCGGGCTACCAATTTGGATAGATTACGAAAATGCACCGAAATTTTACGGTATTCGCTCACGTTAAATGCAGGAGAGCCTAATAAAGCAGCACCTTCTTTTTTAATAGAAGAATTTATACCTGATTGTGCACCAATTTTTACATTATCAGCAATTGTAATATGTCCAACTATGCCAACTTGTCCGGCTATCATACAATTTTTACCGATTTTTGTAGAACCTGCAATTCCAGTTTGTGAAACTACAACGGTGTTTTCTCCAATCACTACATTGTGTCCTATTTGTATTTGGTTGTCTAATTTTACACCTTTTTTTATGATTGTTGAGCCTAAAGTAGCTCTATCTATACTTGTATTGGCGCCAATTTCAACATTATCTTCTATAATAACATTGCCTATTTGGGCAACTTTGTTGTAAATATTATCAGTTTGTTGCGCAAATCCAAATCCATCGGCTCCCAAAACAACACCAGCATGAATAATGCAATTCATACCGATTACAGTATCAGAATATATGATAGCACCAGCAAATAGGGTAGTATTATCACCTATCACAGTGTTGTCGCCTAAATATACCTGAGGATATATTTTTACATTTTTACCCAATTTTACATTTTCTCCTACAGAAGCAAATTCACCTATATAATTATTTTCACCAACAGTGGCAGTAGGAGAGATGAATGCCATTTGAGAAATGCCAGTTTTGTTTAATTTTACCTGATTGTAAAAATCAAGAAGTTTTGCAAATGCACTGTACGCATCATCTACTCTAATTATTGTTACAGTAATAGGTTGTTCAGGAACAAAGTCTTTATTTACAATAACTGCTGAAGCTTGAGTATTATATATATGAGGAGTATATAGCTTATTAGCAAGAAAAGAAAGGCTTCCAGGTATTCCTTCTTCAATTTTCGATAATTTATCAACTGTAATTTCAGGATTTCCTTCCACAATACCGTTTAAGGTATCGGCTATTTGCTGAACCGTAAATTTCATCAATTATTGTATTTATAAATTTATTACTATTCTACTTTGCAAAAATAAGACTAATTCTAAAACATTTAACATTTTTTATATTTTAAAATAATCTTTAACAAATAAGAATTAGATTTTTGTTTTTTTGAAAACGTTATGATTGATAAATAAGTATGTTATGAAGATATTTTTCTATAATAAATAACATTCTTTAGGGTAGCAAAGTAAATATTTCTTTACAATTTTATCTAAAAAAGCTGCATTTAATTGATCTGATGCTTCTGTAATATCCTTTACAACATTGTTTTTTAGTAAAATATTTATATTTTCATGTTTTAAATCATACGCATTGTTCACAACATCAGTAGTAAAAACAAAAAAATCAGTTTCTTCATCACTAATATTATAATGGCTGCTTATTTTTTCTTTCAGTTCCGATATTCTTTCCTTGTTGAAATGTTTATTTTGCAATTCTATTTTATATAAATTTCGGTTTACTAAATTTTCTGATAATTTTGATAATATCTTATCATCGTGTCTTTGCCAAACTTTTATAGAAGAAAAAATATCAAAATCATCTAATTGAGAAAAAACTTCGACCAGTGATTTGTTTTCAATAAAATCTTTTTTCTGATAATTGTTTTTCAGGAAAATGCTCAATGGAGGTGTTGCAAATACTTCAATATTCGATTGCGATAATTGCTTAGCACGTTTAAGTATTTTTATCATCAGTTGTTCAGCCGAAAGTACTGTTTTATGAAGATATACTTGCCAATACATCAATCTGCGTGAAACCAAAAACTTTTCAATAGAATAAATACCCTTAATGTCAACCACCAACTCACCATCCCATACATTGAGCATTTTAATTATACGTTCGGTACCGATTATACCTTCGGAAACACCTGTAAAAAAGCTATCGCGGGTTAAATAATCCAGACGGTCCACATCCAGTTGTCCTGATACCAATTGGTGAAGAAATTTTTTAGGATAATTCCCTTTAAAAATATCCAATGCCATTGTAAGTTGTCCATTAAAAACCTCGTTCAAACAATCCATAAATATTTCCGAAATATCCTCGTGGCTCATACTTTCTACTATCGAATGTTCCAATGCATGTGAAAAAGGACCATGACCGATATCGTGTAGTAAAATAGCAATATTAGCAGCTATTGCTTCTTCATCCGTAATTACTTGCCCTTTTTGTCTCAATACTTCAATAGCTTCCATCATTAAATGCATACTGCCTAATGCATGACTAAAACGAGTATGCAATGCTCCAGGGTAAACCAAATGCGTAAGTCCAAGTTGCATAATACGTCGCAATCTTTGAAAATAAGGATGTTCGATAATGTCGAATATTAAATCGTTTGGTAATCCTATAAATCCATGAACAGGATCATTTAATATTTTTCTTTTATTTCTTATTGTATCGTTCATTTTTTAATAGTTTGCAGCAGATAAAGTAGTTTAAGTATTTATAAGTATTCTATGTAATCAATGCACCTATTTTATTTTATTATCTTATCCAAAAAATCCTTAGCAACGTCTTTATTCAACAGTATGTTCATCATTTTTAGTTTGATATAATCTTCGTGATAAAAACGATAACCTTTTGTATTTCCATCATTAGCTCCACTTCCCGAATCTTTAATCAAAAACCAATATTTGCCTTCTTTATATTGATTACCAACAATATGAATACAATGGTCGTCAGTGGTTGATTTATTTTCTAAACGATATTGACGAGCATCTTCATCAATGTATTCCGAAGGGATATCAAAACTAGGAATAACTGCAACCTGAGTTTGGCTGTTGTAACCAGATTCAGAAACATCTCCGCAAAGTGCAATAGAATAGCCTTTTGTTATAGCTTTTACAACTAACTTCATATAATCGTTGAGTGTTAAATTGTAGTAATCATTGCATTTCCACCAGTTATCGGGTTCATCCAACAATCCTTTTTGATTGTATGCTATTTCTTTTGTTGACATAAAACTAAAATAATTTCCTTCTTTAAATTGCATAATATCGCTATAAAAACTTGCTGGAGTTATAGTTTTGTCTTCGTAGGTAAAAGCAGTAGGAGGTTCACCCATGTAATAATTTAAGATATTTTTAATAGTTGCCACAACAGTTTCTTCATTCCATTGATTGTTTTCCTTTACAGTAGCTAAATAAGTTGTCATTTCCTGAACCATTTTGGTATGATTATGAACTGTTTTTCCCGGTAATTTGCCTGTGTAAGCGTAGGAGGGGACTGCACCATATTTTTTCATCATACGCAAAACAGCATTGGATTCGGAACCTTCGCTGAAATACATATTTCCGCGTTTTTCTACAAAATATTTTGCTCGTTCTACGTATTCCCAATACACTGTAAACATTTCGGAGAGCTTAATTTTGCGTTTGGTAGTTCTTTCTACTTCCGATTCTACAAATGAAGTGCCTGCAAAGCACCAGCAAGTTCCTGTTAAACCTTGATTTAATGGATTATTATGCCAAAATTTAGTGTATTTAGAAGTATCAGTAGGATAGATGTTTCCTGTAAAATCCATCGAAAAAACTTTTGCAGTTTCCTTAATAGCAGTATTCTTCTGGTCTTCTGTTTCAATGGTTTTCAATAAGACATTTTGATAATAACCGGCTTTTTTATCACTATAAATGGCTTTGTCTTTTTTCTCTGTCTTTTGAGCAAATACAGCTAAAGAACTAATAACAAAAAGAAAAGTAAAGGTAAGTAGGTTTTTTTTTGAATTCATATTTATATATAGATTGAAGTTTGAATTTATCTAAAAAACAAAATTAGTATATTTTAATGAAAAAGAAGCTAAATAAAGGATTTAGAACTAAGCAATAGTATCATTTTTTATTATTAAGAAATCCTAAAAATCTATTATTCTTTTTTTTAATCACTCAAAATCAATGTACAGTAGGTACTTTTTACGGATTTGTTTGAATTTTTTTAAATCGATTTGCCAACTTTGCCTTATTTCTTCTTCTGTTTTACCAGCCAGGATTTGCTTTCTGAGCTCATCAGTACCTGCTAATTTATCGAAAAATGGTGTAAAAAACTCGCCTTTGGGAGAAAGTCGTTTATATAAATCAATCAACCAAAATAAATTAATCTTTTTTTCAATCTTTAGAATATTAGTTGAATACTCACTTAATTCATATCCAAAACATTTTATATTTTTATAAGGAGGTTCAGCACTCATTCCTTTAATTGTTTTTGGTGTGAAAGAAAAATTTGCACTATCTAAATTTGGATGACCTAATAATTGGAAAGGCTTCATTGTTCCTCTTCCAACGCTTAAAGTAGTTCCTTCAAATAAACAAAGGCTTGGATAGAGATAAATTGCACTCATATTTATTAAGTTTGGTGAGGGTTTTATTGGTAGTTCATAGTAATAATTGTGATTGTAATTCTTTACTTTTATAATTTGTAATTTGCATTGTATGCCTTTTTTGAGCCATTTTTCGCCGTTAATCATACTTGCATATTCAGCTATGGTCATACCGTGAACGATAGGGATTGGATGCAAACCTACAAAAGAAGCAAACTTCGTGTCTAATACCGGTCCATCCACATAATAGCCGTTGGGATTGGGACGATCCAATATGAGTAATGTAATATTGCTTTCGACACAAGCTTCCATCACATAATGTAGAGTAGAAATATATGTATAAAATCTTGCTCCCACATCTTGAATGTCGAAAACAATTAAATCTATTCCCTGTAAATCTGAAAGTTTTGGTTTTTTATTATCACCATACAAAGAAATAAGTGGTAATTTTGTTTTGCTGTCAATTAAATTCTGAACAGATTCGCCAGCTTCCTGCTCGCCTCTAAATCCGTGTTCGGGGCTGAAAACCTTTTTTATTTGCAATCCTAAACTTAATAAACTATCAACTAAATGTGTGTTTCCTATCATTGAAGTAGGATTGGCAACAATAGCAAGTTGCTTGTTTTTGAGTAAAGGTAAATATTTTTCGGTTTGTTCAGCTGCCGTTTGAATAGTTGAATTTTGCATAGAATTATATGCTATCTTAAATTCCTGTGCTTTGCAACTTAAGAAGGAAAATAGAATGAATGCAATAATAGTGTTTCTGTTTACAATCGTCATTATAATTGAATTTAGTTAGCTTTCTAAAGACAAATTTTCTTAGCATTTGGTTGCCTTTATTGTATTATTATCAAAATAGTTTATATGTTTTTCTTTCGCTATATAGTTTTTATATAAAGAAAATTTATGTAGATTTGTAAAATTAAATAAATATTCCATTGAACTTAGAATTATTCATCGCCAAACGATTTTTAAGCAAAAATAAGAAAAATATTTCGCAACCCATCATTCGTGTAGCTATAACTGGTATTGCACTGGGCGTAGCGGTAATGATATTATCGGTGGCAGTGGTTACGGGCTTTCAGCAAAAAATTACTGAAAAAGTAATAGGTTTTGGAGGACACATACAAATTGGCAATTTTGATTTAAACAATTCTTACGAATCGCTTCCAATAGAAAAAAACAAACAAATGCTGAGTGATTTGCAACATATCGATGGCGTTGCTCATGTGCAGGTATATGCCAATAAAGCGGGTATGATTAAAACAGATGAGCAGATTCAGGGTTTTATACTGAAAGGTGTAGGCAGCGATTTCGACTGGAGTTTTATGAAAAAAAACATGATTGAGGGAAGTGTTTTTAGTGTGAACGATAGCGTAAAAAGCAACGATGTAATTGTTTCTAAGTTTCTGGCAAATAAACTAAAACTGAAGCTGAACGATAAACTGAAAACGTATTTTATAGATGCCGAAGGTTTAAGGGGCAGACCTTTTGCAATTAAAGGCATTTACGAAACCGGACTGGAGGAATTTGACAAGAAATTTGTTTTTGCCGACATTGCCCACATACAAAAGCTGAATATATGGGATGATAATAAGGTAGATGGCTATGAAGTGCTAATTAAAGATTTTGATCAGCTCGATATTGTTGGAAACGAGGTTTATAAAACCATTGGTTACAACCTGAATTCAAAAACCATTAAGGAGATTCATCCCGAAATATTCGACTGGCTGGGACTTACCAATATGAATGTGGTGGTTATTATCGTAATTATATCGCTGATATCTTCAGTAACCATGATTTCGACTTTACTGATACTAATACTTGAAAAAACCAACCTTATTGGTACCATGAAAGCCATGGGAGCCAACAACCTTAGCGTACGAAAAATATTTATTTACAATGCTCTTTACATATGCTTGATTGGCATGTTGTGGGGTAATTTTATTGCGTTGACACTGGGATTTCTACAGGATAAATTCGGAATACTTAAGCTCGATCAGGCTTCGTATTATGTAAAAACAGTTCCCATTAACCTTAATGTATTCCATATCCTCCTTATTAATGCAGGTACTATAGCCGTTTGCACGCTGGCACTGATGATTCCTTCCTATATTGTATCTAAAATTACGGTGGTAAAAGCGATTAGGTTTGGGTAATTATTAATTATAAAGTTATATTATGAAAAATACATCTATTATTATAAGTATCCTTTTCATAGGATTTATATCTATTACATTTTCTTATGGGCAATCAAGAAAGTATGAAGTGGTTTTTAAGAAGAACATAAAGTTGCAAATAGAGGTTTCTGATTTTGATAGTACAAAGCATGTGATTTCGAGAAAAATGATTTTCGATTGGAGTGCAATTTATAAAATTGATAATAAACTTATTTTTGGAACAGATTGGGACATGCCAATTACTAAACTTGACAAAATGACTTTAAAAATTAGTAAGTTCAAGGTAAAATTAGATGTCAGTTCAATGTATAATCCATGGTTTGGAGATGCTCCACTTCAGCAAGAATTCAAATTAATTCCAATAGAAGGAGGTTATAATTTAGTAGGCTCATTTTCTGATGGAGCTGGTAGTTATGTTGCAGAATGGAAAAATATAAATGATTTGTCAATCAGAACTTCATTATCAAATGATGAAAGTGAAATAATAAAGCTTTTCGATAATAGAAAAGGAATAACAAAACGAACAGTTTTAATAAAAGCAAAAAAAGAATAATTTATCTTAATTTCATTTTTGAAAATATTTGGTTATACTATTTGAATAAGAAATATCCGTATGCTTGGATTTAACAGTATAAAGATTACTTGATAAAAGTGATTAAGTTTAGTAATAGTTATTGGTTTATAGTTTTGCTAGCTAATTACATGTAAATAAACTTATTCTATAAACACAACATTCTTTTTATAGGTAAATTATTTATTAATATTCCATTCAATAATTTAAAACTTCATACCCAAATCCAATTCAATAAATCTACCGGGCGACAATCCTCCTTTTTTGTCAATATATTCATTGTTTAATATATTCTGAATATCAATAGAACAAATAATATGTTTAAAGAATTGTCTTGAGAAACGTATATCTATAGTTGTATAAGGATCAATTATAGCAATATTTTGTTCATCAGCCCATTGCTGACTAATATAATTGCAAATTACAGAAGCATTAATCCATTTCGTTTTGAAAAATGCGCCTACAAAAACCTGATGTGGTGGAATTTCGGCAATGTATTTTCCTTTTAAATTAATACCTGTTTCGTTTACTGCATTAAATTCAACTATTTCGGAATGATTAAACGTATAATTGGCTTTTAGAAGTAGGTTTTTAGTAAATTGAAATACGGTAGAGGTTTCAAATCCATAAATATTTACTTTACCAATATTTTCGCGTTTCAATACAATTTTATCTAAGTCAATTATTTCGCCGGTAGCTACAAAATATTGAAAATCTTTTCCAAAAGAATAATAAACACTACTTTCTAACAAAAGCTTGTTGTTAGGTTTATAATTGCTTCCAATTTCATAACTTGTAACATATTCAGGTTTTAGGTTTGGATTTGCCAATTTAAAACCTTTGGTAATTTTTTTGGAACTACACATATCATCCAACGTTCCGGGCATAAAACCTTGAGAAAAGCTAGCGTAAACGTCAAGTTTAGGATGGACAAAATATTTTAGTGATAGCTTAGGGCTAATGTTAAACCAATTATTTGTAGCGTAATTATCTGTGAAATTACTTGTAAATCCGGTATTATAAGTAGGATTTTCGATAGAAAAACTTCCGTTGAAAAACTTTGCATAATCGTATCTTAATGCAGCAACCAGCAAATACTTTTTTGTAATTTGCAATTCATTTTGAGCAAAGATTGCAGCAAAACCAATTTTCCCTTGTCTAATAGCATGATCTGTTGAAGTGCGGTAAATATCTTCGGCTTTCATGTTGCCTTGTTTCAAATCAATACCTAATGTAAGTTTGTAATTTTTAGTAATATTTTTAGAGGCATTCATCCATAATCCATAATCGTTTGAAGATTGGTCAGTATCATATAATTTGTAAATGTCTCCCGTTTCGTTTAATCTTTCGGTATGTTGCCAAAAATAATCGTAATGATAAAATGTTTTTGCCTGAAATTGAATATTTCCTTTTAAAATAGTTGTAAAATCTGCCATTCCAACGTTAGAATAGTCGGTAAGCAAACTTCCGTCTGTTTCGAAAATTTTTATTCCATCGTTTCTTTTGTCGTGATAAAAATTATAATTAACAGATAATCGAGTATTTTCATTGAATTGATATCCAATTTTGACATCCGATGATACTTCGTTCATTCGCAATTTGCAATCGGTACTATCTCTTAGTGCTTCAGGAACATTAATATAGCCATCTCCTTTTCTATAAAAACCATTGGCGTACCAAAACCAACCTTTTTTATCTTTTATTTTATTGCCTGAAAGATTTATCCTTCCTCCAATTGTATTGTAAGATGCAACTAAAATACTTATTGTTCCAGCAAATTTTTCTTCAGGAATTTTTGTAACAATATTAATAATACCGCTCATAGCATTGTTGCCATACAAAGCGGAATTAGAACCTTTTATAACTTCAACTTTCTCAACCGTTTCGGGAGCTATAATATACCAATTAATACCGCCTCCCGATGTTTTGTTTAGAGGAATTCCATTGTAAAGAACCAATACCCGATTGGTACCATCCATACCTCGCATAGTTACGCTGGAATTCTTAGAGAAAATACCCCAACTACGATTTACATATACATTAGATACAGACTGTAGAATATTATCAAAATTAGTTGATGGCAAGTTCTGTATATCATTGTTGTTGACTACATCAATGCTTGCAGCTATGTTTTCGATATTTGAATTGTTACGCGATGATGATATAACAACATTTTTTAAAAAGACAGTTTTTAAACTATCCTGTGCAAATGTTATTTTGGGAAATAAGCATAAAGCAATAAGTAATATTTTAATAATATTCTTTAAATACATGGGTTTAGTTTTAAATTTTTAAAAGTAGCTTCGCAAATAATTTACTGCTTACATAATTTTAAATTAATTATTTTTCAATTACTATTGTTGCACTTTAACTGCAAACTGTACCATTCCATTTTCTTGTCCGTTTACTGAAATAACCTTAATCAATCCAAGTTTTTTTGCTTGTGTTTGCAAGCCCCAAATCTGATTTGCAGCTAATGCTTTGGCTTTTCTTCCTCCAGTTCCTTCTGTGAATTTATTTGCTATGATAATACTATCGTTTTGGGCATTGTCAAAACTTTGTAAAGGTATATTTATCAAACTGCGGCTAAAAAAGGTTGTATTTTTTGTTGCCCAGTATTCTGGTGCATTAATCCCACTATAAATTCCTGTGATATTGGCACCTGCAGAAGCGATTGTATTATATTCTGAATTATTGGTTGTGTAATAATACAATAAATCTATTAATGTTTGATTTTGCGAAGCATCCACCAATGAATAGACAAGTCCATTACTCAGCGATGAAAATGAACCTATTGTTGAATTATTTTGTCCTCCAAGTGTAATGTTAAAACTAAAAATAGGTTTGTAGGCACTTCCATTTCGGCGAAGAATTATATTTATACTATCGCTTAATCCTATCTTATTACGAATAGTGATAGTTATTTTTTGAATGCTATCAGCATTTTTATATATTACAAAGTCTTTATCAAAAGTGGGTACATTAAAACCATAATCCAACAAACTTGTTGTTTCATTAGATTTTACAATTAAATTGCAAAGGTTTTCGCCCCCGTTTGCAGAAGCTTTGATTCCAATAATAATTTGCGATCCTTCGGCAATAGCAGTATCACAAGAAATATATATTCCGCCTGTTTTTAACGATAACTCTGGTAATATATTATTATCACTTTCTTCTTTTGAACAACTGGTGAAAAATATGCTGATAACAATTAATAATGATAGGGGATATTGTATTTTTCGCATTAAAAGATTTTTAATGGTTAATGATTAATTGTTAATGGTAAAAAAAATAGGCAATAATCGTTTTCGGAAATTCTTTTTAACTTTTAAAACATTAATAATTTATAATTAACGATTAACAATTATTCTTCGCTTTTACTGATTTGATAATAGATGTAATTAATTTTATTATCTCAATAGCATCATTGTTTAACGTTTCAAATTGTTCTTTTGTTAAATAATCTGTTTCTACTAATAGTTCTAACCAATAAATAGATTCGTTGATTTCTTTTTGAGCAATAGCCAGTTTATGTTTAAAGTCATTTGTAGATTCGGAATGTTCAGCTTCTCTAACCATTGCTCCAACACTCGTTCCACTTCTCAATAATTGTTTCGACAATACAAATTCCTTTTTTGTATTTACCAAATATTGATACAACCTAATAATTCTAACAGCAAAAGCAAAACTTTTAATTTTAACGATGTTTTCTTTCATGTTTTTGTCTTTTGTCATTAACAATTAACAATTAATCATTTTTCCCTCTTTTTTATAGCTTTTACCAACGCTGTGCCACCTAAACCTCCTATAAATCCAAAAATAAAATGAGTTGCTAAAGGATACAAAAAACCTCCCAAAAAGGATTCGTACATAAATCCTGTTGATAACGAAATAATCAATCTTGATACGGGAATTAATGCATAAGCAAAGCCAGCAGCTAAGGCTATTAACCAAATGTTTTTATTTATTTTAGGAAAGGCATTGTAAAATAAATCAATAGCGATGCCTGGTAATATAAAAACTACTGACATAAAAGGGTCTTTAAAGCCAAGCATAGGAATCACTAACATAGATGCAACGCCTAAAGAAGAAAAAGAACTTGCAAAGCGAAATGAAGAAATATTTCTTCCAATAAGCAAAAGCAACATAAATTCTATTCCATGACGACCCGGTAAATGCAAAGGGATTCGCAATTTTGAATGTAAAACAATTGCCGTTGCACCCAATAAGAATAACAACATAAATTCTGCTATTGTTAATGCAAATGTTCGTTTTTGTATTGCTACTGTTTTCATATAATTATCTTATTGTGTAAGCAATTTAATATCAATTTTAGTTAATGCTTTCCAGTTGTATGCTGTTGTATTCGATTTTTCTACCATAATTACCGCTTTGTTGTTTCTTAAAATAGGTCGCAACCAATCTTCGATAAATAGGGTATCAGAATCTGCAACAAAATTATAACTTTCTTTTATAACTACCTCGTTTATTGTAGAAATATTTTTCAACTCGTTTACGGTAAATATTCCTTGTATTTCTCGCATCTCTTTGCCGGCAATCCATAAGTACCTGCCATCATTGCCATCGAAATGCAAACCAATGGCTGCCAGTGAACCAATGACACCAATTTTATCGCCTGTAAGTCCTTCGAGATAAATAGTATTGGCTTCGGCTAATTGATGCGCTTCTGTTTTGGTAAGCACTTCTTTTTTTGCACGGTATCCCCAATTGATAATATCCTGATGAATATCTTCATAGCGGGCAATACATAATCCTGCATCAGAACCATCTGCAGCTACATCTAAGAGGAATTTTCTGCAAATAATTTTTAATGAATCAACGTCAAATATTTCGGTTTCGATACATGCTGAACTATTGTGAGAGGTGTAAGGAATGTTTTCGTGAACATACAATTGATGACGCGTAATGCCAGCAATTTTACCAATATTTAAATCTTCAATTAATTTACCCAATTGTCTTGCCTGAAAACCAGTACCTCTGCTTTCCAAATTATCAGTATCATCAATTGCTATTAGTACCTTCATAAGTAGATGGATTGTATTTTTGCAAACTTACATAAAAATCTGTGATTTTGTATTGTCCTAAAATAGGTTTACACAAAAAGTGTATTGACCTTTTCCCCAATAAGGTGTACAAAGCTATCCAAAATTAGTATGTTTTGTCTACTAATTGTACATATATTCACCCCACAAATGTATAACATTTTTAATATCCTGTATATTTTTTAAGTTTCCTTTATTTATGCATGTTTCAGGTCAAGGCGCACTTGCGCTTTGTATTAAAACAAACGTATTAGGTCTAGGCGCACTTGCGATTCGTATTGAAACACGCTTATCATGTCGAAGCGCAGATGCGATTTGTATTAAAACATTTGACCAAGTCTATTTCTTTCCGGCGTACCAGTCTTTGACGCATGATTAAGGTCTACGAAGTTTTTTTCGTTAGGTCTAGACGCGTGATTAAGCCTAAAACACAAAAAGGAATTGGGTGTATTGAGATAAAATAGCTGGGTAACCCAAAAAATGGATAGGGGGTGGAAGTTTAGTTTACATACATATTATAATACTATTAAATAAGATTAATTATTGAATAAATAGATTATCGTTTTTCTTTTTTCTTTTGATTAAAGCCATAATATGTTAATAGAAAACGACAAAAGAAAAAAGTGATTAGTTTTCAGTCTAATTCGTTTGTGCCTATTTTATTATTAATAATTTGGACAATTTTACAAATCTCAGAATAATTCATTTCAGTTTTTAATATTTTATTTGTGTCGTTTTTAAAATATATATACAAATTACTTCCACGCATATTTCTGAACCCTGATATTATCTTATCTATTATATTTCTGTTATCTGTTTCTAATTTTATTATATCTTTATAATAAATAGTAACTTTATCAATTCTGTATAAATTAAATAAAAATAATTTTCTGATAATAAATCTATCCTCATAAACTACTATTTTTTCTTCATTGATAATTATGATGAATGTAATCAAAACAATAGCAATGATAGAAATTAAGAATGGTCTTTTTGAAAAATGTAATATAGTTAATATAAGTAATGAAGAGATTATTAATCTCAAAATCCATATTTCAAATTTTTGTCTTAAAGAAAAGCTGGTATATATAATTCCCATTGTTAGTTTTTTTATTCTCTATTGTTTCTTTTTTATACTTTCAGGCAGGGAGTATGTTTTTCGAAGACTATCAGCTTGCTAAATAAGTTAATTAATGTTGTTTATATGTTTTGTTGTTAAAGCCTGATTGTAGCATGAAGCTGACAGCATCAATATTATTAATCTTTATTTAATCATTGATTTGAATAACGAAAATTCTTTTTCCCATCCTGAATCTCAATCTTAGTAATACTTTTTATGGGAATTGTCTTTCTAATCGAAGATATAAATCTCGACTGAACGCCAACTACACAACTATCACTTATATAGATTCTATCAAAGTAATAAATTGTCCGTTTATTATTATCACCATAAGTAAACCGAATCTCAATAGATGGGCTGTTAAGCAATTCAAATGAGTTCCCTTTTTTATCCACGCATTTAATCGTTGTTAGTGGATTTGCTAAATAATTATACTTTTCTCCAATTGGTCCAACCACTCTTACTTGTCTGAGTTTGGTAGAATCTATACCAGCAAATTGCTTTTTAAAACTGTCAACTGGAATCAAATAAGTCTTACATGAAGTTACCAGAATCAATCCAAAGATACAGATTGGAATTAAAAGTCGTCTAATCATAAATTTGTTTTTATTATATTGAAAATAGGCAATAGGTTTTAAGCTTATTGCCAGCTTGTATATATGGAATGACAGGTGTCATCTATATTTATCTGACAAATGTATGAATAATTCTATTATCCTATTATTTTATTTAACAAAAAGGATTATTTACGCCTCTTGTTGAATCTATTTATAGAAGAAATATAAGCAATGTGAATAAAATTACAACTCCTTAGCTTTTATTCAGAAAAACTTTTTATTTTTGCATCGAAATGAATTAATATGCAATACGTATTATCACATGAGGACAAATAAGATTGTTTTGAGTATCGGTTTAGCTTTATTACTAAGCACAATTATGCTGTATTCTTGTAAAAAAGATAACAATGAGTCGTTGCCAGTACTAAGTTTAAAAACAAATGCTGGCTACACAATCAACAATAGTTATTTATCAAATCACATCATAAAATTCGGAATTATTGCAGAAGGTATAGATGCTAATATTACCAACTTAGTAATAAAATGTATAGGAAAAAACTTCACAAAAACTATTGTTGACGAAGGTTCTAATACTGGATTATTGCAAATTGATAAAACTTTTACCAATGTTTGGGGTGATTCTTTACAATGGACAATTACCGTTATGGATCACAATCGCAATTATACTACTTTAAACGTTTTTACTTATGACACAACCAAAACATTTGCACCCATTCATTCATATACCAATATTGAAATGGGAATGCAAAATAATACTACACTTCCTCAATTGCTAAACGCTGTAAACGGAACACCTTACACCTTAACACAAGGGCAACAATCGCCTCAGTTAATAGATGTTTTGTGTTATTACTACGTTACAAGCGGAACACCATCCTATACATTTTCATCAGCTGGAGATTCAGATGCACCCACTTATTACTCGATTATCAGTTCTTTTAATCCCAAAAATTATACCGATTGGGATTATGCAACTCAGCTTACAACCTTAGCTTTTGATAATTGCAATAGCGATAGTTTATTGGTTGCTTCATTTCATTCAGGAGCCACTTTTAGTAGTAGGAAATATAAATTTGCAGATGCAGGAAAAGTTGTTCCTTTTAAAACAGCAGCCGGCAAAATAGGCTTAATAAAAGTGTTGTCAGTAAGTGGTAACGAAGCAGGTAAAATAGTTTTTGATTTAAAAATTCAACAATAAATATTTTATAAACAATCAAATTTAATTAATAATTTAATCTTTATCAACATGAAAAAAACCTTACTTTTTATTGCAATGTTTATCATAACATTGTCTGTTAATGCACAAGATACCATTAGTGGTTTCTCGTTTCCTGCGAATGATACTACTTCAAATTTTCCTACTTTTGGTTTATTAACCAACAAAACGTATAATATCCGCAAAGAAGATACTGCGGCAGTAGTTGATATTATTACATTTACGAATGGTGTAACTACAGGAGATTATTCAGCAACCACATCCAATTGGGATAATGGTGCCAATGCAAAATTTTGGAGTGTTAAATTTAAAGCTCCTAATTACACTAACTTTAAAGTTTCTTCAAAACAAAGAAGTGGTGGTAATACACCTGGTCCAAAAAACTTTCAACTGCAATGGAAATTATCAGGCGGAACATACGCAGATGTTGCCAATGGAGCTATTATTTGTGCCAATGATTGGACTACAGGCGTTTTAAATCAAATCCCAGTTCCTATTACAGGACAAGGTACGGGTTCTATTTATTTAAGATGGTTAATGACCACTAATTTAGATGCTAACGGTGGAACTGTTGCAGCATCAGGTATTTCAAAAATAGATGATATTATTATCACAGCAACCAATTCAGTCGGAATAGAAGAAACTATTTATACCAATACTGTAAATATCTATCCTAATCCTTCAAACGGACTTATTACAATTGAAACTGCTGATGCTGTTAATGAAATAATGGTTTATAATACATTAGGAAGTTTGGTATTTCATAGTAAACCCTCAACCTTAATAAATAGTATTGATTTGAACGGTTTTGGAAAAGGTATTTATTTTATGAATGTAAGATACGACGATAACTCATACTACACTGGTAAAGTTATTGTTCGCTAAATAAATATATATTGTTTTGTTTTTTATTCACTTCATCCTTCTCTTATTTTTAGGAGAAGGGTGAATGAATAAAAATATCTTGTAAAAGTAAAATTTATGTATCCCAAAATTTTTCGTTTATTCCTTTTAAGTATTTTAATTCCCTTTTCTGTTGCAAATGCACAAAAAATTTCAGGAAAAATTATTGATGAAGAAACTCATCAGGCTCTAAGTGGTGCAAATGTGCAAATTCTTGAGTCAGGGATAGGTAGTGTTACTGATTCTAAAGGAAAATATGAGCTATTAAACCTTAAAGCAGGAGAATTTACTATTATGTTTAGTTATGTGGGTTATACAACTATCAAAAAGAAAATAATAGTTGAGAATGACAAAACTAACATTCTTGATATTAACATGCAAATGCAAATGATAGAATCAAATCCTATAGTAATTTCAGCTACCCGTACCAAACAACTTGCCAATACTATTCCAGCGAGAGTACAGAATATTAACAAAACTCAAATTGCATTTATTGCCTCACCTTCCTTAGATGCTACTTTAGGCTATATACCTGGTGTAAATGTAAACAGAACATTGGGCATTTTTGCCAATAAATCTATTGTTAGCATGAGAGGTTTAAGTGGAAAAGATCAATCACGAACCCTGGTTATGATTGATGGTATTCCTATTAACAAAACTGATGGAGGTAGCGTTAATTGGAATTTATTTAATAAAGATTATGTTGAAAATATTGAGGTTACTAAAGGTCCTGTTTCTTCATTGTATGGAAGCAATGCTATGGGTGGAGCCATTAATATAATTACACGTAAACCTATAAAAAAATTTGAAGGTAACACTGAGTTATCTTATGGAACCTATAATACAAAATCAATTAGCTTTAATGCTGGGGGAAGTGTTTTTGCAAATGCCGAAAAAGGTTTTTATTGGATGTTGTCGAGCTTCAGAACTAAAAGCGATGGATATATTGCCCAAACCGATATTAATATTACGCCTTATACTGTAAAATCGTATTTAAACGAAGGTGGTGCAAACCTAAAATTAGGTTACTCAATAAACAGTAAACATCAAATAGAAACCAATCTTACCTATTATAATGACGAAAGAGGGGGTGGCGAAACCGTTTATGAAGATAAAGGAAATTATACACAACATAAAACGTATCATTCAAGAACCAGCTATAAATATACTTCCGAAAAGACCAATATTACCGCTAATCTTTTCATTTTACGCGAAAATTATAAAGCTGTAAACGAATATATAAAAGATGCTACTTATACGCTTTATGATGTTGATTCGAAACGAACAGACGCAGGTTTGAGCTTTTGCATATCACATAAGATAAATATAAAAAATACTATTACTTCCGGTTTTGATTTTAAGCAAGGAAATGTGGATGCTGCTGATATTTATTATTCTTCTACAGATAAAATAAACAATAAAGGAAAAATGAATTTTGCTGCATTGTATTTGCAAGATGAATACGAAGTAATAAAAGATAAGCTAATAGTTGTGGCAGGTTTACGTTTTGATTATGCTAAGTATTTTGATGGTGCATTTACTATTGAAACACCTTCCTCTGCTAATAACTACATGAATATCTACCAAATTCAGGATATCCCTAATGAAAATTATAATGCATTAAGCCCTAAAGTTTCTTTGCTTTATACTATAAACTCACATTTAAAGTCTTATTTATCATATTCAGTAGGATTTCGTCCTCCTACTTTGGATGATATGTGCCGCTCAGGAAAGATTAAAGGTGGCTTTAAAGTAGTGAATCCTTATTTGAAACCAGAAACCTTGATTAATTACGAGTTAGGGTTTACTTATCAGACAGATAAATTACAAATAATGCCTTCAGTATATTATTCTATCGGTAATGATTTTATGTATTATGTTACTACGGGTGATTCAGTTAATCAAGGTTTCAAAGTAAGTCCTGTTTTTCAAAGCAGAAATATCAGTAAGGTTGAAATTTATGGTTTTGAATTTGGTATCAATTACCTTATTTGTAATAATATTTCATTGTTTACAAATTATGCTTATAGTCATTCACAAATAAAAGAGTATAAGCTTTTAAACCCGCTTACTAGTGTTGATATTAATAATAAATTCTTAACCGATGTTCCTAATCATTCAGCTTCTATCGGTTGTTTATGGAAAAATAAGATTGTAAATACATCTATCAACGCAAAATATGTAGGAAAAAAATGGGTTAATGATGCAAATATTCCTGATGATAAATACGGTTTGGATGCTCAATATCCCGATTATATTATCATTGATTTGAATTTCAGAAAACAACTTTTATCATTTTTAGAAACCAGACTCTCAGTTGAAAATGTGTTTGATAAAATGATTTATGATAGTAAAAATTTGAGAGGCTGTGGACGATTTATCACTTTTGGAGTAAACTTTAAATATTAATACAAACAAACCATGAAAAAAAATCTGATTTTCTTATGTTTAATTATGTTTAGTGCAACTATTACTTTTGCTCAAAATACTTTAAAAACAAATTACAAAAATATTGATACAATAGATGCTACCAATAATTTTTACGACAATGTTGAATCTTATATATTACCTGCTGCAAAAGGTATTGAGATTGCAGGAGAAGTCGAAAATCCTGGTTATGTAGATTTTTCTAAATTACAAAAACATTCAGTTATTGTAAAAGAAACATTGCTTAATGGCGACAAAGATAAGTTTGTGGGTGCTTATCGTTATGATGGTTACTCGCTTTTCGATATTTTAAACGCATTCAAGCTAAAGAAAAAGAATGCTGATGTTTTTCATCCAATTATTGATGTTTATTTAGAGATTGAAAATGCAAAAGGTGAAAAAGTTGTAGTAAGTTGGGGCGAAATTTATTACCCAAATTATCATCATGATATGATTATTGCAACTGAAGTTGCTCGTATTGTTCCTTCTAAAACTAAAGATTTATGGCAATTGCCTACTGAAAGTAAATTGGTGATTACACACGATTTAATTACAGAAAGAAACATTTCATCACCCGTAAAAATTACAGTTAAAACCTATCCACTGGATGTAAAAGTAATAAAAGATTTAAAACCTAATTATTCTCCTTCATTAACTTTGTACAAAAACAATAAGAAAGTTAATGAAATATCCGAGAATCCTAAGGAATTGCAAAACGAAACTTTACATACTATTTTTTATGGTAGGGGTAAAGGGATTCATAGTACGCAGCCTTTTACTGGGGTTCAACTAAAATTGCTGATAGCAAAATATGCAAAGCAAAATCAGGAAAACTTACGTAAAGCTTTGGTGGTAGTGGCAGCTGTGGATGGTTATCGCAGTGTTTATACATTTAGCGAACTAATGAACCGTAACGATCAACAAGAGGTTCTATTACTATGCAACGAAGAAACTAAAGAAAATGGTAAATTTAAAGTATTTCCTGCTTGTGACTTCTTTTCAGATAGAGCCGTAAAAGGAATTAATTCTATTTATATAATTGCTGAATAAGTTATTGTTTCTTGAATTTAAGATAAGACGATATAGTTTACTACACTGGTAAACTTATCGTTCGTTAACATATATATATTGTTTGGTTTTAGCTAATGCGTTTCTTTGATAACTCATTTTGGTTAGTAAAGAAACGCATTAGCATTTTATATACTGTCTATAATAACTATTTCCTTTTCTCAATCTTAGATGGAGATTACAAATAATCAAAAATAAATTCATTATTTATAAACTTAACAAAATTAGGTATAATGGACAAAATTAATGGTTTTTTTTAGACGATGTACTCTAATAGACATTTTTAATGGTTTTTATTTTCAAACATTTTCAAAGCATATTGAATTTTTATAGTTCTTTGTATTATCTGTA
>Ga0247840_10004577_pt1 | contig 21701 bp, 17 predicted proteins | sample LaCruzMarch2015__FD_192404 | JGI IMG/M metagenome (GOLD analysis project Ga0247840, IMG submission 192404) | Freshwater microbial communities from meromictic Lake La Cruz, Castile-La Mancha, Spain - LaCruzMarch2015_17m | ecosystem: Environmental > Aquatic > Freshwater > Lake | place: Spain... | reverse complement strand
CTGTTAATATCATTAGGATAATAGGTGATCATCTTATGATAAAACAAGGAAGAATTTGTATCTTTCAAGGGAGTAAGTTGTATAGAAGTGCTACCGTTTTTGTGACACACTTCCAATATTTTAGCAAAGATTGCTTTTCAGATATACTTTATAGGTGACTGTAGGATATGAATATCATCAGAAGCAGAAGTTCTCAATTTGAAGGATTCATCAATGCCAGAAAGATTTGCGGTATAGAAATTGGAAACAATCAATTGCTGTCCTTTCATATGAAGCGAACAATGTCAAAGTTTTACTAGAATTCAATTGTTCTGATAGTGTAAAACAATAGTATCACCAGAAAAATCACAGCTAATGCAATCAAGGATATCATAGAGAGACTTTGCATACTTCATAACGTAAGGAGGAACCAATTTTTCTGGATAGGATTGAATAAGAGGCAAATCGTACATAGCTAAATATATATAAAACTATTCTTTATGATGATATGGAGAATACTCCTTAGACACAAGGTTCATCAATGAAGGAATATATAACAAAGTAATAAAAAAGGATACAATAAGTCATCAAATAAATGCTATAGCCATCGATCAGAATAATTCATCTTTGAATGCAAGAATAAGCAATCAGACAATAGTGGTAACCTTAGTCAAAAAGATAGGAATAAATCTTTCAGCAATACTCTGCTGGAAACTATCAATCACGGACATTCATTTATCTTCATAAAAATATTTAAAATCCTCCAAATGAATCAAGGCTTGATTGACTCAGACCCCCATTACTCAAAAAATTCCTATCATTGCAGGGAAAGTAAGATCATATCAGGTCAAGGCAAGGATTACCATAGTTCATCAAATAGAAAGAAATACGCTAGAAACAATCACAATAGCATATTTGATATTATTGAACTGAATAATAAGCACAAGAATCATCAAGACCAATCAGATTATCATTGCTTTAGATAAATCCGTAGAACTTTGTGTTTGCGATTCTATATCTCATCAACTGGTACGTTGTAATCAATCAGGTAATGGATGTTGTTTAATCACCTGATCAATAGCCAAAGTGATATCGCTCAAAGCAGCACTATTAGTTTTATCGGCCTGGATAGAAATATTCCTCTTTCCATCTTCTCTGGTTATAGCATTGATCTCTGGAAACAATTGTTTCTCTTGGATAATCTGATCCAAAGGGACCTTACCTATTTTCGTTTGATCTATTGGGAGATTAGTAGATAAGAAAGCCTTTAGAGACAATGGATCACTGCCAAAATCAGAAAATTCTTTGATCTGAAGACCATTGGATTCATAACTAGCATTTTTAAGCGCCAATAAACTTGAAACAGAAGACATACTAGTAATACCAAATGATTTAGCTTTATTTTCATCTAGGACATACACTATTTTTCCATTAGTATATTCTATAGAGATACCGACATTGAAAACACCAGGGATCGCTTTGATATAGGGCAATATTTTTTGTACATAATTATTAATTTCTTGATAGTCATCACCTACAATACTAAAAGCAATAGGTTTCCCTGAGCCTCATCATGCCTGAATAGTAAAAATAGAAGCATCTTGAAGAAATGCATATTTCTGTTTGAGTGCAAGCAAAAGTTCTGTCTGCATCTGCTCGACTATCTGAAAAGATTTTTTATTTCTCTGGCTTGTATCAACCAATCTTATAGTAAATGAACTCACATTATTACCAGCACCTCATGCTCATTGCAATGAAGCTCATTGTCAAAGATCAATAGAGATATCTTTAACCATACCAGACAGTGCAGTTTGAAAATATTTCAGCGTTGCACGAGCAATTTTGGATGTATATATTTGATTATCAGACAAACTAATTCCAGGAGAATATTTCAGATTCATCCACACATTATTGGAATCCATATTTCCCATAAACGAAAATTTAACTACTCACAAAGGGAGAAGAGATAAAGCTCAGACAAAAAATACAAGAAACATAAAAATAATTGATCTGGATCACCATCTTGTCTGATTTCTACGATGATACCGGTTGGCGAATTTGACTCCAGTACTCTCCAAAAATGATAATGAGGGAGGAGAAACGTAGATTTGTCATGATTTAAAGAAATATAAAGCCAAAACAGGCAAAATAATCATAGTCACCACGAGAGAAATTGCCAGGTTAGAGATAATAGTAACAGGCATTGACCTAATATATTCACCAATAATTCAGGTGAGTCAAAAATATAATGGAACAAAAATAGCTATAGTGGTAGACGTTCAAAAGAATATAGCTCTTCCATAATTTTTGAGAGAGTCTCCTATAGCTTCCCAGATATTTCCTGCATATTTCTGCAGACCCACAACGATTCATTGAGTGATTACAATCAGATTATCAATCATAATTCACAGGACGAGAATAAGAGCAAAAGAAACAATATTATTGAAACTATATCATATGAGTTTGAGATAAATAAAATTGGCCAGATACACAATAAGAAAAGAAACCATAATGAGCCAAGACGATCTGAACCCCAAGAAAAGCAAAATAATAACAAATACAAGAAGCGCTGTTTCCCAAAAGTTTTCGATAAACAATCCATAGGTCTTTTGGATGCTTTCCTTCTGTGATAAAGTCTCTATAAATTTGAGATTAGGAGTAATTTTTGCATACGCAGTAATAACATTTTTTACTTCGTCAACAAAAGTATCTAAGCTATATCCAGGAGATTTTTTTATTTGAAAAGAAAGTGCATTTTCTGTATCAAGACTATTGATATCGGTGATGACAAAAGATTTTTTATCTTGTTGTTTATATCAAAGATATACCGTAGCCACATCTTTAAGTTGTATGGTCTTACCAGCAATATTGAGGAGATCATAGTTTTTAAGCTGATCAATCAATCAAGTCAGATGAGTTTCATAATTTGTTATTTCAAAAGAATATAATTTACCAGCAACATCCTTTTTATCCGCAGGAAACTTTACAAAAGCACCCCTAAGCTGATTTATTATCATAGAAAAATCCAAGTCCAAAATTGCTAACTTTTGTGCATCAAAAGTAAGTTTGATTTCTTGGATAGGTTTACCAATGATAGCGACATCAGCAACTCATGGAATAGATTTAAGTTGATCTTCCAAGGGTTTTAGTGTATTATACATAACTTGTGTTGGCAAAGTACCTGCCACAGAAAATCAATACACAGGAGAATCATTGATATTTATTTTTTTGAGAGTTGGATATTTGACATCAGAAGGAAGTGTTGGATATACTTGATCTATAATAGACTTCAAATCATTGATTGCGTCAACATCGCTTTTGGATTTTTCAAATTCTACCATAATCGTACCAAAATTATAATAACATGATGAGGTAATTTTTTTGACAGCAGTAACCGATTTAACTTTCTGTTCCAATGGGATAACCACTTGTTCCTCTATCGAAGAAGGATCAGCACCCAAATAGGTAAAGCTAATATAGTAATAAGGAATATTAACTGATGGTTGAGCTTCTTTGGGAATAGTAAAAATACTTATTGCTCCATATATTCATATAAACATGGTCAATACCAAGATAGCCACTTTATTTGTCTTTAAAAATTTAATCATAATCAGCCATACCACATAAAACTAATGTCTCTTAGTAAATAATTTTTCATCTGAAGTAATACTATATAATCAATCTCTGTTCGGCATATTATTTACGATTTCAAAACCGAAACGACTATAGTAAGATAAAAGTCAAGGTATATGACCTCAGAACTCTTTGAAAATCTCATCCAATTGTATCAAGAAAGATCTATCTTCTAATTCTAATTTATTGAGTTTCATAATAAGAATTTTACGAGATAAATTTTTCCCCCTTCCACCAATATCAGGATTTACTGAACTATTCTATTTCAATCCTAATCAACTCAGTACTTGAATATATCAGGCATTAATAGGTCAAAGTTCAACATAAACATCTTTAATATTATTACGAACCGTCTTCGCACGAACAAGATATCATTCCAATCTCGGACTCACATACGACAAAGGAATTCGGACCTCTGAATCATTCATTGCTTGTGAAACAGAAACCATCACTCTTTCATTTTCTTTGACAGCAGCACGAACTACAGGTATTTCATAGATATAATTTTGAGTAGCAGGATCTCTATATGGATATTCATAGAGCAATATTCACGTAGTAAGAAATTGTCCTTGTTGTGTAGAGAGAGCTACTTTAGTTCCCAGAGCTAATTTTTGATAGGAAAATATCTGAATACTCATATTTAGTTCATCACTTGGGGCAATCTGACAAAGCGGTGTGTTTGGATTTACTTTATTGTCTTCTCCAAACATCTTTGTTTTGATTATTCAATTCACTCCAGCATATAAAATTTCTCCATCAAGCGAATTAGACAATACTGCTATATTTTGTTTTAAGCTAATAAGTTGATTTTTGAGACTAGTAAGTTGGATAGCCGTATTATTATCGGAAGAATTCAATTGTGTTTGTAAGGTTTTCTGTGTAAGTTGTAGACCAGCCTTCTGGTTTTCAAGCTGCAAAGCAGTTGATTTTGCAGTATTTTGCGTAAAATTTTCAGTATTGAGTTCAGCAGATTTTAACTGACCATTATAAGTATTCCTCACAGAATCATACGAAGAAGCCAGAGTATCAAAGGCAGATTTACTTCACACAAATGTGGTAGCCAAGGTGGTAAATGTTGCATACAATCCATCTATAGATACTCATCACATACTACTTGATTGTGGTAAGTTGACAGATGGTGTAGAAGCATTTACCGCTCTCGCGGCAAGCGACATCAATTCAGACATATCAAGTAAGTATTGAGAAAATTGTCTCGAACTCATAGTATCAGAAACATTATTTTTGAGTCTAGCATAGTATAACAGTACGTCTTGTTTCAAATTAGGATCTGTATCAGATAGAGAATAATTATTATTGTTAAATACATCATTTACCTTTTTCAATGCATCTTTTACTAAAATGAGATATTGTTTATATGTGTTAGCAATACTTGTTTTCATTTTATCCAAATCAATAGACTTAGATTCTTTTATGCTAAGATATTGTTGATCCAAAAGGCTTTCCTGATATCCCAAAGAAGAATCTGTATAGGATTTAGATTGTTCTAAATTATCAAGCATTTGTACATTATTTTTATATTGATCATAAATAATATTTTTTTGTAAAGACAAGGTATCTTCAGTGAGCGAATAGATTTTAGTTAGATTTGCCAATTGATCTTCAAGATTTTTGATTTGTATTTGTCAATTTTGATAATTAGCATCTTCCGTATTGGCTTGAATCTTTGCAATGATAGTATCTCTTGTTACTATTTTACCAGGTTGACAATCAAGATATTCCAATATTCCTCACTTATTTGTACTAATAGTTTTGATACTATCAGCAATAACTGTCCCATAGACCGTTAGAGGTGAAGAGGGCAAAGGAGCAATAAGATATGAAGTTGTATACGATGAGACTGTTCACGTAGCAAGCAAAACATCTTCGACTTGTTTACTACATCATGATAACAAAATCATCCATACACACAAAAAAAAAGCAAAAATTATCTTTTTAATAGTCATATTGCCATATATTTTCATTGTATAGGTAGGTAAAGAAATCATACATAAGCAAAAAATAGTAAAAGCAAAAAAGTTTTATTATAATACAAATTAGATAAATAAAGTCAATACCATAATATAAAAAATATGATTAATGCTAGGATGGTATATAGACAATAAAAACACATCTTTTCAACAAAAACTATATCTGGTGGTGTATACGTTCAGCAAGTTTTTGAAGTGCATCCATATCAGCAAGCGCATGTCCTGTCAATCATCATTCAAATGATGTACCTCCTCGAAAAGGATATAATTTAACATGCGCATGAGGCACTTGTAATCACTCTACCACCATACCTATTTTTTCCACTCATAGTCATGCTTTAAGAAAAGCAACTACTTCTTGAGTAGCAAGCATAAATGCTGTATAGACATCACTATCCATTATAAAGATATCTGAATCATAATGTCTTTTTGGTAAGATTAAGCTTTGTCACTTACATGCAGGAAACGCATCAAAAAGAGCAATAAATTGATCATTCTCCCAAATTTTTACACTTGGAATTTTTCCAGCAACTATATCACAAAATATACAATCAGACATATACATTTGTCAAAACATAAAGACATTTAGATATATATAATTTTTAAAAAATATAAATCAAGGAAAGTAGGGAAGAACACAATAAATTTTTATTGTAAAAAAAACCGCAGTAAGCGATTTTAAGGAAAGGAAGAGATCAAGAATAAATAAAAGATATTTGAGCGATACTATAGAGAAACTCTATAATAGCAGGCAAAAAAACCCAGCAAACAAATCATTTTGACTAGCAGTATTGGACTAACACCCATAGGTAAATATACTATAATCGTTATGATATGGCTAGTAGCATCATAACAACGTTGAAGTATAGAACATATAGAAATCAGTAGACTCAAAAGCAATTGATACCTTTTAAGGGGTAACAACATATCTATTTATGACCTTCTTCCTATAGTATATATCAGTATATAACGAATATATAGTATTGAGAGAAGATAATTTTGTAAAAAGGAGAAGAACACAAAGTAGACAACAACCATCTGAATTTCTTTGCAGAAATCAAGATCGCCCACGAATGAAACATTTTGACTAGCAGTATTGGACTAAAGACATACACAAATGCAACATAATTATCATAATCTGGCTAGTAAAACCATGATAACGTTGAGATTCATAAGTTATGCAATTAGTATTTCCAAGGGTAATTGATACCTTTTAAGGGGTAACAACGCATCTATTCATGACCTTCTTCCTATAGTATATATCAGTATATAACGAATATATAGTATTGAGAGAAGATGACCGTAATATAAGTATACTCATTTTTTTTTACCTGTCAAATTTTTGAACACTTTTTTTAGAGATGTTATTTCTAGAAGTTTTTTATACCTATTTTTTGGATAAGGAAGAAGGGACCAAAAATATGAAACGTTGCTTAAAAAATTCAATTCCTAGCTATTACTAGCAAAGTAAAGATATTTAGCATTTACCGAAGCAAACAAAGCAACTAATACGATAGAAATACATATACACAGGGGTATATACCAGTTTTTGACAGTACTATAAAGACGAATGAAAACTACAAGAAATAAAAGAAAGGTTTGTGCTACAAAAAAGGTAAAATAATAGGCATGTTTTGTTTTTGTTTTTGTGTAGCGCCTTTAACTTTACATAGATAACTCATAGAGAGAATCATTGGTATATAGCAAGTAGACTGGATTGTAACGTACTATAATCATATAAAGACCTTCTTCCTAAATAAAGTATACTCACAAATACAAATAAAGCAAATTTTGAAGGACCTTTTATTCTTGCAATACAAATATTCTATTATCCAATGATGGAATACTAATTATGAATTGAAAACACAGACAAATTTTCTATATATAAGACAATATAACAATGTTTTTTATATTTTCAGATAAAGTAGATTATGACGTTCAATTTAGAAACTATCGTCTCACGAGCAAAAAGAAGAGGGTTTGTATATCCATGATCTGATATTTATGGTGGCTTAGCAAATGCTTGGGATTTAGGACCGTATGGTTCACTTTTGAGAAAAAACATTGCTGACCAATGGATAAAATATTTTGTACAAGAGCAGGAAAATATTATGTTGATAGATGGTGCGTTACTTATGCATCCTAAAGTTTGGGAAGCGAGTGGACACGTATCAGGATTCAATGACCCATTAATTGATGATAAAAAAACAGGGGAAAGATTTAGAGCAGACAAATTGATTGAGGATGATATTGGACATAAGCTGCAAACTCTTTCGGAAGACGAAGTACTCAAAAACATACAAAAAGATGTAGATAAAAATATATCTTCCATAGTAGCAGATTCTTGGACAAATGACCAGCAATATATATATATTACAGGATATAAACTCAAAAATCCAAACAATAAAAAAGACGCAGAATGGACAAATATCAGAAAATTTTCTCTTATGTTGGCAACCAAACTTTGAGTCATAGAGGATGATAGTGCAAAAGTCTGGCTAAGACCAGAAACAGCACAAGCAATGTTTGTTAATTTCAAAAATGTAATAGATACCACTAGAGCTAGACTACCATTTGGTTTAGCACAGATAGGAAAAGCATTTAGAAATGAAATCACTCCAGGAAATTTTCTCTTTAGAACGAGAGAATTTGAACAAATGGAAATCCAGATGTTTGTCAAACCAGAAGAATCGGAAGAACAATTCACCAAATTTATAGAACAGGCTGGCTATTTTTGGAAAGAAATAATTGGACTCAAAGAGGAGAATATGAGAACTAGAGATCATGGGTCTGATGAGCTTGCACATTATGCAAGACAAGCAAAAGATTATGAATTCAAGTTTCCGCGATGACGAGGAGAGCTGAATGGAATTCATGATAGGACCGACTTTGACGTCAAGGCACATCAAGAATATTCAGGGAAAAATTTGCAATATAATGATCCCATGACAGGAAAAAGATACATTCCTTATGTAATAGAACTGAGTATGGGACTTTCTAGAGCAATCCTAACTACTATGGCTGATGCATATGACGAAGAAAAATATATGGATGGGAACTGAGCAGAACAAATCAGAACGGTTGCTAGATTTCATAAAAATATCGCACCGATAAAATTCGCAGTTATTCCCCTCGTAAAAAAAGACGAAAAAATAGTAGCGATGGCTAGAGATATCTTCAAAAAACTTTCTAAGGAATATATGTGTGAATTTGATGATAGTGGAAGTATAGGAAAATCCTACCGCAGACAAGACGAAATAGGGACACCCTACTGCATTACGGTTGATTACCAGAGTATAGAAGATGGAACGATAACACTAAGAACAAGAGACGATATGAAACAAATCAGAATCAAACCAGACGAGATTGTTTTCTAAATTATAAATTCTGAATTTTAAATTCTAAATTAATACCCTATGGTTGAAGCAACAAATTTTATAGAAAAAACATTGGGGAAAAGTTTGGATTGAGAAAATAGTCCAGATACAATACTTGAAAAAAAAGAAGAAGCACCCAAATATACTCCTCCAATAACAGAGCGAAAACCAAAATTTATAGAACCACAAGAACAAATACAACCGATACTACAAGAGCCTATTATTCAAATTGTAGAAAAAATTGTATATAAGAAACAAAGAATGCACGGATTTTTTAGAACACTGACGATTATAGCATTGCTGACTATAGGGTTTCTTATGCTCGGAGAATCTACAGGGATTATAACACTTTCTGTCAATAGTTTTAAACTACATCAGATATTTCCGATCTTCATAATCTTTAGTACGATAATCATTCGAAGTTATAAAGGTATATTTGGCAAAGTATTTGGATTAATACTTTTCTTGGCAGTTTTTGGATGAATGTTTACTATAGGCATATATACGTGACTCAACCCATCAACTAAATGGAAATCAGGAGATACAATAAATTATACAATCATAAATACATGAGAAAACACAGGAGAGAACAAAGAAACTAATCTCTACGTAGAAACACTTATAGGAAGCTCAAATATTGTAGGAAGCAGGAGTAAAATAGACATTACATCAATACGAAATTCAGATAAAAATCTATTAGTATATTCGGGAAACAATGCACATACAAATTACATAAAATTTAATGAAGATAACAACCGAAATATACTAGAAAATTACGTAAGCAATATACACCTTACCCTACCCTATAGTACAACATTTGATCTTATATATATTAAAAATATTTTCTGATTTCATATTATTGATTTAAGTACTTTTCAACGAAAAACGCTCAAATTCCATGCTGGGATAGACGATATTACTATCAAAGTAGGCAATGTTTTTTCAGGAAATAAAATAGAAATCCAAGGTACAGCAGCCAGCATAGACATGAATATTCCAAAAGATATAGGAGTACTGATGTATTATAAACACATAGTAGGTTCACTTGAAACAACAGAATTTGACACATTATCCGGACATTATTTTCAATCACAAAATATCAAAACCGCCAAAGCAATCTTACACATATATATCAACCTATGAGCAAGCGATACAAAAATCAACCGAGTAGACTAAAAAACAATTAATAATTAACGATTAAGGATGAATGATGATTGAATTATATTTTCACAGACTATAGTAATTTACAATAGTTTATGATGAGACAATTCTTTCATTATTCATTATTCATTATTCATTATTCATTATTAGTATGAAACTTATATCTAAAAATAAACATGCATATCATAATTATCAGATTGAAAAGGAATATGAAGTCTGAATCATTTTGAAGTGACACGAAGTTAAATCAATAAAAGCAAGTCATGTGAATATAAAAGATAGTATAGTGAGATTGGACAATAAAGAGCTTTGGGTAATGAATATGGATGTCCCTTTGTATGAAAAAACTGCACATGCACTCGTTCCTGGCTATCAAGCGAAAGGAAAAAGGAAATTATTGATTACAAAAAAAGAATTAGCAAAGATATCATCCTATCTAGATAAACCAGGATATGTTATGGTTCCTCTAGAGATATTTATCACCAAACGTGGCTTAATTAAAATAAAAATAGGAATTGGAAAGTTTTTAAAAAAAATAGAAAAGAAACAGATTCTCAAAGAAAAAGATATCAAAAAACAAATGGATAGAGAGATGAAACACTTATAATAGGACATTATATAAAATTAACAATTGAAAAGAGAAAGAGAATTGGTATATATGCACCATGACCAAATGGCACCTTGCTAGAGTGGTCTAATAGACGGGTCTGCAAAACCTTGGTTCGCCGGTTCGAATCCGGCAGGTGCCTAATGCTTCTAGCTTTAAACCAAGAGAATACCACTTAGTTCCGTCTCAACAAAAATCCTTCTCAAGAGGATTTTTTGTTTTATTTTAGATAGTTCTGCAACCCCGCAATTCTGTGGGGAAACCCGGCAATTCTGCGGGGCAAATCCGACAGCTCTAATACTTCTAGCTTTAAACGAAGAGAATATACCTTAGTTCTATCGACAAGAAAAACTCCTATAAAGGAGTTTTTTTATGGTATAAGATCAAATAGCAAACAAACGAAAGGATTGACTTTATAATATAAATATATATAGTATATTCATTTATCTTATTATATAAACATGACAGAAAATAGTGGTGATGCACATACTTATTATGTAGAAAACATCGGAAACAAAGAAATTTTTTCCAAAGAATACAAAAAAGAACGTACAGAAAAGATAGCATTAGAAATATACCATTTATTACATCATTATATGTCGACCAAAAACAAAGATGTATATTTTGGTGATAGTATACTTGACGGAACAATAATAGATAATCGAAATATTAGCATACTAGATTTAGATTTTCAATGAATCTATGAAGCAACTAACACAAAAAACAAAGAAGAAATATTAATAACAAATCCAACATATATTCCAGGAAAAACACTTAAAGATTATGAAGATCAACTATGAAAAGAAAAAACACAACAGATCTGCGATGCTATCACAAGATATATAGAAATGATAAGCAAAGTAAAATTTATTGATATGTATGGAGTAGTACCGATAAATGTCAAAATACACATAAAAAACAATACAGCAGAGCTGATAGTTACTGATATAAGTTGCAACATAAAAAATTTCTTTCACTGCGAAAAAAACGCAGTAATATTAGATAATTTATTCAAAGAAGATAGGAAAGAGAAATAATTACTTTCAAATATATTCTTTACCCATATACGGTACTAAGACATCAGGAATTTTAATTGTCCCATCTGCTTGTTGATTATTTTCTATAAGTGCGATAAGGAATCTTGGAGTCGCGATAGCAGTATTATTCATAGTATAACAATATTTTATTTTTCCTTCACTATCACGATAACGAAGATTGAGTCTACGTGCTTGAAAGTCAAGAAATGATGTCACAGAATGTGTTTCTCCATAAGCATTACGTGAAGGCATCCAACATTCTAAATCATGAGAATTGTATTTCCCTATAGCGAGATCTCAACTACACAACTGTAACAAACGATAAGGGACTTTGAGATCATCAAGGATATCCATAGCATTCTGCAATATCTGTTGATGATATTCGTTAGACATTTTTTCGTCTTCTGGAAGAATAATCACCTGTTCTACCTTCATAAATTGATGAACTCTATACAGTCCTGCAGTATCTTTTCAATATGTACCAGCTTCTCTACGATAACATGCAGAATATCCACAATATTTTTTGGGTAAATCCTTTTCATCCAAAACCTCATCCATATGATACGCGGTTACCGGTATCTCAGAGGTCCCAATCAATCGTTGATCATCTCTTTCCATCCAATATGCATCCTCCTCACCACCAGGGAAATATCAGGTTCAAACCAAACAAGCAGGATTAACGATATTGGGTACATTCATAGGAGTAAATCATTTTGCTACGAGTTTTTTCAGGGTATATTGAAGAACCGCCTGTTCGAGCAACATACCATCTCCCTTAAGAAAATAGCTACGAGCTCAAGCAAGTTTCACTCCCCTTTCCACATCCACCATATCATATTTTTTCATAAGTGTCAGATGATCTTGGGTTACAAAATCAAAATGAGGAACTTCACCAAAATTTTTGACGACTACATTTTCACGTTCATCTGTACCGATAGGTACACCAGAATACAAAGCAGTATTTGGCATAGTTAACAAATCTTTATCAAGCTCAGTAAGTATAATTTGATACTGATCTTCCAATCATTGAATTTCTCCTTTTAAGGCTTTAGCTCAATCATAATCTTTTTTCGCTGCCAATTCTTTTTGTTGAAATTTCATAGTATCTATTCTTTGTTGGAATTCTTTTCTTTGGTCATCTTTTGCTAAAATAGCATCAACATCTATTTTTTTACCTTTGTGTTGACAAATAAGTTTATATGCTGCGATATCATCACGGACTTTTTTTAAATCTATCATACTATATAACTAAAAAATTAAAAGATTATTAAGATTAAAAGATTTGTATTTTAGTTAATTAGCAAATTAAATCTTTTAATGTTTTAATATTATAAATTTTTTAACAAATATTTTTATCTAAAAAATATCTTCTTATAAATCATTTCTGTTGCAAGCTTAATACTATCTGAATTTTTATTTCTATGTCACTTCGCCGAGCTATGCATACTATAATCGGTGTATCTAATATGAACAGGTATTTCTCTATATTTCATATGATATCTTTTGATCTGTTCGTTCACTTCGTTGGCATAATGCATACCATCAGCGGTCAAAACAATTTTTCTCAATGAAGGAAGAGAAATAACTCTATATCCACAATGAGGATCGGAAACTTTAGTTCAATATAATATCCTAGTAATCAATCTAGCAAATACTTGGATAACTCATCTCATTTTTGGCATATTTTCTACTTGAGCACCGGCAACGAATCTCGAGCCAAGATAGAGATCAGGTTTTTTGTTTTCCAAATCCAATCAAAGTTTTTGATCAGCATGAATATGTTTCATAAAGGTGTCCATATCTTTGACATCCATTTGTCCATCTGCATCAAAGCCAATAAATCGTTTGATCTTTAATTCATCTCCATATTTCTTAATAAAATTATATCATGTTTGATTGGCAGCCCCACCTCATCTATTGATCATATGAGAAAGAATAATGATAAGAGCATGAGGATATTGATTCTTTTTATCTTCAAGCACTTGTAGGGTATTGTCACTCGAGCCATCATTGACAAGAACTAATTTTCTGAATCCTGCATCTATAATTTCATCAATAACGGATCCAACGACATTCCCCTCATTATACATCCTAATATTGAAGACAAAATCATCTTTTACATCAGTATTCTTTCGTTGTGTTATTTGATGTTTGTTTTCGCTATATCATTGATTGATAGCTTCTTGAGAAACAAGTCTAGTAAGTTGAAATCTATCTTTAGTATGATTATTAAGAAGATTAATATATACATAAGCCAAGACGATAAGTCAGATATAGACTAATAAATCAGCTCCCCTTGCTACACCGAAATATTTACCAAACTGATCCAATAGAGATTGATTAAAAGCAAAGAGAATAATCAGACCACCACCGACAAAGAAAACGAAAAAATGGAGAATGTTCATTTTTTTACGTTTATAGAGATCTAGTCCAAAGAGAATGAAGATCAGAGCAGCGATTACAACAACGAATTGCAGTAAAGACATCAGTATATTGAGGAGGTAAAAATCAACATATAGGTATTATTTACTTAACAAGTAAAATCAAGTAAATCAAAGATATGATTGCTTTTTTTACAAAAAAGTTTATATACACAAAAAACAAAAATGTCAAAAAAATGGGAAAGCTAACAAACTATTGCAAAGAAAATCCAATAACCATACTATTAATAGTAGGTATAATAGGGGTAATAATCTTTTATACAGCACTAATTATAGTGGGAATACATACCACAAACTAAAAAATAAAAAACCCGGGGTTTCCCGGGTCTTTTTTTGTATGCACCCGGGTGGATGGGTGCTAACTAAGGTAACTATAAAGCAATTTCTTGTTCTTCACCTGTTTTCATATTTTTTATTTTATATCTCTTCAATACCTTCTCTCATTCTCCGAATATGACTACATGCGCTATTCATTTTTTATCTGCATAAGTAAATTGTTTACCAAGTTTTTCTGCAGAAGGATAGATTTCCACATTTTTTCCTTCTTTGATGAAAATATTTGCAAGCATAAGAATATCTTGTATCGTTTCAGGGAAATGTACAAATAAATATTCAGTCTGGTTTGTCTGCTCAGGTTTCATAGTCTCCAAGATCAAATAGACCATCCTAGAAAGTCAGATACTTCCGCCTACTCCAGAATAATTAGCTTTTTTTGGATTGATATATCATGTGAGATTTTCATATCTTCCTCCAGAACTGATACTTCCCAAAGAGATATCATCATCAAAAAGTGTTTCATACACCGTACCAGTATAGTAATCAAGCCCTCTGATAATACAAGGATCCCAAACGATAGCATATTTCTTCTCTTGATTAAGTCCATCTACAAAACGAAGCACTTCTTGTAATTCCTGATAGCCTTTACGATAGAGATCATTGTCTACAAGGTTGGGATCTAGTCTATCAAAATTGCTTTGTACAAAAGACACTATTTTTTTTACATCAGCTGGAGAAACTAATTCAGCAAGTTCTTTTTGAAAAATATCGAATCACATTTTATAATATTTATCAAAGAGATTATAGAGCTGAGGAACGATTTTTTCATCGAATTGAGAAAAAAATCATGCAAGAAGATATCTATTGTTGATATGTACGGTAAAAGGTTTATTTGAGAGAAATCTAGCTATGACATCATGTAAAGTCCTCGCGATAACGACAAGCATTTCTGCATCATAATAGAGATTTTTTCACAGAGCATTTTGTTCCTTATTCCTTGTCCCTTGTTCCTCATCTTTTCGAATTACATCTATATCTGATTGCCAAAATTCTTTAAATCTTCCTCTTTGTGATCTTTCCCCTCTTCGAACGGGTTGGATTTGATAACGTTTAAACGGGAACGTTAAATCATTTTCCCAATCCAAAATATATCTTGCAAATGGTACAGTTAGATCAAAATGAAGTGAATAGTCCTTGGTATCTTCAGCCCCTTGTGCCAATCCATACAAACCAAAAATCTGTTTCCCGGCATCTTCACCATTTTTGGCGAGCAGGACAGTATTTTGTTCTACAGCAGGAGTCTGGATATGAGCAAAACCATATTGACGATAATTAGCCTCAATAATCGCTTTGACCTCATCAAAGACTAACTGTTCTGCAGGACTATATTCAGGAAATCATCCAGGACGAAGAACCATACTATTTGATTAATGATTTAAAATGAACGATATTTTTTAATGAATGATGAACGATGAATAATGAATGATTTTGGTTTTGTCTTATTATTTACTATTGTAATATACGATAGTTTATATGAAGATAATTCAGACATTATTCATTATTAATTATTAATTATTCTTTTGATGATTTTACTATGGTTACTAATATTCTCACAATAGATTCACAATCAGCTTTTATTTCAACTACATATTCATCAAATCAATATTCAAGTATTTCTAGCCAATATAATGTCTCATAAGATTCTTTAAGTGCTATAGTCATTTTATTTATAAAGTCTTTCTTACTTATCGCTCATTGCGCTTCTGCAACATTTGCTCATATACTAGTTCAACTTCTAAATAATTGTGAAGCTATTTCATAATATTTTTTATCTTTGAGTGAAAGGTAAAATTTTGCAAGTTTAATAGAGAATTTAAGTGTTTTATCCTGTATAAGATTATCTTTCATAGCTATAGTCCATAAATAAAGCTATACAATCATCATTCATCGTTAATTATTCATTATTCATCGAATTTTATATTCTCATCCATAAAATTCAAGTCAATTAGGCAATCTGTCTCGTTAAATATTTCTTGGCATAAATATAGGCGACGATAAGAAGCAGAACAACCAAGCTAAAAGGAGACATATTGAGATCAATGAGATATCCACCGATCAAAGGTCAGAAGATATTTGCCAAGTTTGATAAAGCAGCCATATTTCCATTGATCAATCCGATATCATGATTATTTCCCAATATCATATCCTGAAAGACAGGACGGAAAATTCATTGGAAGATACCACTGAGCGCTACCCAAGCGATGATAAGTCATACCGAACCAGAGAAAAAAGCTCAAGCATAACAAATAATCATTCACAGAATACTTATTCAGACTAAGCGTTTATTGGAAAATCTTTTGAGCCAAAATCATCTAAGGAGAAATCATTGATTGATAACCATAACCAATCCTATAAGCGCCATTACATAGCCACTTTTTTCTCCAGAGATACCAAAACGTTCATTCAAGAAAAGGGTAAAGGTCATCTGATAGACCATCAATGCCAAATTGATAATAAAGAAAACCAGATATTCCTTATTTTCTTTGGATACAAACATATTTTTGAAAATACTAACGATATTGATAGAGATCTTTTTTGCTTTAACCAAAAATTTATTCGTCTCAGGAAGTCATCGAATGATAAAGAGGACATTAATCAAGGAAAGAAAAAAACTGACAATAAACGGCATTTTGACTCCATATCAAAGTAATCGTCCTCCTATAGCGGGACCGATAATAAATCCTATACCAAATACCGCACCAAAAAGTCCGAAATTGGCTGTACGCTCTTTATGATCTACAGCGATATCGCTAAGAATAGACTGGATAGAACTAATATTTCCTGCAGCAGCTCCATTGACTATCCTTGCAACCAGATACACCCAAATATTCCCTGAAATCCAAATCAATCCATAACTCAGTAAACTAGAAATCACCGAAACTAAAAGAACGATTTTTCTTCCATATTTGTCAGAGATTGCTCAAAGTATAGGAGTAGAAAATAATCCAAACAAAGAAAATAAGGTCACTCCAAGTGATATCATAAAGTAACTGGTATGATAATATTCTACCAGATTAGGAAATGCAGGAATCATAATCGTCATGCCCAGCATATCAAGAAATAAGGTGAAAATCACGATTCGCTTTATTCTTTTCATAATTTTATACATACAATAAAAAAGAGAGAGACCCATGAATTAGTCCTTACATTTTTTTGCCTCGTTCCGTATAGCTCAGGATATTTATACTACTTTTATATGGACTCAAATACTCTCTAACTTATTGATAATATCATCATATCCTCTAGCAATAATATCTTCATTCATGATGTTAGTTGTACCATGTGCCATAATTCACGCAAGTATCATGGCGCCTCAACACCTCAGATCAGTGGAAGAAACATATCCGCCCTTGAGTTTGGTAGGCCCGATAACAATCGCTTCATGAGGATTGAGAATTTCTATTTTTGCTCAAAGGTTTTCTAATTCAGTCAAATAATTAAATCTTCCCTCATAGAGCGTTTCAAATATTTTAGAAATCCCTGTCGCTTGAGTAAGAAGAGTTCCAAAGATAGACTGGAGATCAGTAGGAAATCAAGGATAGATTCTGGTTTCAAATTTTACGGCCTGATAATTTTTTTTATTGCTAGAGTTTACGCTGATAGTATATTTATCAATGATTTTAAAATCGATTCAAATTTTGCTAGCTACACTATAGAGTGCAGACAAATCATCCACATCACATCATTTGATAGTAATCTCACTATCATCAGCACCTGCTCAGATAGCAAAATATGTGCCTGCTTCTATATAATCAGCTATAATAGTAAATTCATTTTCTTTAATCGCAATTTTTGATGGTTGTACAACAATACTATGATCCACATTGAGATGAATATCAGCACCAGCATTATTGAGGAATGCAATCAAATTTCTCACATGAGGCTCTATAGCAACTTGATAAATATTGATGGAATAATCAAAATTATTTGCGAAAGCTAGATAAGTCAATAATGCTTCAACAGCAGTCACCGAAAATCATTGGAGCATAATATTTTTCTTCGGAAGTCAGATAACTTCAAAAGTCTTATATTCTCATTCAGTTACCTTGATACCTGCTTTTACTAAGGCATCATCAAACATATCCAAGGGTCTTTTACCAATATTACATCCACCACTTCAGACAAACTTCACTTTTCCGTATTTGATAAGTCCAAAAGGAATAAGCAAAATAGACGCCCTAAATTTTTTGGCAAGATCATCAGTCAGATCAAAAAAGTCGGTAGATTTTGCAATCGCAGCTTGCGCCAATGTTTCTATAGACGATATATCTTTAATGTTTGGTTTATTGATCAAATGTACTGCATTATCTAAACAATAATTTGCAGCCACAATAGGTAAAGCAGCATTTTTACTTCCGGAGATAGTGATTTCTCATCTGAGCTTAGGAGAATATTCAATTTGAAACATCATACATAATAAAACGATAAAAGCTTCGCGATAAAATGATAAACGATAGTATAGAGAGTCTAGAAAAAATGAGATAATTTGCAAGATTAAATAATTACACCTGAGAGCAAAGATTATAATGATCTTTAAAAAAATCCCTGCCAGATAAGCAGAGACAAATAGTTATAAATAAAAAATAGATACATTCAAAGTCCATGGCAACTGGTCAGGTATTCAGCTGCAGTGACAATGTCTTCAGGAATCTCTTGATCATCATGAAGTTTATGATAGGATTTCCCCATACCACTTTCAATAATAGATTCAAGATTTTGGATTTCTCTTTGTAGCATTTCAGCCAAAGTCTTATCACGCCCAGATTGAACTTTTTGGGCAGTAACAATAATTGATTTTAGTTCTTGTCCATTCATAAGATAGATTTTTTATATGAATATTTTATTTTTCGTAAAAAATACTATATATATTTTTAGAGAGATAACAAGAGCTTTAAAACAGAATGAAAAATTAATAATTAATAATGAATAATGTATGAATTATCTTCATATAAACTATTGTAATTTACAATAGTCCATTAATATACAAAACCAAAATCATTCATCGTTCATCTTTCATCATTCATTAAAAAAATCATTCATCTAGTTTTTTATCGTTTTCTCCAACTTGGACAAGCTTGATCTACGTCTATATGAGAAAATCATGGATGTTTAATAGCATCAACAATAGATTGAGTCAATAAAGGTAAATCTTTATCTATCATATGGACAGAATATCAACATCACGCAGCTTTAGCAAGTCCATTGGGATCAAATGGCAAAAGTGAGTTTCATTCAGGAGTAGATTTTGTCTTGACGTGAAGTGGAGTAGTCGGAGATGCTTGACCCGTAGTCAATCCATAGTTTTCGTTATTTGCGACAATATAGGTCAGATTAATATCTCTCCTACATGAATGAAGAAAATGTCCAAGTCAGATACCATAGCCATCACCATCTCCTCCATAGACAATAACCGTAAGATCAGGATTAGCAAGTTTTATACCCGTAGCAAAAGGTAATCCTCTTCCATGTAAAGTCTCGCAGCCATAACTATCGATGTATTGCGGTGTTTTGCTAGCACAGCCAATACCAGAAACAATAACTACCTTATGTTTAGGGATATTGAGTTGTTTAAGTGCACTTTTAATCGCAGCATTGATGAGAAAGTTACCACATCATGGACATCGTTGAATCTTAGTTAAACCAGTTCTCATATGAGTAACATTTAAAATCTAAAATATGATTTTACTCTCCTAAATCCTCTCTCCTCAGACTACGCTAAGGACCAAGGTAAAATACAGAGGAGGTATTCCTTTCCTCTATTTTAGAGGAAGGGTTAGGGATGGAGTAATTATAAAACAATGTCTTCAGCAAAAACCGGATACAAAGTATATTTTCTAATATTAGCTATTTTATTTTTCCATTTTTTATCATTCAATAGACATTTATTGCTTATCAAATCTTGTAACTGTCAGCTATAATTCATTTCTACAAAGACCAAGTTCTTAATATTTTTTACTCTCTGATCCAAAAATTCTTTCAATCTGATATCGAAGGGTTGAAATACCTTAATAACAATCAGACCATATTTAGGAGTGGAACCTGGAACCTGGGATCTGGAACCTTTCCCCTTTCCCCTAATAAAGTCTTCTATCACGTATCTATTGAATCCAAACGTTACAAAAAATATTTTTGCTTCAGGATTAATAATTTCATACCCATAAAAATCTTTGGTAAATTCTTGTTGAACAAAAGTTTCGAGTTTTTTAAATCTCTTATCAGTCATCTCTTTTTTGATTATTGGATCCTCATTGGTTGCTCCATATTCATCGTGTTCATACGAAGTAGCGATAAATTCACCATTCTCGGTACCTGGTAACATTACGGGTGAAATACCATCAGAGGTGTAAGCATATCTTTTATAATTAAATCCTCCCTCCCCTCCTTTAGCAAAGGAGGCTGGTTTCCCACGATTGATTTGCTCAGCGACTAATTTACTTTTATCGACGGACAAATATGACTCGGAAAATTGTTTATCCACCAAAAAAATCACTGGATGTTGATACTGATCAGATCGATTCAATGCCTTTCAGATTAATGTATATCATTCTTCATAGGTTGATGGTGCTAAAACTATCGGGAAGGTATCACCAAAACTTGCATTCAATGCGTAGTTCAAATCTGATTGTCATGTATATGTAGGTGTTCCCGTACTTGGACCATCACGTTGAGAAAGAATATATACTCATCATAATTCAGCTATATGAGAAAAACTGATAGATTCTGTCATCAAAGCAAATCCACCACCACTCGTTCCACACATTGCTCTTTTACCGGCAAATTTAGCTCAAAGCATTGCCATACTGACAGCTATTTCATCTTCTCACTGGAAAAACACACAAGGTCATGCTGAACGCAATGAAGAATTTAGTACTCACCTATACTCCTCACCACGTTCAGGGGAACAAAAAGGCACAATAACATCAATCAATGAACTCGCAGGAGTCATAGGATACGCAGCATAAAAGTCCATACCACTAGCTATCGCTCAGGTTGCGATAAGTTCATTTCCAAACAAAAACTCTTTTGCTGGTCAGATATTTTTGGATAGATCATATGCTGAAGTTTTGAAATATTCATATCATTGAGCTAAACATTCCATATTTTTAGCCAATATATCACCAAAAAATTGTTTTGCCAACAGC
>Ga0247840_10004575_pt1 | contig 21703 bp, 15 predicted proteins | sample LaCruzMarch2015__FD_192404 | JGI IMG/M metagenome (GOLD analysis project Ga0247840, IMG submission 192404) | Freshwater microbial communities from meromictic Lake La Cruz, Castile-La Mancha, Spain - LaCruzMarch2015_17m | ecosystem: Environmental > Aquatic > Freshwater > Lake | place: Spain... | reverse complement strand
CCTCGATGCGCCGGCGGGCGCGGGATGCGATGGCGTTGGAAACAACGAGCACATCGCACCCGACGAAAAGAATCCCGGTCGCGCCATCGCCAAGGTAGAGCGCCGAGGCCAGCAGCGGGTCATGGACCCCTGTGCTCATGCGCGCCACGTGAGGATAGCCCCACAGAAACTGCGGGTCCGCGGGGGTGATGTCCGCCGCCGCGGCCGCTGCGAAAAGCCCGGAGGCCGGAGGGCAATTTGATTTGCCGTTGACAGAGAGGGGAGAATCCGTTGTGTTCAAAGCGAACAGAATCAAACACAGAAAAACCCGCCTGTCCAGCCCCATGATTCCGCGCCATTCACAAATCCTCCAGTCCCTCCGCAAGAGGGGGCACTGCTCGGTGGAGGAGCTCTGCCTCAAGTTCGCAGTCAGCGATATGACCATCCGGCGCGACCTCCATGCCCTCGAAAACTCCGGGCACGTCCTGCGCACGCATGGCGGCGCGGCCCTGGCCGAGCGCGTGGCTTTTGAGTTCGGATTCCTGGAGCGGTCGATGGCCCACCGTGCCGCCAAGCGCGCGATCGCCGCGGCGGCATTTGCCGAGCTGGGCCGGGCAAAAACGATTCTGGTCGATTCCGGAACGACCACCCTGGCGCTGGCCGAGCATCTGCGCGGGAGCACAGGATTGACCGTCATCACAACCTCGCTCCCGATCGCCTCGGCACTCCAGTTCAGCGAGGGGGTGGACCTGATCCTTCTCGGTGGCCTGCTGCGCCGCCAATCCCCCGATTTGAGCGGTCCGCTCACCGAGTCCAACCTGGAAAGCCTGCACGCGGATGTGGCATTTATTGGGGCGGACGCGATTGACCGGCATGGCAGAGCCTACAACGAGTCCCTGCCGGTGGCCCGGATGCTGGAAAAAATGACGGCCGCCTCGGATCGGTTTTATATCATGGCCGACAGTTCCAAGTTCGGAAAAAAATCCCTGGCCGGTTTTGGAAACAAGCGTCAGCCAGCTGGCCTGATCACTGATTCCGGCCTCTCCCCCGCGCTGCGCCGCTCGCTCAAATCCGCGGGCGTGAAACTTATGATCGCCAAGCCAATCCCGGAAAACGAATCCCATCAATGAACCCACCGCTTTACATCCACAACGTGCGACTCGTCCGTCCGGGCGAGTCCATTTCCGCAGGCTCCGCGCTCATCCGCGATGGCCACATCGAGGCACTCGACGGCCCCGCCCCGGATGGCGCCGTTGTTCTTGATGGCGGCGGCGACCTGCTGAGCCCGGGGCTGATCGACCTTCACACACACGGGGTTGGACAATTTCTTTACGAGCGGTCGCCGGCTGACATCCTCTCCGCGTCCGAATTCCTTCCGCAATTCGGCACCACCTGTGCCCTGCCCACGCTTTACCGCGTGTTTGATCGAGGGTCGCTCGGGCATCTGGCCAAATTGGCGGCCTCGCTCGATGGCGCTCGCGGCGCACGGTTTCCCGGATTCCACCTTGAGGGCCCGTTTCTCGCTCTTCCCGGGGCCGGCGCCCAGTGCATCCCGGGGGATCTCGCCCTTCTCGAAGACCTGCTCTCCGCCTGCGACGGCAAGGCGCTGGCCATGTCCGTCAGCCCGGATACGCCGGAAATCCTTCCGGTGATTGAGCGGCTGGTGGAGAAGGGCGTCGTCCCATTGATCACCCACACGCGCGCGACCGTCGAGGAGACCTGCCTGGCGATCGACGCGGGGGCTATTCACGGGACCCACTTTTACGATGTGTTTCCGCTGCCCAAGGAAAGCGACGGAGGGGTGCGCGCCTGCGGGGCGGTCGAATCGCTTTTGGCGGATCCGCGGTGCTCGGTCGATTTCATTGCCGACGGAGTCCATGTGCATCCGATGGCGATCCGCTGCGCGCTCGCAGCCAAAGGATTCGGGAAGGTCCTGCTGATCACCGACAGCAATATCGGGGCCGGGTTGCCAGAGGGGGTTCACGATACGCCCTGGGGGTTCACCGTGCGGGTCCAGGAGGGCCGGGGCGCACGGGTCGCCGATGTCGAAAATCCTAAATTTGGCACGCTGGCCGGAAGCGCGCTGACGATGGACGCCGGGATTCGCAACCTGCATCGCTGGCTCGACCTGCCGCTCGAGCAGGTGTGGGCGATGGGCACCCTCAATGTGGCGACCCTCCTTGGCCTCAAGGATCTTGGCCGGATGAGCGCGGGCGCTGCCGCCGATCTGGTCCTATGGGACAAAGACCTCACGGTCCGCAAGACGTGGGTCCGCGGAGAACTCGCCTTCGACAAATAGAATCCCCCATGGAATTTTTCTCGAACCCTGCTGGATGCCGCCAAGGCCGACCCGACACATTTTTTCTAATTGTGCCAGGACTAAGGGAGAAACGTGAGCACCCCCCACTCCGCCTGGCTGTGATAACTCACTGGGGCGTGGTGTGGCGAGGTGGATGACAGCACCGGCTCGGGCTGCTGCCGGGTGTAATCGTAGCGGCAGAACGAAAACATCCACCGGGTGCCGGCTTGCGGAGGCTGCACTTCGGCCACCATGTCGAACGGGATCGCCGCAAGCACCTTCCATTGGCCGGCCTCCGCACTAACTTCCACCCGGCTTTCGATCTGGCGCTGCGAGATCATCCAGGCCGACGGAATCCCTGCCACTCCCCGCAGCGCGGCGAAATCGGCCGCAGAGGGAATCCTCATCTGAAACTTCTGATTCTGCGGTCCCACATGGAACTCGTAGTAGGAGTCCTGGCCCGTCGGACGCAGGAACATCTCGAACACGTCGCCTCGCGTGTAAAAGTGCTCGTTCAGCCCTGTGGCGGGGTTGAAGATGTCGTCATCGTTCAACTCCGCAAACACGATCAGTGCATCGTCTGTCCAGCCCGTGCGGACCCGGCCGGGGCGGAACCCGGGCTGCGGGTCGGACAGCCAGGACTGCTGCAAGTGGCTGGGCTGCGCATCGCAAAAGGCGCCGGCAACCGATTCCCAGCTGCACGGATCAAATTTGGTCAGGCGGTGACAGGCAAGTTGGCAAGATGGATCAGATTTCATTCCTGACATCGCTACCAGCGAATCTCAACGAAACCAAATCTAATTCCTGTAGCGGAACACGGAACGTGTTTCGTCTTCGAATGCCTCAAACCGTCGAAATTCTTTCAGAATGGAAAGCCCGGCCTCGGCCGCTGCGCGCCCTGCGTTGCACCCGCTACGCCAGCGGCGGTGAGTCCGGCGGTTGCTTCGGCCGTATCCAGGTAACCAGCCATCCCGATGTCAGCCAGAGGAAAGCAGATTACCCCAACCCGCGACGGCGGGGACGCATCGCTCCGCTGCGCTACGGTTGTGATCCCAGCACCGAACGCTCGATTTGCCCGATTCACAAAGCGCGACGGCGCTGGTTTTGCCGAGCCGTCCGTCGAGAGAAGTCGGACGGCTCGGCGAGCCATCCCTACCAATGCTCGTCTCAGCAGCAATCCCGCACGCGATCTCCTGCTGGTTATAAGATATGACCAGGTGCCAGGGATTGACCCGTGTCGGGAATTGGATCAAGAAAACCTCCATGCAAAAACTCCTCCTGTTGCTGACCTTCTGTTTCTCTGTGACTCTTCCAGCGGCGCAGGTCGTGAAGGACGGCAAGGCGAAGGCCGAAATCGTCATCCCGAAGGACGCCAATCCGATCATGAAGACGGCCGCAACGGAATTTCAGGGCATCATCGAAAAGATGTCGGGCGCGAAGCTCGACATCGTGGACGAGCCGACCGGCAAGTTCCAGACCAAGGTATGGTTCGGAGAAAACGAGATGACGAGGAAGCTCGGGCTGGATCTGAAAGACGTCAAATACGACGGATACAAGATCATCGTCAAGGGCGACAACATCATCGCGGCCGGGGTCGACATCGAATGGTATAAATACTACGGCTTCAGCGAAGACAACCTCTCCCAGGTCGCTGACAAATGGCTGAAGCACACCGGCGGGCACAAATGGCGCTCGCCGATGTTCATGGTGAGCCTCCTCAATCAGTGCCGCGAAAAGGATGCGTCGCGGAGGCTTGGGTTTCACGATGGCATCGATTCCACCGGCACCATTTTCGCCACCTACGCGCTGCTCGAACAGCTCGGGTTCCGCTGGTATATGCCGTTCGCCGACATCGGGCAGGTCATCCCGGAGAAGAAGGACATTGCCTTTGCCAAACAGAACATCAAGAGCGAGCCGGCGTTCCGCTACCGCAACTGGAGCCACTGGCGCGGCTGCCGCGATGAGGCCATGTGGTTCAAGTCGCTTGGCGGCGGGATGAGCGAATTCATATCGTTTTATCATGCCGCAGGCCGGATCCTCGACGGCAAAGAGGATCCCGAGTGTGCCGGCAAGGTCAACGGCAAGCCCGATTTCCACGCGCCGAAGCTCTCGGGCGAAAAGTTCCGCTCAACGTTTTTGCAGTATCTTGAGTCCGCGAATACCTTCTATCCGAAAATGCTCCCGTATGTCAGCTTCAACCAGCCGGACGGATGGAGCACGATCGACGACGAGGACATCGCAAACGGATGGGACAAGCTGAAAGAGCGCGGCGACGCCGGTCGCTACAGCGACTACGCATGGGATTTCAATATGAACATGCTCGACCGCTACAACAAGAAATATCCCGGCAACAACCAGCGCAAAGCCTTCTACGCCTATTCCGGCACGGTAGGCGTTCCTTCCCAGCTCAAAGGCAAGTTCATCCCGGATGATATGACCTGCGTTTTTACAAACACAACGGCCTATGACCATCTGAATCCACAGTTTACCGGCCTCATGCAGGAGTGGTTCCCATGTGTCAAGGAGCCGGAACAGTTCATCTACTACGACTATCTTTACGACCGTGGGCCCCACCGCAATTATCCGCCGACCCCGTATATTTTCACGGAAAACCTGAAGCAGCTTTTCAAAAATGTCACGCCCGACAAATGCCAGGGATTCCTGATCGAATACGACGCCCCCAGCGACGGGGCGGGTTTGGCGAAAAAGGAAAACCGCAACACCAACATAGGCTTCCCGGCTGAGACTCACCTCATGATGTATCTCTACTCGAAGCTGATGTGGGATCCGAAGGTGGATGTGGACAAGCTGCTCGCGGAATACTACACGCTCTACTACGGTCCCGCAGCGAAAGAGATGAAGGCGCTCGATAAGTTCGGCGAGGAAATATGGATGAGGAAAGGCCCTCGCCGCGTGACGGCATCCTCCGGAAACTTCAAGGAGGAGGATGTGACGAAGCTCCTCGACATGCTCGGCAAGGCCCGCGCAAAGGTCAAGGATGGCAGCATCTACGCGAAAAGGCTCGACCGTCTCGCCTACGAGATGGAGCCCCTCAAGAAGCTGTTCACGAATCTCCAGCGCAAAGGTCCGACCATCCGGGCCGGACGCTTTGCCGAAAACATCAAGTGCGACGGCGACCTTTCCAAGGACTTCTGGAAGAACGTGCCCTTCACCCCGCTGAAGGACATGTTTACCGGGGCTAAGCCGGACCATGTCTCCACCTCCGTCGCGTTCCGGGCCACCCCGACCGCCCTTTACATCGCCATAGAATGCCGCGAGCCAAAAATGGGGGACCTCCATGCCCGCACGACGACGCGCGACAACTCGGGCATCCTGGCCGACGATTTCGTGGAAATCCGTCTCGAGACTCCGAACGGACGCATGCCGGTCATCAACGTGAACCCGGAGGGGGCCATCTTCGACCAGGATTCCACCGATCCGAACGTGGCCAACCTGCCGGAGTTCTACAGCGTGAGCGACTATGCCGTGAAAAAATCCGCCGACAAGTGGTGCATCGAGATGAGGATTGACTACGCGTCGCTCGGAGCGCTTATCCCCAACGTCTCAGAGCCGTGGGGCATGCAGGTCTCACATCAGCGCCTCGCCGGAAACGATCCCGAGTTCTACCAGCTTTCGCCGACGGGCAAGGCCTTTAACAAGTGCTTCGACATGATGGCCAACATCACGACCAACAAAAAATAGGAGAAACAAGACAATGACAAAACCATCCATCATGTGCATCGGTGCACATGCCGACGATATCGAGTTCAGCGCCGGGGGCACCTGCCTGAAGTATTTCGACAGGGGATATAAAATCGACTATGTGATGTCCACGAACAACATGTCCGGGCAGTTTCACATTGTCGAAAAGGACAATACGATCACCCGCGCAGAGGGGGAGCCGGAGATCATGGAGCCGATCCGCAAGCGCGAGGCCGCGGCCGGTGCGGCGATGGTCGAAACGGTTCCGGTTCACCTCGACCATCCGCAGCGCCATTACACCGGGCCGGACATGCAGAGGGTCCAGGAAGGATACGGCGTCCCTGCGCCGAAGGGGGCGACGCTCGGGCGTCCCTGCATCATGGTTTCCTACGACGATCCGGAATCCGTGGACCGCGTGAAAGATCTCATCCTCGAGCGGGCCCCGGAAGCGGTCCTGACTCAAAACCTCATAACGGAATCTCCGGAACATTATGCCACGGCCATGCTTCTTCTCCGCGGATACAGGAAAGCGGTCAAGGCCGGATACTCCGGGCCGCTGCTGTTCTGGAACGAGTTCTGCCAGAGCACCGAGCTGGACATGTCGTTCCTCCTCTGGGATTCCTTCATCGACATTTCCGGGTTGCGGCAGAGGCAGTTCGACTTCATCCGCGCCCACATTACGATGGTGCCATTTCCGGAAAGGATGGACTACCTCGACTTCACAGCACAGGCCGGCGTGAAGGACGCCGAACTGTTCAAGTTCGCAAGCCCCGTTCGCGATTTCAAGCCGTCCGGCGAATTCACGGATGAGATCATGAAAAACCTGAGATGAGGCCAGCTGCGGGAGAGGGGGGAATGGAAAAAAATCAGGGCATTATCAATCAGGGCCTGTCGGGCATGCCCGCTGAAGTGTCCGCGCGCGCTTTCGGAGCCGTCGGTGACGGATTTGCCGACGACACCAGTGCCTTGCAACGCGCCTTGGACAGCGGTGCCCGGAGAGTCATCATCCCCCCCGGCTGCTTCCTCATCCGCCGGACCCTCGAGCCGGCCGCCGGACAATGCGTGGTGATTGATGGAACGATTAAAATCGCCGATGCCGAACGCTCCCCGCTCGCCCGCGACGTGCGCAGTGGAGACAGATCGGTGCTGGTAGAGGATGCCTCTGGCTTTCAGGTCGGCGACACGATCTCGATCCACGATGACAACCTCCCAATCCAGGGTGGCGGGCGCAAGGTGCGACGGGAGCGCGCTGGACACGCGAAAGTGCTCTCCATTGCGGGAGACGAACTGCTGCTCGACCGTTCGGCCTTCCGCACGTTTTCGCCAACCGCGAACGGGTTTGTCGCACGCCAGAATGGCGCGATCTGGATACGCCACTCCGCCGTGCGCCTTTGCGGGACGGGCTGTCTCGACGGCAACTGGTCCAACCAGCTCAATGCCGCACCAGGATTTCTCGACATGGATAGCAGCGAGGTGCATCCCGGGGCCTCGGGGATCACCGTCCAGGGAGACGGCTGGCTGGATGGCGTGATCATCGAAGGCATCACGGTGAGAAATTTCACCCTGCACGGCATCTCGTTCCGACAGGCGGAGTTGAGCATCGTGCGCAATGTCACAGTGGAGGCCGTCCACGACAAAGGCATCGCGCTCTGGAACTGCCGCGACTGCCGGATCAGCGGCAACCTCTGCCGCGACTCCGTGTTCGAAGACGGCATCATGCTCCACCAGGTTAAAGATCCGGCGAAGGGCTGCCGCCGGATTTTTATCGAAGGCAACATCTGCCGGAACAACGCCCGCTATGGCATCCACATTGGCGCCGGAATGAGTGAAATCCACCTGGCCAACAACCTTTGCTCCGAAAACGGGTTCAACCTTTCCATCTACGGCGATCACTGCACTTCGACAGCCGACGTGGCCAGCGGCACCACTGACCGGCTCTTTCTCGCTGCGGTTTACCGTCCCAACGTGCTCCTAGGGGGACGTCATCTATCTGTCACCAACCTCTCCGCCTACGGAACGCGGTTTGTCGGCGTGGAAATCTGCGGCCAGGCCATCCAGCTCCAAGGGGGGCTGATCGGCCCGATGGATGCGCCGGTTTTCTGCGATGAGCCCGGGGCCAAACATCCGCTTCTCGGCGAGTGGGGTCGGGGCTCCGGCGAGTTTTATATTGATGGCGACTGCCGGATCGGCATCGCGATTGTCCCCGGACTGACCGGTCGAGGGAAAACCAACATCCCGGCCGATGTCATGATCTCGAATGTCTCCATATGCGGGTGCCGCCTCGATCTGGAACTCAGCCCTCAGGCCGAACGGGTGGAAACCGGAAAACTGATCAAGTTAAGAGGTGAATAATGAGTGCAACGTGGGTTGCGCGAAATCTGAAATATCAATAAAAAGAAGGACCTCAAAATGAGCAATAAAGAGACCGACCTGACGATGGCGATCGACTACTATGATATGATTGCTTTTCTTGACGGAGTTTTCGACGAGGAGCCGATAAACCGGTTGCTCGGGGAATACGCCGAAAGGGGGATCACGGCGGTCCAATGGCGGGTATCAGTGTTCGGCAAGCTGCTTTATCGCAGCAAACTCGGCGACATGTTCACCACCGAGCCGTTCGGGGCCGACGATGTCCCGGGTTATGCGGCCACCCTCAGGGACTCATTTGGCAAGGCAAAGGCTCTCATGGAGCGGATGGATCCGATGGAGGTCGCCTCCCGGCTCTGCCGCAAACACGGGATTAAGTTTTATCCGTGGCTGACGATTTACGACGATGCGGGATTCCATCGCATGACTTGGAGCAATCTGATCCGCGAGCACCCGGAATACTGCTGGAAAGAGTTTGATAAGGACGTGTATTTTTCCGGCACGACATCTTATGTTTATCCGGAGGTTGTCGATTACCGCCTGGCGCAGATCAAAGAGCTCTTGGGCTACGGATGCGACGGGGTTTACCTCTGCACCCGCAGCCACAGCCGCCCGCCGGGATGGACGGAAGAATTCATGAGATTCCTCCAGACGCACGAGGCTTCAGAATGGCCGGGAACCCCAACCAGCCGGAAGCTGCCCGAACTGTTTGCCGCCAGCCAGGGCCGGTTCGGATTCGATCCGCCCGCAGTGGAGGCCTACCGGCAAAAAACCGGACTTGATCCGCAGCCCGACGATCTCAAATGGTGGAAGTTCCGTGGCGGTTACCTGATCGATTTTCTCAAGAAAGCCAAAACCCTCTCAAGCCAGTTCGACAAGGAAATATGTTTCGGCCCGCACCACAATGGAGGAATGTATCCCAAGGAATTCTTCGACTGGAAACGCATGTTGGATGAAAAGATCGTTGATGAGCTGCACTTCGGGGCAACCGACAACTATTGCGGAAACGCTGAGGTGGATGCCGAATATCCATGGCTTTTCAACAGCCCGGGCCGGAAAAGCTACTTCCATTGCACCAGAACATCTAAGAGCGCCGGGGAGCATATCGCAGCCTTCGAGGCCTCCGGAAACGCCCAGTTCCTGAACCGCTTCGACGGCATCACGATCTTCGAGGCCTATGTGTTTGAGCTGCGTCCCGAACTCTGGCAATTTGTTGAACACCTCAGAAACGCCGCCTCTTAGCTGGCGCATGGCAGCGTTTTCCAGCATATTGATTTTTCTCGAACCGCATCATTTTGTGAGATGAACATAGCTAATACAAATGTCTGGGCCGAACCGGGCGGGCCGATCCTCAAGGAAGCTCTGCGGCTGGAGGCCCGCGCGCTGCACCAGATGCACCAGCCGCCCGCGCGAATGCGGGACTGGCTGGCCATGCGGAAGCGATTGACCCGGCTGCTGCTTGATGCGGCGGGAACATTTCCCGCTCCTCCGAATCTCGATGTCCGCGAGCACGGCAGCATTGAGGCCGAGGGGTATCGCATCATCAAGCTGAGCTACCAGAGCCGGCCAGGGCTACGCGTCACCGCACTTCTCTATCGTCCCGACGGCCCCGGCCGTTTCTCCGCCGTGCTGAATATGCACGGGCATTGGTCTCAGGGAAAAATCGCCGCCGCCGTGGCCGGGCGCTGCCAGGTTCTTGCCAAGGAAGGCTTCGTGGTCCTGAGCCCGGATGCCATCGGAGCGGGCGAGCGGGGAACACAGCCGGGGGAGTTCGAGTATCACGGGCATCACCAGTCGGCCTCGCTCCTTTCCGCCGGCGAAACGCTCCTGGGCATGCAGCTCACCGATAACATCCGGGGCCTCGATCTCCTCGACACACTGGATTATGTAGATGGAACCCGCATCGGGGCCACCGGGGCCAGCGGCGGGGGAAACCAGACGCTGTGGCTATCGGCGCTTGATCCGCGCGTCAAAGCCTCTGTGCCTGTCGTTTCCATTGGCACGTTTGAATCCTACGTAACCAACTACAACTGCTGGTGCGAGACGCTGCCCGGCGGCCTGGAAATCACCGAGACCTGGGGCGCGCTCGGGCTCATCGCTCCGAATCCGCTGCTCATCCTGACGGCTGCCAGGGAAAAGAACCCCGCATTTTTGCCCGCTGAAATGCTCCGTTCCTATGCCGCCGCACAGAAGATCTACGGGCTCTACGGCGCTGCTGACCGGATCTCGTGCCAGGCTGTTGACCTGCCTCACGGCTACCTGCCGGAAATGCAGCGGCACATGCTCGGCTGGTTCAAATACTGGCTGATGGGCGAAGGCACGCCTTTGCCCCGCGCGCTCCCGGCGGTTCCGGAATTTCCGGAGCGCGAGCTGATGTGCTTTCCTGGCACGACCCGCCCGCCGGAGGTCAAGTCGCTGCTGGCCTATTCTTCCCTCAGAACCGTGGAATGCAAAAAGACGTTCCTGTCACAGCCCAGGCTCAACCGCGGGGAAAAGCTCCGCTCGCTCCGCCAGATCCTGAGGCTCTCCGCCGGGATGGACCGCTTGAAATCCAGCGAAACCTCCTGCGAAGAAAACGACGGGCTTCTCATCGAAAGGTTTTCGGTCGAGTCCGAGCCGAATGTTTTGATCCCCTGCGTGCTGATTTCGAACCCAGGACAGAAACCGACAACGATCACGCTAGCGGTCCATGGTGGGAGCAAGGCCGCCTGCCTCAAGGAGTCTGCGGTCCAAGCGATCCTTCGCGACAAGGGCGCGGTGTGCCTCGCGGACCTCCGGCACACCGGAGAAACCAAATGGGATTTCGAAGAATTTACCGACGACCTCAGTGTTGCCCGTGCGGCACTCTGGCTCGGGCACACGATGATCGGCCAGTGGGTGAAGGATCTTTTCGCGGTCCGCTCGGCGCTGACAAAGAAATCCGGCAAAGCCCGTGTGTGTCTGCTGGCATTTGAGGAGGCAGCCGTGGCCGCGTTGGCTGCCTCGGCACTCGATAAGAAATTCTTTAGCGTCAAGGTGGAACGGCTGCTTTCGAGCTACGTTATCACCGACTCCCCGCTCACCCAGCGCTACAGCATCTACTTGCCCGGCATACTGCAGTGGGGCGACATCAGCCTCCTTGCGGCGCTGGCAAACTGCCCGCTGGAGGTCGCCTCGCTTTCCCTTCCCTCCGGCAAGGCGCTCTCCCCAAAACAACGCACCGCATGGCTCTGCGAGGTTCAGGAGATGGCCAAACGACTCGGGATCAGGAGTTCGGTGACGTGAAACTGCTTTTTCTGATGCTTGTTGTTTCATTGGGAATGCCCAATGGCTTTGCTGATAATAGCAAGGCGCTCACATTGGCAGGCTGGGGGATCGACGAGAAGAATCCCGAAAAGTTTATCGCTGAGGCTGAGGCTGTCGGTTTTGATGAGCTGATCACCACGTCAAAAGATCCGGTTTTTCTTAAAAATGCCGTCGAATCCGGACGAATTCATCACATCAAGATCTTCTCCTGCATCTCTCCGTCGGAGACGGGCGGTTTGAAAAAGCTGTGGAGCAAGCGCTACCCCGACCGTCCTGTTCCCTGGCAGGTTATGACTGGTGATCAGGAGGCCGCGCGAACATTTATCATGGCCGGAGAAAATAAATACATCATCCCCTATCAGTTTGGAGGGGAACCCAAGATGACAAACGAGGTCTTGGAAAAAAAAATCATCTGCTTCAGCAATCCAGAGGCCCTGGATCTCTTCAAGCCGCTGATTGACGGGATCGTTTCCGTGCCAGGAATTGGAGGAGTGGCATTTGATGAGTTCGGCTATCAGAACTACCATCGCTGCCACTGTGAGCGCTGCCAGAAGCTGCTCGAGGAATTCAGCGCCAGAAATCCGTCGATTCCAAAAGATGAAGCAGAAACAGCATTCTTTCGCGGCGCACTGGTTGGCTATATCAACGGCCTTGCCGACTATGCCCGGTCGAAGAACCCGGAGATCAAAACGAGCATCCACATCTGGCCGGTCTTCGCCCCGGATCCACTATACGGAAACCGTCTGAACATTGATTCCTGCGGTCAGACCGCCGCCTGGTTTTTTTACTGGCCGGAAAACAAGATCGCTGAATACAGCAGGGGCATTTCAAAAAATGCCAAGGACTTCTTTCAGCGTCCGAATGGCGTTGGCTTCATAGGATATTACGAATTCCCGGGTAAGTTTCCGGTTAAAGATGCCGCGCGGGTGGACATGGAGCTCAGGACGATGATTGCGGGCGGCTGCCGATGGGTCATGGTTTGCGATGCGGAACATGTGATCCGCAACAAAGATGTCTCAGCCGTCTTCAGAAAATATTTCCGCCACCCCGCCCGCTGAAGCTTCTGGCGACCCACGTCGCCGCTAATTAAATCACCGCGCCCAATCAGAAACACCCACACGATGAAGAAGAACTTTGCGAGCGACAATAACTCGGGAATCACTCCGGAATGCCTGGAGGCCATCGCGGAAGCGAACTCGGGCCATTCCCCCGCTTACGGGGACGATGAATGGACCCGGCGAGCCTGCGCAACGATCCGGGATGCTTTCGAAATCCCCTGCGAGGTCTTCTTCACCTTCAACGGCACCGCGTCAAACTCCCTGGCTCTGGCGCATCTTTGTCGCAGCTATCACTCCGTGGTCTGCCATTCGGTGGCGCATGTCGAGACCGACGAGTGCGGGGCTCCCGAGTTTTTCAGCTCCGGCTCAAAGCTACTTCTCGCCGGCGGCAACGACGGGAAAGTGTCTCCGACGGAACTCCAGAGACTGGTCCATCTGAGACAGGACATCCACTATCCGAGGCCGCATGTCCTCAGCCTCACCCAAGCGACCGAAGTGGGGACAGTCTATGGGGTTTCCGAATTGCAGGAACTCGGCGCCCTCGCCCACGGGCTGGGGTTAAAAGTTCACATGGACGGGGCGAGGTTTTTCAACGCCCTCGCCTCGCTGCGCTGCTCGCCCAAGGATATCACATGGAAAGCGGGAGTTGACGTCCTCTGCCTTGGAGGGACGAAGAACGGGATGCTTGCCTGCGAAGCCGTGGTGTTCTTCAACAAGGAGGTCGCCGCCGAATTCGATTATCGCTGCAAGCAGGCCGGGCAGCTCGCCTCGAAAATGCGCTTTCTCGCCGCGCCCTGGGTCGCGATGCTTCGCGATGGCAACTGGCTTCGCTACGCGCAAAACGCGAATCGCATGGCCGCGCTGCTCGCCTCATATCTCAGAACGATTCCTGAGGTTGCCTTTCAAAGCGAGCCTCAGGTCAACAGCGTTTTTGTGAACTTGCCGCCAATGGCAATCCCGAAGCTGCGCTGCTTGGGCTGGAGCTTTTACCAGTTTATCGGAAGCGGCGGCATCCGGCTGATGTGCAGTTGGGATACCACCGAAGACGATGTCCTGGATTTCGTGAAGGACCTCAAGAACATACTTGCCGCCAATGCGTCCGAGGCCGGGAAATAGCAACGCGCCCCCACTTCTGCGAAGACGCGCATGGACCAAAAATCAACGGACGGCTCGGCGAGCCATCCCTACCAATGCTGGGTAGGGCGTTTTCGCCGAAACCGCCGTGATCTTTTACCCATCACGCCGTGCGTTTGGTATTAGACATCCTTCCGTCGGAAATTGCAGCCGCGTTGGTTAAAAAGTCCACGATTTCCTGCTGGAATGGTTCGGCGATGGCATCGTCGTGCCCGATGCCTTGAGCCTCACGGTATGTCACAGGAAATCCATGCTGTTGGAGCGAGGCGGCAAAATCCCGGCTGTGGTGCGGAGGCACAATGGAATCGGCGTCTCCATGGATAAGAAGCACCGGAATATTCTTAAAGGATTCGAGATGGTTCATGGGAGAGAGGGCCTGTAGGATCGGTGCCGCCTCCGCCGGTTCCACGCCATGTGCGTTTGCGACCACTTTGAAATACTGAGGCGTCTCCCGGGCCCATTGCTCAAAATCAGTCGTGGGAAAGACGGCGCAGATGGCCCTCACCCGGCCGGGATGGCGCATCGTATAGATGAGCCCGCTGCTGCCTCCCATGCTGGTGCCGAGGATGTTTACGCGCGCCGGGTCAACTCCGTGATCCCGGATCATGCCCTCAATGATCGCATCAAGAGTCTTGGCTGCTTTGTCATTCATCCAGTGGGCGGGTCCCAAGTCCGGGACGACGAGCCAATACCCGCGTTCCCACAAGAGGCGGCGCACCTTCGCATACGGTTCCTGCATCATGTTGTAGAAATGAGATGATCCGTTGCTGCCGTAGAGGTGCAGGACGATTCCCGCACTTTTGCCGTTATCGGAGAGCCGGGGCGGGTAGGCGGCGCACTCGACAGATGACGGATCGCCATTTCGCGGAAGGATCAGGAATTCCGGCTTATCGGGAAAAGTCATTTGTAAAGCAACTTTGCGGGGTCCTGTGCGCGGCTGTTCAATATCCCGGGGTGTTCCTGCCAAAGCTGCCAGATGGCCTCCGCGATCACCGTCTGGCCGGACTCGTTCGGATGCATCTCGTCGGGAAGATACAGATCCCGCAGCATTTTTCCTCCGTCCCCGCCGGCTTTGTCCCAGAACGCCCGGTGGACGTCCACATAGAAGCAGGAATTATCCGCCGCGAGCTGCCGCTGGCACGCCAGATACTCGTTCAGAAGAGACTTGTATTTGCTGAGCTGTTCGGTCGGGAGCAGCGGCGGGCTGGAAAATATAATTGTTTGGATGTTCCTTTTGGCGAGTTCCGACAGAAAAAAGGCGAGGTTTTCGGAGTATCTTTCCAGGGTGACTCTCGGTTCGGACCTGCCGAGGTAAAGATCCACGGCGGAGTCGTTGGTGCCGAAAGCCATGATGACGACATCCGGGGAGTGGTTCAAAACGTCTTGCTGAAACCGCGCGCGTGCCATCTCCGTCGTGTTCCCCCGGACCCCGGAGTTGATGAAGGCAAACGGGATGCCTTTGGATCTTAGTTGCTCCGACAACTGGAGCGAGGCGACATTCAGATTGTCGCGATAGGCGGAAATCGAGTCTCCGAAGATCACGATCCGCACGGGCAGCCGGGCAGGGTTTTTCATTGTCAGCAGATCGTCTCCAGGTCGAGGAGCTGCATTTTCAGGGAGGCAAGCTGCCGCCGCACCGGTTTGCCATCCTGGACCGTGTTTTCCGATTCGTAATAGGTGAGGAGGATTTCTCCGTCGAAGAAAAGCATGCTCGTGTAGCAGTAGTTATGCGATTCGTCCTCGATGTTTCCGAGGATCCGCCAGGTGGCGGCATCGTCATCGCTCACAGCAAGGGTTAAAGGGGTTCGCCAGCTCCAGAATCGCTCCGTGTCCCCAAAGGCAATGTGGCGGCGGTTGTTGAAGACGCACAATAGCCGGCGGCTCCCGGGAATCCGCCGTATGGATTGCGGGCTGCACGGAGAAACGAGATCGGTGGCGGCTTTCATCTCCGACCAGGTTTCGCCTCCGTTCGCGGAATACGCCTGATACATGTAGGCGGCAGTGGTCCGGCAATAGAGCAAAAGCCGGCCGTCCGACAGTTCCTCGACTCCCGGTTCCTGTTCCTTGGCATAGTATTCGCAGCCCTCCTTCCACGCTTGCCCGGCCTCCGGGTGGATCGCGTGCGGGGGCGCGATGTTTTTTTCCAGAATCTTTAGCCGTTCGGAAACCGACCAGGTGGCACCCCCGTCATCGGAGTAAAACATCGCGAGGCTGCAGGGTTTATTTTCGTCCGCACGATCCGGGTAGAGCGCGGCGGGAACCGCCAGGCGACCTGAGGAGAGCTGCCGCAGGCGGTCGCAGTTCACGACGATAAATCTGTCATTGCAGCAGGAGTTGACCTTCATCTGGGGAGACCAGGTCATTCCCTCATCAGCGCTGCGGCTGAAATAAACGTCGTCTTCATCCTTAGCCGTCCGGCGCAGGAAAACCATTCCCAAGGCGCCATCGGAGAGTCGTGCCAGTCCAGGATTCATCTGGTTCACCGCCCCGGCATCATGGAAGAAAACCCTTCCGTCCCGGACCTCTCCGGTCAGGGGGTCGAGGATTCCGCCGAACAAGTCGGCAGCATCATGGTCGGCGCCGCCGCCGGTGAAGCGGCTGTAGATGAGAAGGATTTCCCCGGTTTTCAGCACGGCAGCGGTGGCCTCGCCGGATCTTTGAACCTCCGGCGTGTGCGGGACGATGACCTGGCGCTTCAAAGCTGGTAGCAGGCTATTCATTAAGCAGTTTGTCGAGCGCGGGTTTCATGGCGTCCATCCACCTGGTGTATCCCGGGGCGGCGACATGGAGCTTGTCGGGCATGATCTCCCTGCTGATCGAGCCATCCGGCTCGACGAGCTTATCTCCGACATCGAGATAGAAGATCCGCGTGTTATCCGCCAGCGATGCGAGCTTGGAGTTCGTCTGGCGGATCTTCTCATTGTTCGCTTCCTGGATCGACTCGCCCCGCGGCAGGATTCCCAGCAGGAGGATCTTGCTCGCGGGCGCTTTTTCCTGAATGGCCTTGAGCAGGGTGGCGATGCCTTCGGCGATCTGATCGGGAGTCAGCCCGATGGTGATGTTATTTGTGCCGATGAGGAGCACGATGACCTTCGGGTGGATCTTATCCAACACGCCGTTCTGCAGGCGCCAGAGAACATTCTGAATGCCATCCCCGCCCATGCCGAGATTTGCGGGTCGGAAGGCCCCGAACTTTTCCTGCAAGAGCTCGGCAGGCCAGCGGGCGGTGATCGAGTCTCCAATGAACACAAGCTCAGGATTATTTGCCAGCAGAGCCTTGCACTGCGCCTGATGCTTTGCCGCATAGACCGGATGTGTTTTCCCATCGGCCCCCAGCTCGGGATTAACCGCGTTGAGCGGCGGGGTCAGGATGTGGATCGGCGCAGCTGGTTTCTCTCCTGCCGGATATTCCTCAATCGTAAAAAAGAGCCTGCCGCCTCCCTGAGGCGATTTTTCGCCGGGGCCGACAGCGACACGGATGGCATCGCCTTTTTTCAGACGTCCCAGATTTTCTTGGAAGACCGTGGCGAAGCGGTCTTGTTTGCAAAGCGATTGCGACTTCAGCTCGTCATTCACATAGATTTCCAGGGCGGTTCCCTCGCGGAAGGCTTGGTTGCGCAGGTTGCCGTTGTTGATCCAGACCTCGCCCGCGGGATCCTCAGCGAGCGTGAAGGATGCGATGTAGAAGCGCGCGACGCCCTCCTTGTCCCTCATCGCGGAGATGTCGAGGAAGAAGAAGTCGCGGGACATATTGTGGCTGGGCACGTCGGGCTTCAAGGCCCCGTTCTCATCCATAACACCATATGCCCTGGCTTTCTCAACGTAGCTCAACGGAGAGTAGCCCTTGGAATCTCCGACCTTGCCACTGGCATTCCAAAGAAAGCTCCAGCCCGGCGTCGGAGTTTTCGCCACGGCAGCATCCCCGTAAACCGCGAGGGTTTTCCCCGGCCCGTCAGCCTGGGCGACGGTCCCGGACAGGACGAGCAGCGCAAACCGGAAAACAATTTTTCCTGTGGCGGAACACGGAGCGCTTTTCGTCGTCGCGGTTTCCGGCTTTAAAAAATGAATCATAAGTTTTTATTGGTGGATGCCAGACTCTTAAAGCAGTTTAAATATATTCGTATCCGCAGATTGCGCAGATATACGCAGATTTTCTGGGAGAAACACGATCGCCAGATGCTTGTCGAAGGACTCTGTACAAACCTGTATTCCATCTGTGCAATCTGCGTAATCTGCGGATCAATGAGAGCTAAATAACGGCCACACATTTATTGAAATTGCTCTCAATATTTTCCCTTCAGCGTCACTGGCGGGAAGTCATCGGTGCGGAACGGCGAAGCGGGAAGCCCGGAGCCGTTGGTGAGGTTGCATGTCGGGTTATCCGCCCAGGCGTAACGCACCGCAGCCGGCGACGGCACCTTGTCCGACCAGACGATCACGTTGTTGCCGTCGATCTTTGCATCCGCCCAAACCCACTTCCTGTCCTCGCCGCAGATCGTGAAGCCTTCGAGCTGGCTGTTCGGGCTATTGCGGACAAGAGGCGCGGTCTGATTGGTTAGGGAGCTGACAGCGTCGGTTTGTGGCAGGGGCTTGGCCGTGAGGCCTCCATCCGCGTGCTGAAAGCTGAGGATCGCCTTGCCGCTTTCGACCTTCATCGAATCATAGACCGGCCCCGAGAACGGGAGCGGCTTTCCGTAATCCTTGGCGAGGGCGATGAGCGCGAGCCGCTCGCCCACGTCCTTCTTATTTCGGGGATGGAGGTTCCCTGTTTCTCCGACGTCAATGGTGACGGCCTGGCCGGTATTCGGCAGCTTGAGGGCCAGGGACTGCGCCTCGCGCAACTCGGCCCAGCCGCTTTCGCCGGGCATGGAAGCCTTTGGCCTGTAGATTGGCAGCTGGCAGAAATAGAACGGGAAATCCCCTTGGTTCCATTGCTTGCGCCAGTCGGAAATCAATAGAGGGAAAGCGGTCCGGTATTGGAAGGCGCGGCCCGTATTGGCTTCACCCTGATACCAGATTACTCCCCGGATCGCATACGGGATGATCGGGCGGACCATGCCGTTGAAGAGGAAGCTGGCCACGCTATGAACCCCGGGAGGATTGGTCGGAGGCTGCGGAGCCACAGTGGCTGTTTTTTCTGCCGGGATGGCGGGAAATTCATACTCAGTTTTCGCCAACCATTCCCCGGCCAGCGGGATTGAACCGCCTGAACCTGCCCTTGGACCCCCGGTATTTGCAGGGAATATCGCCGGGCTGATTGGTTCGTAGAGCCGGATAGCGAGGATGTTTTTCCCAGCCTTGACGTCTTCTGGCGGGACGTCGAATGGGCCTTTTCGACGGACGGATCCCAATCCCTCGAAGTCCTGAATGGTGGTTTGTTTGAGCAGCTTGCCGTTCCAATACACGCTGTCGAATCCGTCAATCGGCAGGGAAAGGGGAAATTTTTCCGTCGGGGCGGACGGAACATTGATTTCCTTGCGCAACCAGACCGCCCCCGCTTGAGGAAGTCCTGGAGCGGTCACCTCTCCCGGCAGTTTGACAGCAACCCACCCGCCAGAGGAAACCTCCGAGCCGGCATACGCGGCGGCATCGGCGCACGGCTTGTCTTCGCGTCCGTTCTCCTTGGTCCAAGCTCCCATGCTGTCAATGAATGCCTTTTTCTTCTCCGGCGCATCCTTCACCGCAGCCCAGAGCCGCTCGCGGGTGGCCTTGAGGTCGGGCACGGTATCCAATGCCTCGGCGCTGGTCCATGCTTCGGAGGGAGTGCCGCCCACGGAAGTGTGGATCAAGCCCACGGGGATGTTCAGTTCCTTTTGAAGCATTTTCGCAAAGAAATATCCGACAGCGGTGAAGTTTCCGACTGTTTCAGGCGAAGCTGCAACCCATTTCCCCTGGACATCGTCCTTGAGCTCGCTCGTCGCGTTCATTTTGACGGCGAACTGGCGAAGAAGCGGGTTGGCGGGCCGGGCCATCTCGGTTTCGGCACCGATCGCATTTTTAAGAATGAACTCCATGTTCGACTGGCCGGAGGCGACCCAGACCTCTCCGACCACGACGTCGGAAAGTGTCAGTTTGTTTTTGCCCGCAACCGTCATTTCAAACGGCCCGGGCGCGGAATCCTTCAGGTTCAGAGCAAGCATCCACTTGCCGGCTGCATCCGCCTTGGCCGTAGCCGCGATCCCATTGAGCGACACCGTCACATCCTCGCCCGGGTCAGCGCTGCCCCAGATCGGAACCTTTGCGGCCTTCTCCAGAACCATGTGATCGGAAATGATGGCGGGAAGTTTGATGTCCGCCCATGCGCAGCCGGCGGAGACGGCAGCAGCAACCGCCAGGCGCAGGGCAAATGGAATTCTCATGGATTAAATTTTAGTTTTCGTTACAGGCTGCACCGCCACTTCTTGCTGCCCTGATGGGCGCGGGAGCTTCAGCGACAGATGCCCGTTTTCGTCGGAAGCAAACTCGCCATGCGGTTGGCCGTCCAACGTCACCGAGTAGAGGGTCTTCCCGCAGCCCATATTGACCAGGAGATCGTGCGTGTCTGCCGTAAGGCACGGGGCGCTGAGCGTGAGGGCGATCGCATCCGCCGCGCGATCCACGGATTTTTTGAGGATGACGACATTGTAGAGTGCCGTCGCCTGATACGGGGCAAAATAGGCCGCGCGAATCGGGAGCAGCACCGAGCTCAGGCCGCCGAAGTTGGGCGCGCCGTTCATCTGCCGGGGCGCAATCATGAAGTGCTCGCCAAAATAGTGTTCCGACTCATGGAACCGCTGCCAGGTCGTCAGGATTGTTTCGGCCACCTGCCGGGCAACCTCCGGTTCCCCCGCCTCGAGGAGGCCCCTCCAGAGGAACCATTGGAGCACCGGCCAAATGCCGCCGTTCCAATAGCCTTGCGGGTTGTAGGAAGGGGCGAGCATGTCCACGGAGGAAATGCCAAACGGGGTGTTGAACCGCTTGGGATCCATCATTTGCGCGATGAGCCGGTCCTTGTGCGCGGTCAAACCGGCGAAGAGCGGCAGGAAGGCGCAGGCGGTGCGGTCGCCCGCACACCCATCAAAAACCACCGGCTCCACGCCCTGCCCGGTGCGGTGAGCCCAGCCGTAAAGCCCGCTCTCCTCGTCCCACATGCGGCCCTCAATGTTGCCTGCCAGCAATTCGGCATCCTTGCGGAACTGCCCGGCATCCGCCTCATGTCCGAGAAGGATAGCCATATTCCGCATGATGCCAGCGAGGCGCAGCATCTGTGGCATGAGGATGATGGAATAGAGCCCTTTGCTCGTGAGGTGGCAGGCCTCCGCCCAGCGCTGGATGGGATGGTCGTCAATCCCTAGGTTATAATTGTAGGCGTAGGTGCTTAGGAAGCCGTCGTTGTGGGCATCGACCGTGCTGCCGGGAGTGCGTCCGATATAGAAGTCATACAACCGCTTCGCCCCGGCATAGGTTTCGGAAAGGACGGCCAGATCCTGCGTCGCCTGGTAGGTATCCCAAATGGCATAAAGCGGGGTTGGCACAGGCGATCCGCAGTAGATAAACGGAAAGTCATGTTCCTCATCCGCCAGGAAGTAGGCGGCCTGCTGGAGAGCCAAATCCGGGGCTACCGTTGCCAGTCCCACCGCAGCAAGCCCGCCGTCCCAGGAGTAGGGAAGAGGAAAGTATTTTGCGGGCACATAGTAGGCCGAGGGGCTCCCGAAAAGGTTCAGGGGGTAATTGATATTAAAGAGAAGGATGTCACCGAGGCGCGCGGCCATATCCGCATAAGGGCCTGTCAGTTTGGAAGCCGGGTGGGGCTCGCGGAATGGTGTTATGTTGGGGATAGTTTCGGACGTGGGGCGACCGTCCCGGTTGCCTTTCTGCATGGAAAAAGCAGGCGGGACGC
>Ga0247840_10004565_pt1 | contig 21738 bp, 17 predicted proteins | sample LaCruzMarch2015__FD_192404 | JGI IMG/M metagenome (GOLD analysis project Ga0247840, IMG submission 192404) | Freshwater microbial communities from meromictic Lake La Cruz, Castile-La Mancha, Spain - LaCruzMarch2015_17m | ecosystem: Environmental > Aquatic > Freshwater > Lake | place: Spain... | reverse complement strand
AGGGCTGGTTTATCGGCACGCTGACGATCAGTAATGGCACGGTGGCTACCTCCTATGAAAAGCCGTTCCGCTATGTGGTGCCGGTCAGTTCTGATTGCTGGTTGCAGTACCCGGATGGGAAGACTGCCGCCGGAGATCCGTATGTGGATATCACCGCGGGGGTTCTTTCTTCTCTTCAGAACACCGCGGTCTATGGTGGCAACGGAGACGACATTCTCAATCCGGGCGAGTGGGCTGTGGTGACGGGGGTAGAGCTGGTGCAGCGTATTCGCACGGAACCCAAAGCGTTTGTCGAGGCGAATGCTGTGATTGAGAACTATGAGGGAATTCCGGTGGTGATTCGTCCGGACGGGGCGGCTGTTTATCTGGAGTGGGTCTCTGTAACGAACCGTGAATACCTGATTGAACAGGCGCTCTCGCTGAGCCTTCCATTTTCGCCGCTGACCGGCTACTGGATTCCGGCGACACCGCCGCTTAACCGGGAACTGCTTCCGTCGGGTTCCAGCGGATTTTATCGGGTGATGCTAAGGGTAAAAGGGTCGGATATGCCCAATCGATGATTAAAAGTAAGACAGAGGATGAAAATAAATTTTCAATAACCAATGTTTAACAAACAGTTCCAAGTATTTTAAATCAATGCTGGCCGAGAAATTCGCGGTTGAAAAAAATGTAGAGTCGGCTCTCAGAGCCGAAAAGAAACAGGAAACAGACCGGAGAAAGTTATGATGAATAAAAAAACGGTACAAGTTCTGGCCATACTGATTCTGGCGGCGGGCGTTTCGGCGGAGACCGTGGCGCTGGACGGCAATCGCGCGCCCGGCAGCAGCCAACAAGATCCTGTTCAGTTGAACGACCAAATGATTGCCCCCTGGGCGTGGAAAAACGTTAAAGAGGCGGTTGATGGAGTGGTTAAACAGGCCGATCTGACGGTTAATTACAGCGATCTGAATAGTATCCAGATGGATTTGCTCTCAACCCGCAACGTGGTGCTGGAGTCGCGCAAGCCGCTGCATTGGAAAGTGCTGCTCAGTGAAGTGTTGCGCGGGCTGGAGTTTGACTTTATTCAGAATGACGCCGGCGTGGTGGAAATTATGCCTTTTGACCGTTTCCATACCTATAAAACGGAGGAGGCTGAGCGCAATCTGCAGAATAATCATGCGTTAGTTGAGGTTAATTTCAATCGGATGCCCCTGTTGCAGGCGATCAAGGAGTTGACGGATCAGGCCAAGGTCTCTTTAAATACCGGCTATCTGCCGCTGGAAATCCGTGACCCGGATGCGGCGGCGAAGGCCGTTGCGACACCGGCGGCAGATGCCAAAACGCCTGCGGCGCCTCCTCCTCCGGTTAAAGTTTATGAAACCAGCTTTAAAACGGTCACGCCGTTGGAATGGCGCAATGTGCTTAAAAATATCCTCGATCCTGATGGCTATGATTTTGTGGAGATGGACGGCGCGGTCTGTCCGATGGACAAGAGTAAGACGGCGGCTATGAATGCCAGTCTGCTGGCCGCCAAACCGCTGATCCGTCAAGTCGTACCGCTTTACTACGCCACCCCAACCGATCTGATGGCCCGTATTAAAGAGCTGGGGATTCTTAGCCCGCGCGGCCAGCTTTCGTTGACGCAATCGATTGGGCAGAATACCAAAAATGAGGGAGCTTCCACCCTGCGTCCGCGGGTCCGCGAAGACATTATTGTTTCAGACGTAGAAGCGAATGTGCTGTTGGCTTCGGAATGGATTCGAAAACTGGATGTCTCCGACGGACAGGTGATGATCCAGGCTCATATTCTTTCAATTACCGGAACAGATACAAAAAATATAGGGGTGGATTGGTCCGGTTTTGATAATGCCAATCTTGCCAATCTCGGTATGGTTGAAAGTTTTGGGAAGTATATGAATATGGCTGGAGGCGCGTTGGTGCGTTCGAATACTCCGGCTTCAAAGGGGCTTTTGGATTCCGCATTTCCAGCGCAGCCTGAAGGATATTATCATGACCGGGCGATGGCGGCTATTCTGGGGCCAGCCAATCTGAAGGCCACGCTGCATGCGCTCAATAAGCTTGAGAACGTGGAGACGCTATCCCGTCCGTTAGTGGTGCTGGGGAATCGGACTGAGGGCAAGATTGATGTGCAGACCATCTATCCTACTTACAGCATAAAACGGAATACCACCACCGCTGGTGACAACGGAGCCCAAACGCAAGATTCTACGGTCGAGTGGCTGGATGTGCCGGTCGGACTAACGCTGTGGATTTCCCCGGAGATCTCGCCGGACAGTAAGCATGTGCGGCTGTCGGTTAATCAGATTATGACCGACAAGCTTGATCCGGCCGTTGAACCGCTCGATCCGGATTCCGGACATATACTTGGCAGCAAGTATGTAATAGCGTCGCGCAAATTGGATACCCGCGCCATGGTGCGCGACGGCGATACGCTGGTGATCGGCGGGCTGGTAACCACGACACATACAGTGACGGATTCAAAAGTACCGTTCCTCGGGAGCATTCCTCTGCTCGGCCGCCTCTTTAGTTATAAAGACGACCAGGTTGTGAAAAACAATCTGGTGATCATGATCACTCCGACCATTCTGAATGAAGATACTCCGGCGACCGGCTATGAGCCGAAATCCGAAGCCAAAGTCAATGAGCTTTCAGCTTTAGGCAAAGACCTTTTTTACAACAAGCCGGAGAAGACGGAAGACGGAGATCAGGGGGCAGGAGTCAGGGGGCAGGAGTCAGGGGGAAGCAACGAACACCCGGCAGCTGCCGCCGGAGGACAGCCTGCCAACCAACCACCATTAACTCAGCAACTGGCTCCTGAATCGCGGGAGCCGGAGGTTGGTGCACAACAGCCAACATCGAATATCCAATAACCAATATCGTTTTTAATGAGACTTAATGAACAAGAAAGGGTCCAGTCTGATCGAGACGATGGTGGCGATGATTTTGCTGATCATCATTGCTCTCTCCAGCGCCTTCTATTTTGCCATTCCCCCGTTTCGTAAAGAGGCCCTCCGCTTCGCCGCCCTCGAACGCGCGCACGGTATGATGGATCTGATGTTTTTTGCGCAAAAAACGAAAAGCTATAGCAAATTTCCAAGTGGATTTCAGCCTAGTTTCTACAAGATCAACGATTGTCCGACAAACAGCGTAAATCCGTTGGTTGAATTTAAGGGCGGTGACACAAATCTATTGCCGTTAACCATATTCACCAATATGCCGCCGGTTTGGTACACGTTTGAGGTGGCGGCCGCGACTACGGTGTCTGCTGCCGTTCCAGGTGTTCTCGAAGCTGAAATTAAGTTGTACGACGACCGGATGGACACCAAAACCATGTTTGCCACCTTTAAAATGCTTCTTCCGCCTAATGGCTGATGTGTATGAAACTAATTCTGAACCATTTTAAACACGGTGGAGTGCGCCCTTCCGCCGTCGCGTTTCGAGCTGTGGCGGATAAGCCGGGCGTGCTTAATGCGCGCTCCGGTTTCTCTCTGATGGAAGTCATGGTCGCCACCGTACTGGCGGTCATTGTCATCATCGCGGCAGGCAGTCAAATTGTGAACATTCTCCGTTATCACAATGAATTCCGGATGGATGCCATTCTGCTGGAGGATGTCAGCCGGGTGGCTTCGGATGTACAGGGGCGTATCGAAATGTGCACCAACTGGACGGAAACCGCCAGCGGGGTTTGGGAAGGATCTTTCCCAATTCAGATTAACGGGGTGGCGTTTGAAACCAACCGCTATACCAATGTCAAAAGCTATCGGATTGCCGCTACCAACGGCGCGTTTGTTGAAACACTGACCTGTAAGCCGAAAGAGGTGTTTGTCACCGACGCTGTCACCCATTTTATCGCCAATGAGCCGGGGTTTTCTCATGTGGATACGTCAGTAAGTTTTACAAATATCAGTGCGGTGTTGTTTTCTTCATTCCCTAATAACCCGCCACAAACTTCTCCAACGAACGGACTGTATCGATGTTATTTTTCGGCGAGCGGCGAGTGGCGCTGGGCCGGACGGACGTACACCAATACAGTGACGGTGCCGAGAATGATTGTTTTGTATAACAAGAATGATTAGAGGCTTTGGGCCTTAGGCTTTTGACTTTAGGAGAGTTCAATCGCGGTTAAAAATGTAGCGTCGGTTCTCAGAACCGAAAGAGAACAGTAAAAAATATGCTGATTCGACAACCAGAACAAAACAGTAAACGCGGCTCGGCTCTGCTGATGGTGCTACTGGCCGGCGTGCTGATTATTCTGATCGGCGCGGGTATGCTGTTTTTTTACCAGAAACAGGTCGAGCGGCGGGTGTTGCTAGAATTTGATATCCATCGCAAACTGGCCGCCAAAAGCGGCTTTGCTTTGGTGCAATATTCCGGCACCGGAACGTATGTCTATGCCGTTGCCTCTAATCGCCCAGTGATTCTGGTGACGGTTGGTGAGCCGGAACCGATCTATAAAGAAGATTTTCAAAGCTTGTCAAACTGGGTCGCTAAGACGGATGGAGGCGGTGCAGTTGATAATACTCCCCCAACAGAGAGTGAGGCTGGACAATATAGATTCTCCACCACAAGCACGAATATTGGGCAGCGGAATGAGCTGGTTTTCGCCGGAACCAATGATGTGGCATGGAACAGGTATCCTTTTGGACTGTGCTACGAGATGTGGATTTACGACACCGATAAAATATGGGCCGGTTATGTTTATGTGGGGAATTCTAATGCTTGGGTCAAAATGTTCACGACAAATGCCACGGCCTCGCTGACTGTTTTTGGAGAGCCTGATGCCAACCGAAGACTTGAATTGTATGAGCACACAGCTAATACCATCGGCTCGCCGACCAATGATTATCCGTCTGCGATCCAAAACGGGGCGACCGATATGGGTACGCCGACACAACTTTATATGGACCGTACGTATATGGCGATCGGGGTGCAGGTCGGCGAAAAAACATTTACTTATACAGGTGCGACAAATCTTCCTATTGGCTTTGCTGGTGTGTCTAATGTCCTACTCGGAGTCGGTGGATTTAATCAGGCAATTGCCACGAATGAAACTCTTGTTCTGAATAAATTCGAAGTGCGTAACCCGTACAAATATGAAATTTATCTTTCATGGACTAATCAGAACCGGTTTTTAGGAGCCACCAACACATTGGTTACAACGAACGTGCTGGCTACTGTGGTGGATGCGACTCCTCCAGGATTAGGAAAAATAAAGTATTATTTTTTCGATTCATTTAGAACGATTGTGGAGGAGTGATGGGAAAAAGGATGGAACTTGAAACGTGAGACCGGAAGGAAGGCGACGAATATCCAATATAGAACAACGATTTTATAGATAAGGAATTACGAATGACAGAAGGCATGAAAAAGCGGTTCAGTGTGTGGCGTGTGCTGGCGGGTACGGTGCTTTTGTTCGCGATGGTTGCGGCGGTGGCCATCTATTGGGCCCAGCCTAAACTGGCGTTTAATCCGGCTCCTAAGCTGATTGCTGATCCTGGGCTGTATGACATGAAGTTTGAAAAGGTGCTGGTGGAGACCAACGGCATCTCTGTGGCTGGCTGGCTGGTGCGTGCCAACGGGCCCGCCTGCGGCACGGTGCTCTATTGCCATTCCAGTGCCGGAAACCGCTCTTATGAACTGGACGCTTGTCTGTTTTTTACCAAGGCGGGGTTCGACGTACTGATGTTTGATTATCCGGGGTTTGCCGACAGTCGCGGGGCGCTTTCTGAAAAACACTGCTATGAGTCGGCCCGTATTCTGTTCGATTTATTGGCAAAACAGCACGCGACCCGTCCGCTGGTGGTTTATGGCCGGGCCCGCGGAGCGGCCGTGGCCTCCAAGGTGGCGAAGGAGCGTCCGGTGGATGCGCTGGTACTGGAAGCCGCTTATTCTTCCTGGTCTGAGCAGGCCAAGGATCAGCTTGGCTCCGCCCGTCATCTGATCCTGTGGGATTTCCCGACGGAAAAGTTTTTGCGAAAGGTTTCCGTGCCGGTGTTGTTTGTGCATAGTATCGATGACCGCGAGGTGCCGATGGCTGAGGGGCAGCGGGTGTTTGATTCGTATCAGGGGCCGAAGGAGTTTTTTGAAACCGGCGGGTTTCATGGCGAGGCGGTTACTGTTTGCGCTCCGGCCTACAGAGCGGCACTGCTTGGATTTATGAAGGGAATAGGGGAGCAGAAAACGAATGTCAGCGCCCAATAACGAATAACCAAAATCGAATCACCAATCATGAAATTTGAATTTTTTAAAAAGAAAATCTGGGGCGCAGCCTATAACGAAGCGGGTGTGTTTGCCGTGTTGGCGACGCGACGCGGCCGCCAGATTCTTCTCCAGCACGTAATCCGCGGGCGACTTGAAGATTCGGCGGAGTGCAAAAGCTTGAAAAAATCCTTCGCCACGCAAACCTTTTATATCCCGGTCGGCGCCGGACACTGTTTTTTGAATCACTGGCAGGATGTCCCCGCCCATGCCCGTAAGAAAAAAATGCCGCCTGAAGTTACCACACCGAATCTCAGTCTAAAAAATATTGGCGATTTGAATGCGGTGAAGTCCTCTGAGGTCGCGCTCGCGGTGCGGACGCAAATGGAGGCGCATTGTTCCTTTGCTAATCCAGTTGTCTCATTTTGTCGGCGGCGTCTGGCTGGTGGCGGTGAGGCCCTGGGCGCTGCGCTGCCGGAAGAGGTGATTCGACAGGATTTGCAGTTCTGGGGGGCTTTCGGTTTTTTACTCCCGAGCATCGGTTTGGACGCCATGGCTCAGCTGAATCTTTTTCTGGCGTTCGCAGACGAGTCGATGCGTTCCGAATGGGTTCTGCTGATTTATTCAAACAGTCATGAAAGCACCTGTTTTCAGTTGCTACGCAACAACCAGCTTCAGCTTCATTTTGAAACGCCACGGGAACTTCTTGGCCTGGGTGATGAGGCGATGGCGCAACTGCTGGATGGCGCAATCCGTCAGGCGCAGCGATGTGAGGCCTTTCGAATTGTCCGGGATACGCTGGCGGCGTATCGGGTGGGGCCGGATTGTAAGGAGCCGATCCCGGATACCCTTTTGACCCGCGTGGTATTTATCTCCTGGGCTTATGGGGAGATGCAGGGCGACAACTCGATGGCAGGGGATGTCGAACAGATTAACCGGTTGGGCCCGCGGTTGGCTGCATTGGGGTTGCAGGCGCACTATTTTGATCCCCTGGAAAGTCCGAATCTCAAGACTCCTGATAAGTATAAAAAGTTCCTTTCAGCCAACCGGTTGCTGGCTCAAAAGGCTATCGGCATGGCCCTGCAGGGATTGTGATATATGTTTTATAAAATAATATTTTCAGAGAATGTAATAAGAAGGCGGTCTCGCTGGCTTCTGATTCGTCATGCGCTTATTTCCGGGTCGCTGGGGTTCGCGTTGTGGCTCGTCGGCTATTGCTTTGTGCTTCCGGATAGAACCGTTTATGCCCTGAGCCACGAATATGCCGAGAGCTATCTCAATCTGTTGCCGCGCGACATCGCTCTTTCGGTGGGGTTGCCGGTCGCCGCGGAGTTTACATGGGCTGGAGCCACGAGCAATCATAACCACCAAGCCCTTCTGGATGCCCTAAGCAAAGATATTAAGGACATGAATTCGGCCTGCTTCGGGCATTTTTTTTATTCTTCGTCTGATCAAGTGCGACATTCTAAATGGGATATGGGCATAGGGGACTTTAAGCAGGTTGACGCGTTGTTTGGACTATGGGCAGCCAGCCCGACGCCCGATCCAAAGGCGATTGAGCTCAGAAGCGAGGTAAAAAACGATCCGGCGGTAAAGGTCTATTTGGCTGAAGAAAAAACGCCTCTCGCCGTGAGTGGACAGGAACAAATCAAGTTTTTGACTGAACAAATGCACGGGTTCAATAACACTCTTTGGGGTGATGAAGCGGCCGTTCTCGGAAAGTCGTTCGGCGCACTGAAAAGTCGAGAACGATGTGCCATTTTCCAGCTCGATCCTCAACTGACGATTGAGATCCTGGAGGCAGGCGACCCGTCCCGGTACAGAGCAAAAAAGATTGCCTGGGAAAAACTTTCCCGGCGCTGGTTTTCTTTCAAGCGGGGACGCCAGAATGAGTTATCGGAGCGGGTTTCCCTTCTGCGCAAACTCGATTCCGAGACGCCAATGAATCTGGAGGCGCAACCGTTGTTCAGTCAAGCTGAGTGGCTGTTGAATACCGCTACCAATTTTTTTACGCTGGAGGAGATTCTGGCAGATAAGCCCAGATCCCGAATTGCGGAGATAGCCGGGTGGGTCGGTTTGAGTAGCCCGCCGGTCGTTACGATCGCAGAGCTGACAAATAGCAAATCGCTTTTTTCACGGATTGCTTTGCAGATTACCATGTCCGATACAACGGCGATCCCGTTCCGGCAATATGTCGATTTCTATAAGGGTCTCGCGACTGAACCAGAGAGGTTTCAAATTTTAGCCGTTTCTGGCCTGGAGATTGAAATACGAGACGGAGCGGCGTATGTTGAGAATTTTAAAATTTCAGGTGAGATTGTTGGGGCCAACCCTGAAAAACTGAAGGCCTATCTGGCTAAGGTGAGCGAGGCGAAGCATTGCCTTGAGGATATAAGAAAGGTTAACGAAATTCTGTGCAGGGCCAAGTCGGACCGGAGCAGGCCATGAGCATAAAACGGAAAAAGTCAAAAACGGGGAGCGTTGCCCCTTTGCGGAAGAGCTACCTCTACTGGCTGGCAGTTGGACTGGTGATTCTCATCGGTACGCGCGGTAAAGATATTGGGAATCTCATCGGTAAGATTTCGGCGCGTTCAAAACAGCCTTCCTCGGAAGCTCTCGCCCAAACCCCCGCTGCAGGGACCCATTTGGCGCTGTTTCGCGCCGTGGCCTGTTTATCGCAGGTGTCGTTGAATGCGACCAATCAGCTGACCGTGGTGCGTTATCTGGTTGCCTCAATGCCGAATAGTAAAATTAGCGCCGATCAGGAGCTGGCCTGGTTGCCTCGGCTGGTCGCGATTTATCGCGATGGGTTGCAGGTCTGGCGGGCGCGCACAGCGCTTGGGGAGGACCGCCGGGAACAAGACGTGATTAAGACGACGGATAAAGGCGAATTCCGGGTGGAGTATTTAGATGACCATACCGTCCTGCTCTGTCCCGTAAAAGAACGGGCAGATCGGATATCTCCCGTTGCTTTGCCGGTCAGCCGGATTGAGACAATTAATGGGGTGCGCTGTTTGCTCGTGGAGAAGCAGCGGGTCTACGCCGGGGATCATATTTATTTCGCCGGGTTGGATTTCGAAATCCGCATAATTGCCAGCGATCGTTTCGAAATGGCCGCTAACTTGCTGAAGAGCTCGGAAGATCGGATTCTGATGTATCAGTTTGTTTTCTAATGTGGGGTGGATATGCATATTGATGAACTGCTGAGCAGGCTTGTTGAAAAAAAAGGATCAGACCTCCATCTGAAATCCGGTCGCGAACCCATCTGCCGGGTGGACGGTGAGATGTGTGCATTGGACGAATCGCTCGCGCGACTGGACGATCAGGATCTCGATGGAATTTTTTGTCAGGTCGTTCCCGAACGGCTTCGTCAGGCAGCTTCTGGTTTGCGAGAGCTGGATTTGTCTTATCAGCCAAAAGACGGAACAGTTCGCTTCCGCGTCAATTTATTTTTCCAGAAAGGGCATATGGGGTTTGTTTTTCGCCAGATCCCTTCCAAAATTCCGTCCTTGTGTGACCTCGGCTTCCATGACCGGTTGGCAAGGTTGATGACCGTTCGGCAGGGGCTCGTGCTGGTGACCGGTCCGACCGGATCCGGTAAGTCCACGACTCTGGCCGCGATGATCCGTGAAGCCAACGATACGCAGAGCAAACACATTATAACCATTGAAGACCCGATGGAGTTTGTTCAGAACGATAACAAATGTTTGATTAACCAACGGGAAGTCGGCGCTGACACGGCCTCGTTTTCGGAGGCTCTCCGCCGCGCTTTGCGCCAGGATCCGGATATTATCCTTGTTGGCGAGATGCGCGACCGCGAAACCATCGGGATTGCTACCACCGCCGCGGAAACGGGCCATCTGGTTCTTTCCACTTTGCATACGAATGATGCCAAGCAGGCTATAGAGCGCATCATTAATTCCTATCCGGCAGAAGAGCATTATCAGGTAAGGATGAAGCTGGCTCTTGTTTTGAATGCGGTGATCTCTCAGACTCTATTGCCGCGAAAAGACGGCAAGGGGCGGGTAGCCGCGCAAGAGATCATGATCAATACCCCTACTATCCGAAAGATGATTGAAAATGGTGAAATCGGACAGATTGATAAAGTGATTGAAGAATCCGATGAGTTTTATGGTATGTGTACCAAAAATAAGGCCCTGTTTGATTTGTGGAAACAAGATCTCGTTACTGAAGAAATGGCGCTGTCCGCCAGTAATGCGCCAAACAATTTAAAACTTCGTATCGAATCAGAAAAATTTGGCAAGTCCGTTCGTAATGAGAAAAAGTAGAATGAGCCGCGCTCTCGTTTTTAAATTTGATAGTGGGCGGTGTGAATTGAAAAGGATTCATCCATGAGTAAAAAAGCAACGGCGTTTCTTTTGATGGCATTGGCTGGAGTTCTGCTTCTGATTCTAAATGCAGACGCAGGCTCCTTTAACTTTTTCGGCTTTGGCTTCTCTTTCCCTAAGGCGTATGTGTATATCGGTTTTGCTTTGTGGGGAATGGCCCTTCGCTCGTTCTTTTGACCGCAACTTTAAAGGGAGGTCGTGTGATGGATATCTTTTCTCTCTTAAGAACAGTCGTGAAGGCTGGTGCTTCCGATGCGCATTTGGCTGCCGGACGTCCGCCTATGATGCGGGTTCATGGGGAGGTGGTACCCATTGATCCGGAGTTTCCCCCGCTCACCAAGGAGGGGTGTAGAGAACTTATCTATTCGATTCTTTATGATGATCAGCGAGTTAAGTTCGAAGAGACGTACGAGCTGGACTGCTCCTTTGAAATCCCCGGATTTTCCCGCTTTCGTGTGAACGTACATCTCCAAAATAATGGGATTGGGGCCGTAATGCGTGTGATTGAAAATCACATCCCAACCCCCGAATTCCTTGGCATTGGTTCCGAGCTGCTAAAGCTGACCAATCTGCCTAGAGGGCTTATTCTCGTGACCGGCCCGACCGGTTCCGGCAAGACCAATACGTTGGCTTGTATGCTCGATTATATCAATCAGCGCCGTCAGGAGCATATCCTCACCATCGAAGACCCGATCGAATTCGTTTATCAAGAAAAGAAATGTGTGATTACTCAGCGCGAACTGAACAAAACCACTAAATCCTTTAGCAGCGCCTTGCGGGCGGCTCTCCGTCAGGACCCTGATGTGATTTTGGTGGGAGAAATGCGCGATTTGGAAACCATTTCTCTGGCGCTGACGGCCGCAGAGACCGGCCATCTGGTTTTTGCCACCCTGCATACGACCGATGCCTCGCAAACTATAGATCGCGTCGTGGATGTGTTTCCTGCCGAACAGCAGCAGATGGTGCGCAGTCAGCTGGGCGGCAGTCTAAAGGCCGTTATTTCTCAGGCGCTGCTTCCGCGTACCGGAGGCGGCCGGGTTGCAGCCCGTGAAGTGCTCATTGTCGATTCCGGTATCGGCGCAATGATCCGGGATGGTAAAACCCACCAGATTTACGGAACGATCGATGTGGGTCAGGATAAAGGGATGATTTCTTTGGAGCGCTCCCTCGAAAAACTGGTTCGGAGCGGGACGGTTTCCTTTAAGGACGCCATCAGTAAAGCCAACCATTCGGACAATCTCGTTATGTTTCTGTCAGATATAATTGATCAAATCGCAGCTCCGGCTGGCGAGCCCCCGGTACGAAAAAAGACCGGGCCGGAATCCAAGGCATCGCCAGCAGATTCTTCACCCTTTAAGTTCAGCTGAGCGGAGTATACACGGTTATGAAAAAAGACATCCTTGGAAACCATGTGTATTCGGGAACGATCAGCCGGGCAAAATTTAATGAAGAATTGGACACCTCGTTCATTCTGAAATATTTTGCCCAAAGAGATTTCCTACAAAAAAATCTCTGCCTCCCGTTAAAACTGATTCAGGAGTTCGATGGAGAACAGGGTCCGTTTATTGAAGTGGCGATTTGCAACCCGGACGATATTTTTTATTTAGCTCTTGATCTGGCAAAAAATCTCCCGCGTCCACTGCAGAAATATCCTTTTGTTTTGCGGGTTTGCAGGAAAAACGTTCTCATTCAGACCATCGATTACGTGTTCACTGGGCAGGATATCCGGGAGGCTCTGCCCGATGAAGATTTAGTGCTCGATGAGGACGAATCGGAAGTGCTTGATCTCGATCTTTCTTCCGATGGATCCACGGTAGATCTTTTGATCCATCAAATCTTTAAAAACGCACTGTATACCGAGTCGTCGGATATTCATATTGAGCCCACCCCAACCGCCGCACGGGTTCGTTATCGTCAGGACGGGGTGCTTCACATTGAACAGGAATACATCAAGCGCGATGAGTACCGGGCTGTGGTTAACCGCCTCAAAATTGCCGCCGGAAAAGATATCGCAGAAACCCGGCTCCCGCAGGACGGCGGGTTCTTTATTAAATTTCAGCATCGTCAGATCGATGTGCGTTTTTCTTCTTTACCTACGGTATATGGCGAGAAGATTGTGATGCGCTTGCTGGATGCCGAACACGCCGACATGAGTATGGACCAGATCATCTGGGACAAAAATCTGCGCGACATTTTTCTGCGTAGCATCGAGACTCCGCATGGAATTTTGCTGGTTTCTGGCCCGACGGGTTCCGGGAAAACCACAACCTTGCATAATGCACTGCTCCATCTGCGCAACCGGTTTGGTAACGAAAAAAATATTGTAACGGTGGAAGACCCGGTCGAATATCGCGTCGCTGGTATTTGTCAGGTTGAAGCTAAACAGCAGATCGGTCTTACCTTTTCGCGCGCTTTGCGTTCAATTGTTCGTCAGGACCCCGATATTATTTTGATTGGTGAGATTCGGGATGAGGAGACCGTGAATATCGCCATTCAGTCTTCGATGACCGGACATCTGGTCTTAAGCACCGTACACACCAACGATGCCTTGGGCGCGATTCCCCGCCTCCAGGACCTGGGGGCGCGTCCTTATCTCATAGCCGCAACCGCCCGCCTGCTTCAAGCCCAGCGGCTCATCCGCCGGCTTTGCGATAATTGCACCCATGAGGTTCATGATCAGGATGAGATGCGGATACTTCTTGAGCGCAAGGCGGTTCCTCCTCGCTATCATGAGGAGGTTTTATCGAAACGAATTATGAAGCCCAATTTGACAGGGTGCGACTACTGTCATAATTCTGGTTATAAAGGACGCCTGAGCGTGATGGAGATGGTTGTTGTAACCGATGCTCTTAAGGCATTAATTGCGGCGGAAGCCGATATGGAGGCGCTGACACGGCAGGCTGTCGCCGATGGCTTTCGGCCGATGTTTGAATACGGCATGGAGCTGGCCGGACAGGGGCGTACTTCCTTGGATGAGGTTCTTGGACTTCTGTCTGAGCAATAGAAAGAGCTGTGTTATGCCGAAATTTAGATATATCGCCCTGAATGCGGAGAATGAAATCATCACCTCGGAGCGCGCCGAAGAAGACGGCCGTTTTGAAGCGCCCGATCGGAGTGCTGTTTTTACAGCCTTGAACGCACGCGGTTGGCGTCCGGTTTTGATTGATGAGGTAGCTTCAAAATTCCGTTTAGATATCAACTTTCAGATGAAGTGGTGGGTGTCTCTATCCGAACTCGAAATGTTTTGTAAGGTTTTACAGATATTGATCAAAGCCGGTATCACCATTCTTGAAGCGCTGGATTTGCTTGTTGGCGAGTGCGAGAACCGCTGGTTTAAAAAACAGCTGGCTAAGTTGCAAGTCGATATCGAATCTGGCGCTCAGTTCTCGGTTGCCCTGAGGAAGTATCCCAAAGCTTTCCCGGAAATTATGGTGGCGACGGTAGAGGCGGGCGAGCGGTCGGGCACGCTCGAAACCTGCCTGGAGCAGCTGGCGGCTATGTTCCACCGGGCTGCAGAATTGAAGCGGGAGCTGGTGTCGGCATTAACCTATCCTGCTTTTATTGTTACAACCTTTATTGGCATGATCACCGCGATTATGATCATTGTCCCCAAACTTCTCATTGCCTTTGTGGGGGAGGCTATCGAAAAGCTTATTCCTCAACTTCCGGCGTCCATCCGGCTTTGTTTTTGGGTTCGCGACCATCTTCAAATTTTATTTACACCGCTGATCATTCTGGTTTTGATTGTCATTCTCAATATTCTTGCTGAAAGATATAAGAAGCTCCGTTTATTTCTTTCTAAATGTGCTTACAAAATTCCCCTCATCGGCAAAGTCATCTTTTATTTTTCCTTAGTGCGGACTTTGGAGGTTTTCTGCCTGCTTGAAAACGCTGGGGTTGAGCCGATTCGCAGTTTGCAGACGATGACCCGTGCCAGCGGCCATCCTATGATTGAAGATGCGATGGAGCGTATTATAGCCCGCGTTCGCAAAGGAGCCCCGCGGTATGCATCTATTTCTTCGGAGCCGGTATTTCCTCGTTTAATGACCTCTATGTGGCAGTCTGGGGAGCGCGCAGGCAATATTGTTTTGATGATGAAGCAGGTGTCTGAATATTATTATATGATCGCAACAGCCGCTACTCAGCGCATGGTTACAAGTATTGAGCCGATTATGATTGTTGGCATTGCGTTTTGTATCGGCCCGTTTCTGATTGGCGTATACCAGAGTCTTCAGATTATGATGAAAAATATCGGGTGATTTACCCCTGAAGCAACCTCGGTTTGACGGATGTAAATGCCGGTCGAAAAGTGCGGCTTGTGGCGGTCGAAAACCGCATAACCTGCTTGGTATTTATCCCGCCGGCTGACGGACGTCAATTTCTCCTGTGATTTCTTATCGGCTCTCGTTTATCAGCAGCTCTCTCAGCCAAATAAAACATCTGTCAGAGCTGTTTTTTAAATCTAGAATTCACGATCTGGACTGCGGCAGGCTAGGATATACCCAAACGCGCAGCCGACAAAAACGCGCCCGTAGGGCTTGCGTTTTTAAAGGCGGCAACATGTCTGCTTTTCGCAATACATCTCGCCTCGTATGCGTTGGAAAATCCTGCGGTGACGGGTGCGGGCAAAGGGGCCCCAGCGCTCAAATGCTGGTTATTTGAGCATGTCTGCTTTTGCGATTTCTAAGGCTAAATTATCAAAAAGTTTATTTTGACACGCGCCTACTTCTGCAACTGTGGATTTAAAAGGCAGCAGTGGTAATAGTAAAATTTGTTGCCATTGAGTAAACCCATCCTCTAGCTTAATTTCTGCTACCCGGTTACTTTTTGTATCAGTAAGTGTTGCCGACAGCTTGTATATTTCGGTTGCGGAGCTAGGAATAATATAAAAGGTTGCCCCGGTAAGTCCTGCCATTACAAAATTCGCCTTGCCATCATTTTTAATATTAACATTTAGTGCAAGATCGGCTTGAGGGTCATTTTCGGATACCGAGTTAAAAAGTCCGCTTTTGCTTAGGCGGTCAACGCATTTTGTTGTTAACTCTTTCTTTCCGGCGTCAACTGCTGGGGCCACCACGGCGCGCCCATTGACATCAATTGCATAACTGAGTGCAACAGAAATAGTTTTTTTCTGTTCCGCTGTTGGGAAGTTAGCAACTGGAGCCAGGTTATTTTTCTGGAACGAAGCGCATCCAGTACTAAGCGAAATTATAAATACAAGAATTATGGACGCTATTATTCCCCGTGAGATAGATGCAATTTGTTGTTTTTTCATTTTATTCCTTACTTTGACCTGCCCCCGTCGACTGGGCCTCCATCATTCAGAAAACCCAATTCGCCAATGGGGAAATTGGCCAGATTTCTTTTTCCGAGGCAATGTTCAACAGGCCGATTTGCAACCCTTCCAGAATACGGGTTCGGTTAACCACCCCGATCTGCAGTCCGCAGAATTGTTCGGTCTGATTAAACAACCCGATTTGTACGCCATGAGCCGATTCAGCCCCTATATTGACCAGGCCGGCCTGAGCGCCGCTATTTGTTACACTGTAATTGACCAAGCTCAATTGCAGTCCGGCAGACTGATCCCCTACATTCACCAGCCCGATCTGAGCCCCGCACAATTCCTGCGCCTGATTATACAGGCCGCCTTGCAACCCGCCAGCACGTCCGCCCACCAGATTAAATGCATTCCAAAATGTTAGCAGAGGGATGCCCTGTAAGCCAGACATGTTGCCTTTTGTATAGTTAAAGAAGCCAATTCCTGCACCGTGCGAATCGGCGCAGACAACATTGGCAATTCCTACTCCAACACCTTTGAAGCCACTTGTTGTCCAGTTGATCAAACCAAGATCTAAAGCTGCCACTTCTCGGTTCACGCCGATCAGATTCAGACGGAGACCGGCTACGTCCTCCTCCGGCGGAACAAGCTGAACCGAAGGGAACAGTGCAAGCTGAACCGGATGGGCCCCATTCGAATCAGAATAATTAACCCCTTGAGCCAGAGCCGACCATGCCAGCAGCCCGCAAACCATAAAATAAAATCTCAATCCCTGCATAATTCATCTCCAAAAGTAATGCCCAACTCCAGCATGATAAGTGTTTTGTATGCGGTGACAATTACATTTACAATAGGCTCTCACACTCTTTATATGGCGGCACTCTACGAAGTCAAATAAGGGCGGGCAAGGAAACGCACCCGCCCGAAATCAGCGGCAGCGGTTCTGTTCCTGTAAAAGCCGCACTTTTCGACCGGCGCTTACAGAAGCTGGACAGAAAGAGAAGAAACTCTTTTCTAGGGCGTCAGATTAAGGTTCTTTAAAAACGGGAATGACTGTACTGCAAAATCTTTTTCAGGGGGAGAAACGGGGCGAGTGGAAGCATATATGTTACTTATGCCCTCAGCCCCATCGAAACTATCGAAAAACCGTCTCTCTTCAGGTGGTTTAGTTTTAATCTCTATGCATATAGTGCCTAGCGAGCAGAAATCTTTATCTGGAACGGTAAATCGCAAAATGGAGCCTTTTGGTTTCACACCATAGCCATTCCCGCTAGCACCCGCAAGGCACTCAAGGTCGATGTCTTTTACCCTGTAGTCGCCTGGTTCTAAAGAGACAAGTACTGGCAATGTAATTGTCGCATTCGGCTGGTTAGGGATGCGCAAAAAGGGTTCGTTTACGTTAAAAACCCACAGGAGCGGGAACGATTTTACTGCATGCGTTTTTTCGTTTTCGAGCGAAAACTCCTTAACCCAATAGTATGTTGATCTGTTACTAAAATTATATTTTACATCGGACTCTGTACGGAAGTTCACAAAGACCATGTGCTTTATTTCGCTTGGATACTGGACAGTGCCTGGCCTGACTTGAGAATTATACACGGCCACACATCCGGTTGCGGAAAGAATAAGGCCAATCAAGGATGTCGCCTTCACAAGGAATTTAATCATTTTTTAATCCTCCACTTGTTCGCCGACAATACAAAGGCAAAGAGACTCTGACAAGGAAACACGTTCATCCCGGATATTGGCGGGGGTCTATCGCTAGCTCTAGCCTAACGAAAAAGCATCTGTTAGAGCTGTTTTTTGAATCTAAAATCCACGATCTGGGGCTAGGGCAGGCTCGGATATACCCAGCCGCGCTGACGACAAAAATGCGCTCGCAGGGCTTGCGTTTTTAAAAGGCGGCGACAGGTCTGCTGTTCTGGAGAAGTGCTGGTGGCACTTAACGGCAGACGGAGCGTAACCCGACGCCGATGTGTGCGATGCTCGGGTCGTGCCAGTACGCGTCGCCGCAACGTGCTTGATCCGCGCCGTGGTTCCAGCTCCCGCCGCGGAGACTCCGGTCCGAGCCCGACGAGTCCCAGCACCATTCCCAGACATCGCCTGCCATGTCATAAAGTCCGTATCCGTTCGCAGGAAAACTGCCCGCTGGCGAGGTATGAGTCTTTCCTCCTTTGGTATAGGCTAGATTATAACCCCGTGTGGGGCTGATGTCATAGCTACACGATGCTTCACTACGATAGTTTGCATCACTGTGGGTGATGGTGTCGCCCCACGGAAACCGTTTGTTGCTCAACCCGCCACGGGTAGCATAGCTCCATTCCGTATTCGTCGGCAGGCGGTAGCCGTTCACGCTGACGTTGCAGTCCGGCGAACTCTGTCCGGTCTTATAGATGCCGCCGCTCACCGTATAACAGGGTGTCTTGCCCTCCATCTGACTGCGGGCGTTGCACCACTTGACGCAGTCGTACCAGTTCACGGTCTGCACCGGATGGTTTGTTGTGTTCCCCAAACCAGCATTGTCAAAGCTGTATCCGTTCGTTGAAGCCCAAGAATACACAATATCCCACTGTGCTTTCGTCACCTCCGTGCGATCCATATAGAACGTGCTGACCGTCAGCGAATAGGCGCCAAAGTCCGGATCGGTGCCGCTATTGCTCCCGCCGGGAATGCGCACCATGCCGGACGGAATTGCAACACCGGCTAGGGCGCCGCCGTCCACATTGCTCGTCACGCTTGGCTTCATCAGCGCGATGTCGGCCAGAACAATGTCACCGGATGTGTCGGCAACCAACACAGGGGTCTGCTCGTTTTTCTGGTTCTCGTAGGTCCAGTCCCTGACGCTGTCGTACACGTAGTCGGCTAAGGTCTGGTGCGTTACCTTTCGGTCGGCATTTGCCGCTTTCCCAGACAAACCTTCCAGTATAGCGGAGGTGAAGACGCTGTGCCGCCCCTGCTTGTCGGGCCAGGAAACCTGATCTTTTTCACAAGAGAGCAACATGACTAAGTTGCCTACTGTTTTGAGGTCGGGGGTGATGCCGCTGACGCCTTTGGCGGCTCCGGAATGGCAGGCATCTAGAATCATGACCTTTTCCCTGGCCTTACAGGCGGCAAACTGGTCTTTGATCCACGTCAGGCTTACGCCTCTGGTCAGGTCGCCGTCGGTCGGCACAAGAAAGCTGGTGCCGTCATGAGTGACACCGTGGCCGGAGAAGAAAAAGAAAATCTTGTCGTCCGCTTTCGCCACCTGAGCCAGCCTCTTAATCGCTCGCTCGACGTTACCAATGGTGGGCGTCGCATTGATATTGGACTGATTGTTGTCCACCAGCACGGTGATGTGGTTGTCCGGATAGCCGATTTGCTGAAGCACGGATTTCAACGCGAGGGCGTCGGCGGAACAAACTTTAAGCTCACCGACGGCTTCGCACTTGTCCACGCCGATGAGCAGCGCCCATTTGTCGCTGGCGGCGTGCGAAGGTCCGGCAAACCCACAGGCAAAAGCTATGAATACAATCAGGAAGAGTCTCCTTTTTGGCACAGTCAAGAAAAGGGTTATCGGAGAACCGGAGGGTTCGCTCTGTGTCTTTGGCGAAGGTTTTTCCACTGGCGTTACTTCACCCTGATCCCCCAGCGCCTCGTCCACCGCGTCTCTCATGACGCGTATAACGTCAATCAAAGCCTTTCTACGTAGACGATCCACCTGCTGGTTCCCCGACGACTCCAGAGGCCACTTAATACCGATTTCGGATAGATCGAGCCCGCAACGTTGATTCTGACGGAGTTGCTCCATAAATTCTCCGTACCCCTCCAGACGCTCACGGAGTTTAGCGTCAGATTCACGCGCAAAGATTTCAGCCATACCTTGATCAACTCGACCAAGTAGCGTCTGACGAAACTCCTCGGCAATCAACGCTGGAGAATTAACTGCTACACTGGCTGGGGTTGCTGGCTTTCGAATCGCTTCGAATTTAGCTGTCCACTTTTCTTTCAGCAAGTCAGCTGCCTTCTGAGCTTCCAACGGATTTTTTGTCTTCAGAGACTGGGTTATCTCCGTTTTACCTAGGGAAGCCACGCAGTCACTGGGGACGCGCATACGGAAACAGTAGGTTTCACCCCTTGGAATGACATTCTTCATACGCACCGTTACAATCATTTTCCACTCCATTTGTGGAGCAGTTGTGTGTAGCAAAGTGAGGTATTCCTTAGGAAAATACAACTTTTCTAAGGAAAAGAGTTAAGTGGAGCGGGTGAAGGGAATCGAACCCTCACAGCCAGCTTGGAAGGCTGGAGCTCTACCATTGAGCTACACCCGCAGTGAAAGGGCGATTAAGGTAGTCTGCCCCCTTTAGAGCGTCAAGCGTTATCCCTGTTCTCCAGCCGGCACGGCAAATTTTTCAGGCGCCTTCTTTTAAAAACGCGCAGGCTTCACTGGCGGCACGAACGTATTCTTCGCCCATCAAACCAGTCAGCGATCTTTCAGCCGATAAAAATTTATTATTCACGAGGATTTTTTCGTCAAAAAATCTTCGCACCCGCCTATTTGCCGGTTTCCGGATGTTGATCCATGCAATCGGCCAGTTCGTCTATCGCCCAGATTGCCGCAAGTTCGCAGTTGAACCACATGGGGCCGGAAGGCTGCTTGACCCAGGTGAGATAGCGGCCGGGTGCCGTGCGGTTGGCTTGTGTGCGGGTCAGCGTACCGGCGAGAGCTTTCGCTTTCTCTAAATGCAACCGGTCTCCTGTGGCGCGGTACGCCGCGAGGTAGGTGCGGATGAGCTTGGACGAACTGGCGCAGACCGGAGCATAGCAGCGATACTGTTCCAACACGCACGGCAGCATCCATCCGCTCGACTTGGCGTTGGCCGCGCCGTCAGGGCTTGGCTTCGTCGGCGTATCGACCGGAGGTTTTGTCCAGATAACAAATTGATCTTCAGAAAAACGGAGCAGATCCAGAGCAAGCGCCCGCTTGGCCTGATCGTTCGGCGCAGTCTGGAAAAGGTGAATGGCGAAGGTGCAGGCGTCGTGTTTGGTAAGGTTCATATAGGGCGGTTGGGGTTTCACATCTTCAAACTGGCCTTGCCAGTTCCACGTAAGCGCCGGGTTACGCTCAATCCAGGCGGTTGCTTTTTCGCACATGGTGTCAAAGCGATGATCGCCGGTCACCAGGCTCAGGCGATCCAGAAATTCGATAACGACGGTGGGAATAAGCACATTATCCGTCACCGGCTTGCCGTCCTGCGCCATGACGAAGAGCAGCCAGCTGCCCTCCGGCAGTTGCATCCGGGCATAGGTCTCGGCGATGCGCACGGCGGCCTCTAGATACTTCGCGTCTTTGGTGGCTGCATAGACATCAAGGTAGTACCGGCCGGTCTCCGCGCCGCACAGCGTCATATAGCGACCGGCAACCATGTGTCCCTGAAGTTTGTCGGCATACATCGTTGGATGATAAGTCGGCGGATGAAAAGCCCACGCCGCATCCGCCGGGTAGCTGAGACTCAAAAGATAATCCGCCGCCCGGCGCGCGGCTTTCAGCGCCTCGTTCGCATCGGCTGGCGGCGGAGTTTGAGCGGCATAGGTAGCCAAGGCGGCGGCAGCACCACCCACAATCTTCGAGGGATAACGATAGAGGAAAACCTCCGGATCGGGCTCTCCGGTAGTGAACCAGCAGCGAAGAGCCGTCGAATGCACCAGAGTATCCAGCGCGGTGCGCGCGCTTTCGCGCCACGGCATGGCAGGTGCCGGATATTCTTTACTGATCACGGCTGCGCGATGAAATGAGCGCGTCATCGGTTCGCCGACGGGAGCGCCCTGTGCGTCGAGTCCTGTGACGGTCAGTTTGGCTTTGCCGCTGTTGACCTTGGTCCAGATCGGTGACAGCGGCGCCCACGGTTTATCCGCGGTAAAATCAAAAAC